>Ga0193738_1000028_pt1 | contig 98995 bp, 93 predicted proteins | sample L2a1metaG_FD_144927 | JGI IMG/M metagenome (GOLD analysis project Ga0193738, IMG submission 144927) | Soil microbial communities from a riparian zone of the East river system, Colorado, United States - L2a1 | ecosystem: Environmental > Terrestrial > Soil > Riparian zone | place: USA: East River... | reverse complement strand
AATTTTTTTCATTAATGACGACTTCTGCTACACCATCTATTATCTGGACATAGGTATCGAAAGGAGAAGTTTTTTCTGCTAATTCTTCGCCTGAGTCAAAAGACGTGACGGTGACATTTCCTGTGGTCTTCTTGATGATCGTCTTGCTGACCACAGCATTTGGCACATATTCTATGATCTCAACGATTATATGCGCTTTTGATTTTTCTATTTCCGTTGAAGTTGTATGGTTGGTACTATCAGTATGATTGCTCTTATCGGTAAGATCAGTAAGAATATTTTTATCTTTTTTCATTATTTATATTTGTTCAATTAGTGACCTGTAAAGGTCTGCATGTTTAATGTGGTATATGTTACACAACTTTAGAAAAAGGTTGTATGATTCACACATTGGTGAATGGGACTTGTGACTAAGCATCTGCTCTGAAGGCGCAGTCTATGTAAAAACACATCTACCAGCGTCAAATTGCCTGGTGTTTTTTGCGGTTATCTGTCTTGTGCGTTTTGTTGACAATTATCCCCTGTCTATTGACGCGGCTTAACGGCACTTTTAATAAATACCTACACTTGTAAAAAGTAATACCATGAAAAAATTTATCATCCCATTATTTTTTATATTTCCTGTTCTTGCTTCAGCCCAAGATTCTCCCGCTAAAAAAGAATACAAATTATTGGCAGGACTTTCAGCAATTGGTGGTGTGCAAAACAATAAATACTTTGATGCATCGGCACCTGTATATGGTATTGAATTCTCAATGGAATGTCCTTTAATTCAAACAGGCAAGAGCCATATCAGGCAGCAATTCAGTCTTATTCGTCAGGAGGGGAAAGACTATAAGTCATTAAGTGTTGAAGTTAATCCGCAATACAAAATAATCGCCGGGTCATCATTTGAATGGGGTGCCGGGCCTATTGCTGGTTTTATTTTTACCAAGATAAGAGACAATAATAAACCTGTATTTAGCTATGGTTTAGGAACAGGTGTAGTTTATTATTTTAAAAAGATTTTCATCGGGCTTGAAAGCAGGTACATAATGACAAAAGAAATTTTGTTTGATGACATAGATAAAGAAACTGGACATAATGAAAGCGGTGATCTCGATAATTTGCGGATGTTTCTGAAAATTGGCTGTAAACTTTACAAATGACAATATATTCGGGTGTAATGTTAGAATGTCTTTGCTTCGGATCTGGATATTTCGGCTAATTCATTAGCTAATGTTGATGCAGATCTGAGAGCCTCGATGACTTGTTCTTTAGTTCGTTCGGGAGCATCGTTCCATTCCATAAAATAACGACCCCAATAGGGAACCGCTAATGGATCAGAAGGAAGCGCCTCTGGCTCCCTTGGTACCTTCAATATTTTTGACAAAGCTTCCCTGGTATAATTGAAATCGACAAGTGAATATTTTTTTTCCTGCCATGCTCTTTCAATTGCGGTTGTAAGACAAACATGTGTAATTGGAACTATTTCACCTTGTTGCCAGCCTTTTTCATCAACGAGTTGTATCGCTCTATTAAGAATATCACTTGCTGCCTTCCATTCTTTTAAATTTACAAACTCATTTTTTATTGCAGATCGTTTATTCTTTGTCATACCTATGTTTAGTAAACTAAAATTATAATTAATTTCTCCGACTGGATTTGTGTCCGTAATAAAATAGTAGGAAATGAATTAGCTATCCCGATTCATCAGCACGACAGTATAAGTGTGATTCAATTAGTGTTCCAATTTTTTTCAGTAAATAAAAAGTATAATAAATGCTGGCCTGAGTCTGTGACTGAGGCCAATGAAATTCAGCTTAATTACAAACTGTTTCATAATACACAATGGTTCGGTAAGTATTTGTTCCTGGGATCCGCACCTGTCTTCTTCTCTCTACCCTTCTACAATTTATTGCGAGAGGTTGAGAAGCTTCAAATACAATTCTTTTAATTTCAGTTCTATCTGATAAATTGTGTTCCCTTAAAATTGAATTAATTTTCTCAAGAATAACTGGAAACTCGGGATGATCTTTTAAATTTTTCATATATACTTTTTTATTTAGCGACAAAAATATTTATGCTGTCTTTTAATTGAGAATTGTTAGCATTTGCCAAAACTCTAATCATCAACCTGCCTCGATAGCTTGTATCTGGTGCAACTGTATAGATAAAGTTACATTCTCCATTATCATTACTCCTATCATTTCTCAAACGGAATGAACCTTTAGGCAAATTCATAGTATCCAGTACAGTCAATGATACAAATTGACCCGGTGTTACACTGCCATTTATGCTTTTAAGACTTGCTATAATGTTAATTTCGCTAAAAAAGTCAGGCCTAATGGATAATGCAGAAGGAATGATTCTTAAAGAGTCAGCTAATACCGGCTTTAGATTTAATATAATGGTTCTCTGGTAGCCGGACACTTTTACGTCTATATTTATACTATCAGCTGATTTACTTGCCTGGTAAGTTACTTTTGCTATTTTTAAACTTTCTCCATTAACAATACTAAGTGTTGCTGTGGCTTGAGCTTCACTTTTTGTTGTTTCGATAAATTGTCCTGAATTTGTTTTAAAAGAAACTATTGCTGCTGCATCTTTTGCTTCAACTGGCAACTGTACAAAAACCAGGGTAGTGTCTGAGCCGCTGGCATAAATATCTTTACGTGCAGTCCATGCGTTTAAAATTACTTCATTAACACCAGGTGAATCTTTATCGTAGGCTGATTCTTTGTAGCAACTATTAATTAGCAAAACGAGTACTATCAGCACACTGAATTTTCTCATAATTAACTATTTTAAATTAGGTCTGAGACTTGTAAAATCGTTTAATAACTCTTTAATATCAAGGTCAATGGACAATCCAGAATAAATTGTACAACTAATCTTTCTGCTATCTTTAAGTGGATTGGGGTCATTTTTATAAAACCAAAGACTTCCAGCACTCATTCGAATGGCATTCGTTAATTTAAAAGCAATTCCAGTAAGCAATGAACTATTTGAAAAAAAATCTTCTCGCTTATTTTGCTCAGCTATTTTTGATAATGTCCATCCTGTCATGAAAGAAAGTCGGTGCCAAATTGTTTTATTGGGATAATTTTTCAGCGGTATATTTTTATCAACAGGTCTAAAATTAATTTGAAAACCCAGATAAGGTGTAAAGCTTGTAAATCCATCTTGAAATCCGTATGCAACATAACCGAAGTCTGGCGTAAGTTGTAATTTTGACCTCGTCTTGAAATCGTAAATAATTGTTCCTCCACTTAAAACTTCCGGTTCGAAAAAATAACCTTTCTCACTGATCTTTTCTTTAATGTCATTATAGGCTTTGCTTATTTGAGTTAGTATAAGCTGTTGTTTTGAAAGCTGAATAATTAGGTTTTTTACATGTAATAAATTATTTCCGGTATCCTGCAAGCGATTTTCAAGAATAAGAATTTCTAATAGATTTTTTATTTGATTCAACTCCACTAACGATGAAGATATTGTCGTTAATTTCTCTTTTTCCGTAGGATTCTTTTTAGGTTCAGCTTTCAGATTAGTAAGACTTAACCTGCCATTTATAATTTTTTTATTGTTTGAATCAGGACTATTATAGAATTCCTGTAATACCTTAATCTTGGAAGTCAGATCATATGATTTGTTGAAAATTGTTTCAGTAGTATCAATACCAAAAATGCTGCTAATTCCCAATTGTATTAAGGCATTTTGATTTAACCGAGAAATAATTGAAAAATCATTTTCATAGGTGTTTTCCAAAATTCTTAGCGAATCAATACTCGAGAAAATTTTATTAAGCTGAGTCTTTGCAATTACTTTAACCGTATCAATATTTGGGATTAAATAAGTGAACCCGTAATTAGAAATATGTGCACTGTCATATTCCATATAAAGTTTAATAGCTTTGGTAGTATCGTCTTTATAGAAATATTCAAAAATTTGCATACTCTTTTCATAAAACTTTGGAATTATAACACTATAAGTTGAAGAAGGTTGGAGAAAGTCATTTTGTTTTTCATCTGGGTCACTCTTGTAAGGATGTTTGTCGAAACTTATAAATAAATAATTAAGTCCTTTTTCGGTTCTTATTTCGAAATTTTCCTCAGGAATGGAACGAAAAGTAAAAGTTTTGCCTTTAGCAGTATAATAATGTATACTGGTATTCCAGGCACGATTGCCTTTATGTTTTATATAATCAATAAATTGGGGGCGGGTGTCTGTCCTGACTTTTAAAATAAATTTTCGATCAAAAGGAATTGTCTTTGTAGTCAATTTGGTGATTGAATCGACTTCTATAACAAGTTCTTCCAATTTCTGGCTATATGCTGAAATTGTTGAATGAACGAAAATAACTGCGACAATAATAGTTCTGGTTAAAAATATCATGGTGGTTTTTGTATGGTGGGCTAAAACCGAAATAAAAAATAATTTTAATAACATCCTATACCTCTTTTTAGGTATTAGGTCCATCCTGGGTCTATGTTGCGAAGAGAAGAAACGTTTCATATATGCATTCAATAGGTAAATGAGTAAGCTATCCCCGATTCATCAAGACGACAGGAGTGTGTTTCAATTTATTCTTTTATCTTCCCTCTTAACAAAACCAATGAATTCGTTTTGTTTACCATGGCCACCGATAAATATATTATAACTGAAAAAACAATTAAGGAGCCCCCGGTTTCTTTTAGTAAGAGACTGAAATTTCTTGGGCCTGGTTTTATTTTATCAGCTTCTATAGTTGGTTCAGGCGAATTGATTGCTACGACCATATTGGGTGCAAAGGCAGGATTTATTGCTTTCTGGGTGATCATTGTAAGCTGCCTGATAAAAGTAGCCGTACAATTGGAGTTTGGCAAACAAGCTATACTCACAGGTGAAACTGTTATGAACCTATTTAATAAGTTACCGGGCATCCGTTTCGGTAAAGCAGGATGGGCCGTTTGGACAGTAGGCATATTAACCACTCTTAAAATTGTGCAGTTGGGAGGAATGATCGGCGGCTCAGCAGTTGTATTAAAAATGTTATTTAACGGGTTGCCCTTATATCTATATGTTATTTTACTTGTTATTGTAGTAGCTGCAATGATCTATGGCGGTTATTATAAAGCAGTGGAAAAAATATCGCTGATAATGGTTGTTGCATTTACGATCACTACCATCATTGCATTAATTGCACTTCATTATACACCATTCACCTTTACATGGAAAGATGTTGCTACTGGGTTACAATTCAGGTTGCCTTCTGAATATGTTGCAGTGGCTTTTGGTGCATTCGGGATCACGGGAGTAGCAAGCGATGAGATCATTGCTTATAATTATTGGTGCATTGAAAAAGGATATGCTGCCTATACCGGGCCACGTGATAACAGTGATGAATGGAAAAAGAGAGCCCGGGGATGGATCAAGGTGATGTACCTGGATGCGATCGTGGCAATGATCATTTATACATCAGTGACAGCAGCCTTTTATTTATTGGGTGCCGCGATATTGCACGGCAAGTCCGTTATTCCGCAAGGCAATGGAGTGATCGAAGCAATTTCATTTATTTATACACAGTCATTGGGAGAGGGAGCCAAACTCATTTATCTTATCGGGGCATTCTTTGTTTTATTCTCCAGTGTATTTGCATCGCTTGCAGCATGGACAAGACTTTTCCCTGATATTTTTGGACAACTGGGCTGGATAAATTTTACTGATGAAGCGCAAAGAAAAAAAACAGTGAGGTGGTTGTCATGGATCATCCCCAGCACCTGGGCTTTGATGTATTTCTTCATCAACCTTCCTGTATTGATGATCCTCTCCGGCGGAATTGTAGGTTCTGTTTTACTTTTTGTCGTGGTTTTTGCCGCCATACAATTTTATAAAAACCGGGTTCGGTATTTGGCTTCGGGCAGTTTTTATAATGTGGCATTTGTAATTAGTGTTTTGTCTATTATCTGTGTCGGGTTATACGGATTAATTCAGCTTTTTTCCAACTAGATCAAAAATAAGATGCTATGGATAATAATAAGGTATATGTTTTTCGCCTCAAACCCGGTGAAGATCTTCGCAAGAGTATTGAAGCGATAGTGAAAGAAAAAAATATTGAAGCCGGATGGATCAACACCTGTGTGGGTAGCCTTACTGATTATACAATACGCTTTGCAAATCAACAGGAGGGTAGTCGTGGTTCCGGTCATTTTGAAATTGTAAGTCTTACAGGTACAGTTTCGGTTAATGGCAGTCACCTGCATATCAGCATCAGCGATAGTGAGGGTAAAACAATCGGCGGTCATTTATTGGAAGGATGTAAAATTTATACTACAGCAGAAATTGTTATCGGCACTACTTCAGCTTATGAATTCAAAAGAGAGAAAGATGGAACTACTGATTGGGAAGAACTGCAGGTAAATGAAAGATAGCTTCTGTTCAGCGGATCAATACAACAGTACCCTTTTCAAATTTCTTTTCTTCTCCTTCAAGTTCGTAATAACATAACCAAACAAAAAGGTTTGTGCTCTGGGTTCTGCCTTTAAGATCTCCGTCCCAACCTTTACTCACATCGGTTGTTTCAAAAACCACTTGTCCCCACCTGTTGTATATAATAAATTGATACTTTTTTACATTGCCGAAAAGTAATGGTCGGAAAAGATCATTCTTTCCATCTTTGTTTGGTGTAAAAGCCGTTGGGACATAGAAGCCCTTTAAACATTGTTTACTGGCAACAATGATCGAGTCTTTATTCTTGCAGTTTTTTTGATCTGTGACTTCGAGCCAGTAAGTTCCGGGATCGGTTATCGTTATCGAAGAATTCATTGAACTATTATTCCATAAATATTTTGTAAACCCCGGCAGAGCGTTAATAGTAAGCGAGCCACCATAATCACAAATAGATGTATCAGCAGGTAAAAAAGCATTGGGTAGAGAAAAGACAACTAAAGAAGAAGCAGATGAAAACAAAGTATCGCACCTGTTTACAACCATGCAACGGTATTGATAATTATTCATTGTCGTTTTGACATTTGAAATGATCAATGAATCGGTTGCTGTGCCTGCATAGTTTGCATTATTAGTTAAATTGATCCACCCTGATCCTGTATTTACCTGCCATAATGAAGACGAATGACCAGTTGCTTTTATTGAAAAGCTTGTGTTTCCTTTATCACATAAACTAACATTGACTGGTTGCCGGGTAATCGAAGTTATTGAGGGCACATATAAGGCAACAGTGATAGAATCTTTATTCTTGCAGTTTTTTTGATCTGTGACTTCGAGCCAGTATGTTGCGGGATTGTTTATTGTGATCGAAGAATTCATTGAACCATTAGACCACAAATAATTTGTAAACCCCGGCACAGCATTAATAGTAAGTGAGGCACCGTTAGTACAAATAGATGTATCAGCAGGTAAAAAAGCAGCAGGTAGAGGAAAGACAACTAAAGCAGAAGCAGATGAAAACAAAGTATCACACCTGTTTACGATCATGCAACGGAATTGATAATTATTCATTGTTGTACTGACATTTGAAATGATCAGTGAATCAGTTGATGTGCCTGAATAGGTGGCGTTATTAGTTAAATTGATCCATCCTGACCCTGTATTTACCTGCCATAACGAAGACGAATGATCAGTTGCTTTTATTGAAAAGCTTGTGTTTCCTTTATCGCATAAACTGACATTGACTGGTTGTTGAATAATAGAGGTTATTAAAGGGCCATATTTTGCCAGGAATAGATCCATCGCTCCAAGTGCAGTTAAGCTTGTGATACAATCAAAGTTTACAGTTTCTTCAAAAGCACCTGCGACTATTACATTGCCGGATGGATCTAATGTTAAGTTTTCTGAATAGTCGCTACCGGTGCTGCCTATTTGTTTTGCATAAACATAATTTCCTGAAGCATCATACTTTGCAAAAAAAGCATCACCCAAAATTGCAGTAAGGTTTTGAGTTATTGCAACATTCGGATCAAAGTCTGCAATATCCCAGAACTCTCCGCTGATATAAATGCTTCCGGTTGCATCAACTGCAATGGCAAGAGCATGATCATATCCACCACCACCCATATTTTTAGCGTAAATTATATTACCGTTATTATTGTATTTGGCAATAAAAATATCGTAGCCTCCATTGCTTGCCAGGTTGAGAGTTCCAGGTCCCGGGTCAAAGTCTGCTGTTTCAGTAAATCCTCCTGATAAATATATATTGCCCGATAGATCGAGGTCCAAATAACTATAAAGCAAACCGGTACCCCCGGTTATTTTTTTTACATAAACATAATTACCGAGAGCATCATACTTTGCAAAAAAAACATCAGCGTAAGTTACTAAACCGATAGTTGGACTAGTTAAGTTTTGCACTCCTGGGCCGGGATCAAAATCTACAGTAGTAACATAGGCCCCGGTAAGATACAGGTTCCCTGAGGCATCAACAGCCAAATCCGATAGGCCTATGTCTGACCAAATACCTCCTATGCCTTTTGCATATACATAATTACCCAAGGCATCATATTTTGCAAAAAAACAATCCTGATATCTTACAGTTGTTAAAGCCTGTACACCTGGCCCGGGATCAAAATCCATAGTTTCATCAAAAACGCCGGATAAATAAATATTTCCTGATGCGTCTGAGGCTATTGAAACACCATAATCATCAAGAGCTCCTCCCATTGTTTTGACAAAAATATAATTACCCAAATTATCATACTTGGCAAAGAACACGTCACTCCGATTCGAACTTGTGAATACTTGAGTTCCAGGACCCGGGTCAAAATCTACGGAACCCTGGAATGTTCCTGTAATAATGATATTACCTGAAGGGTCAATTGCTATGTCACTACCAAAATCAGGGTCTATACCTCCGAAACACTTAGCGAAAATTAAATTACCATTCGGGCTGTACTTTGCAATGAAAACATCAGTATACCCGATACTTGTAAGAAAAAATTGAGCTGGACCGGGATCAAAGTCCATTGAATTTTCAAAAACACCTGACACGTACACATTTCCTGCAGCATCTGTTGTTATACTGGTGGTTACTTCATTAATTAGCGTTCCTATAGGTTGGGCGTGGTGGATCGCTTTTGCCCATTGAAGAGTCTGTGCAAAAAGAGGTTGTTGAATGATCAGGAATAAAGTAAGTAAATAATACTTCATAAGCTAAGTACCATCTTCGTATAAATATAAGGCAAAACATTTTTTTTCCTTTTTTCTGTCCTTTAAACTTGCACAATGAATTTGCTACTTAAGAGCCAACAACGAGGAAATAGCACTGTTTAATTAGATTAGCTCATTGCCTTTTATTAGTCTATCTTTACTACGTGCCATTTAATTAGGCCCACATTCAGTATAAGACCGCTCCAAATTTTTTACTTTTCCCTCCAGTATTAATTTATCCTTCTTTACTCTTTGTCTCTGGTTATAGTCACAGGTATTTTATTTTATTATTTTAAATTATTTATTTATGAACATGTATGTTTCGAATTTAAGCTTTCACACAAATGAGGAAGCTTTAAGAGATTTGTTTACACCATTTGGTAATGTTACTTCTGCAAAAGTGATCAATGACAGGGAAACTGGAAGAAGCCGTGGTTTTGGTTTTGTTGAAATGGATGTTGTAGCAGAAGGACAGGCAGCGATGAAGGCGCTGAACAATAAAGAAATTGAAGGAAGAGCACTATCAGTTTCGGTTGCTAAAGAAAAAACAACCCGTACTGATAACAAAAGGTGGTAAGACGATAATATCGAACTATATCTTTTAATTAACTGATCTGCGGGATACTCATCCTGCAGATTTTTTTATTCTCCGTTCCTTCGATAGATGTGTATGTAGAGAATTATCAGGAAGCCTAGGCTGTTCGTAATGTTCTCATTTCCCTTTTGATGGGCTTCCAGAATTTTTCTTCTCATTTTTTTTACTTTTAGCCCTAACCACAAATTGATCTGGCTCCTTCTTCAGATAAACTTTTTTCCCATTACGGTATGTATATAGCTTTTCTTTTGGCATAATACAGTGGTTTAATAAATAATTAATTAAATAAAATATCAGTGATTTGAACTAATAGGTCTTCTCTGTTGAAGTTAATTGAAAAAGATTTTAAATCAATTCTATTTTCTGTCAAATTCAGCATTCACCGCCACTTAAAAGCAAAATAGCTACAAGGTTTGTCCGTTGCATTGCTGATGCCGTGCTGCTTGCCACTTTCGGCTATATAAAGATCGCCGGGACCGGCTTTATAGTTTTTTCCATCGATCATCATTTCAGATTCGCCATCAATTATTAAAATGATCTCTGTATCCACATGCTGATGAGGTGCATGGCTAGGTCCTTTTACTTTCAGGTAAGTAATATGCATCTCATAATTATCACACATGGCTGTGGGCCTGTCAAAATATTTACGGGTGCCTTTGTTATTAGCTTCTGTATAGGTGAGGGAGTTATAATTTAAGAGTAATGTGCCGCCAGCTTTTTTGCTTCGCTCCATATTCATTCCTTTTCTTGCCGTGAACATAAATACATAATAAGTAACAGGGCCATCTCCGGTATTTTCAAAAATTTGTACTTCGTGTGGCGGTATCAGCAATACACTGCCAGCGCTGAGTGTTGAAGTAAGGTTGCCAATAGTACATTTAAGTGTACCTTCTTTAATAATGATCACTTCTTCTATACTATCCTGTGTATGCGGTGGCCTGGGTACGGCGCCTTTGTATTGTGTCGTTGCATGTATTTCAAAATATTCAAATTCGGGAGTAGTACCTTCGAAAATTTTTCGGCTTTCCCGTTCCTTATCTTTCTTAACAGGCAGATCATTCCAGTGAAAAACACCTGAAGTGATCGGTTGCAATTGTGCAAAATTGTTCATGAAAATAGTTTGTAACAAGATTATGAAAATGATCTTCATGAAAGCGATATTTGTTTCCGAAGTTAATGTTTTTACGTCCGTCGTATGAAGATTTAGTCCCGATCCTATGGGTAGCGATTTATTGATTAATTTTATTGTACGCTAATTACACCAGTCATGAAAGCACTGCTATTGTTGTTTTTTATTTTGATCGGTCATACAGACCTGCCGGCGCAGGATTCAACACTTGTCACTGTTAAAACAGGAGAGAGGGTTACGGATGTTCTTAAATCATCTGAGATATATTTTTATCCGCGATTCATATATAGTAAAGTCCTTTTCAAAGACGGTACAGTGGCGGACCCTTACATGAATTATAACCGCCTGTATGACCAAATGCTGTTTATCAACGAAAAGGGCGATACCCTTGCACTGACTGACGAAAAGAACATTGAATTTATTATTAATGACTGGGACATATTTTACTATAATAAAGGATATATGCGGCTTATTGCTGACGATACCGTTATAAAGTTAGCCGAGAAACAAGTTTGGGTACTGGCAGATATCCGAAAGATGGGTACACACAACAGGCCTACTACTTCGGTCGCTATCACTTCTTTGAGTCATTTTAGCAATGGACGGGATGCAGCAAAAAGTAAAGAATTAATAATGAACGAAGAACTTGTATTACGAAAAGAAACAGAGTATTACTTTGGAGATAAGTACAACCACTTTGTCCGCGCCAGCAGAAAGAGAGTACTGAGTCTTTTTTCCAAAGAGCAACTGACTATTGAGAATTATTTAAATGAACACAAGGTTAATTTTGATAAAAAGGATGATCTTGAAAAACTGTGTCAGTTCTTACGTCAGCTTCAGAGTCCTAAGAAGAAGAACTGATCCGATTCCTCCACGTAATGATTTTTTTGATTAAATTTATTGTATACTAACTAAACCACATGATGAAATCACTGCTGTTGTTGTTTTTTATTTTGATTGGTTATACCGATCTATGGGCCCAGGATTCAACATTTGTCACTATTAGAACAGGCGAGAGTGTCACGGATGTTCTTACAACATCAGATATATATCATTATCCACAATTCACAAACGGCAAAGTTTTTCTGAGGGACGGTTCAAAGGCTGTCGGCAAAATGAACTATAACCGATTGTATGGTCAAATGCTATTTATCAATCCCAAGGGCGATACCCTCGCGTTGGCTGACGAAAAGAACATCAAATTCATTGTCATTGAAAAGGACACATTTTACTTCGGCGAAGGATATATGAGGCTCATTGGGAACAATGGGACTACAAAGTTGACCGAGAAACAAATTTGGGTATTGGCAGATATCCGAAAGATGGGTACGCACAACAGGCCTACTACTACTGTCGCTGTCACTTCTTTGAGTTCCTTTACCAATGGAAAAGATGCAGCAAAAAGTAAAGACCTAATAATGAACGAAGATGTTGTCCTCCAAAAAAGAACACAGTATTATTTTGGAGATAAATACAGTCTCTTTGTCCCGGCCAGTAAGAAGGGATTACAGCAGCTTTTCCCAAAAGAACACCAGATCATTGATAATTATTTAAAAGAAAACAAAGTCAACTTTAATAAAAGGGATGATGTTGAAAAGCTATACCGGTTCATATGTCAGCATAATTGATCATCGTGTTCAGTATTCGTAAACTGATGCCATGTTGTTGTTGATCGCATAACCAACAACCCCACAAATAAATCAACTCCTATTGATTATAATCATATATCTGCATTGTTGCAATTAAAGATCATGGTTTTTTACTTTTTAATGCAAACAGTTAATTAATTTACCAGAAGCCGCAGAATATGAATACTGCTTTAAAAACATTTAAATGAATGGGTAGAGCCGCTCAGCATAAGGTTCAAACAAGTAAAAGCATTTCTCCTGATATTTCATCAGTGATCGATACATTGAATTATTTCTATCCTTTAAGTGAGGGTATTAAGGATTATTTTAGAGAGCATAGCTATTCGTGCTCATTCCGAAAGGGGAAGTTATTGCTGAAAGCAGGCGAGATATGCGAACATATTTACTTTATAAGAAAAGGCGCCGTAAGAGGATTCATTAAGGAGGGAACAAAAGATATTACAACATGGATCACAGCCGAAAACGAAGTGGTAAGTTCTATTTCATCTCTCGATATGAGGGAACCTGCCCAGGAAAACATGCAGGCCATTGAAAATTGTGAGTTGCTGGCATTAACATATGATGATTTCCAGGATCTGTACATTAAGTTTCCCGAATTCAATATAGTAGCCAGGAAACTTTTGCAAAAGTATTACCGGGATGCAGAAGGGCGTGCATTTATTGCAAGACTTACCAAAGCTGAAAAAAAGTACCGCCTCTTTTTAATAAGGTATGGACACCTGGCCAACCGGATCCCATTAAAATATATTGCATCCTTTCTTGGTATTACTCTCGAAACTTTAAGCAGGGTTAGGAAAAAAATTTCTATAAGGAGCCCGAACATCTAAAAAAAGTTTGACAATTGTCAAATATTCAACGTTCCATCTTATACTGATAGATTATATTGATGGATCTTCCGTTACTTTATTGTGTTGGTTTTACATAAACAGTTCGACCATTAAACTCTTATCACATGAAATTGACAATCCAGTTAAGAAAAAAGATTTGACACCATCCTCTTTTTAATCTTACTGGATTTGTTTTGTGTGATAGTTTTGAATTGCCAAATTGAAAAAATAACTACTTCATTCAAAATTGGCATTTGATCTCACCGCAACACTTTGTCCCTTCGTTTGAGGTTTGACTCCTGACTTCATTATTCCCGGTTTCTACTGGTGGCATAATAAATGCAATAAAAACATCATCCAACAGATGATTGATAAAACATTTTAAACACAACTTACATTATGGAAAAATTATTAAAAGACTATAGCGACCTTGAAAAGGGCGCCTATCTCGGTGCTATATCATCAATTGCAACTGCTGACCATGCAGCTTCTGATGAAGAAATGGAATATATAATGGCACTTGCTGAATCAGCTGACCTTTCCGAAGAGCAAAAGAGAGTAGTGAGCCAGGCAGCAACAGAACTTACCGGGCAGGAACTAAAAAAATGTCTTGACATTTTGAAGAATAGCGATCTGAAGTTTTCCCTGGTCACTGATCTTATAAGTTTTGCTGAAGCAGATAAAAAATATTCAGACGAAGAGAAAGCGAATATTGAAAAGATAGCTGAATATCTTGGCATTGATCAGCAGCAGTTCAGTCTCCTTGACCAATTTGTGAAAAAAACTGCTGAAGTAAAACCGGGTGTAGAAGAAGTTACTCAACCCAGCTTTTTATCTAAACTTGGGCTTGATGAAAAATTAAAAAAATCAGGTATCAATATAAACAGTCTTACAAAAGGGTTGTTGAGTATTGCGGGTCCTATGATATTGGCTAATCTTATACGTGGCCGTCAAAGCAGGGGCATGAGTTCTTCATTAAATCCATTCATCAGGGGTGGCGGCGGTGGATTAGGTTCAATCATTTCTATGCTAAGCGGAGGCAGAGGATTTTCAAAAACCGGAAATATGTTCAACCGGGTATTTGGAATGTAAGTTCGTGTAGCGTTTGTTGAAGGATCATGTATCATGCAAGCAACAGTATCCCTTCATTCTAAAACTGATTATTGATTAGATTGCATATATGACGCTGGGAAACCTGTTTAAACACTTATGGCCTTATGTAAAACCTTATCGAAAGCTAGTAACAGCAACCCTTATTCTTACTGCGATCGGTTCTTTTGCGGCCCAGGTAAATGCGATCATCCTTCGATATACAGTTGATCATATTAATGGTCTTGTTCTGGCAAATCAACCTCTTGATAAAGGATTTTCACTTCTTCTCACCATCAGTATTATTTTGTTATTAAAAGAGTTGGTAAATGCATTTGTACAGTTTGGACAAAAATTTTATGGTGAAAAATTGCGCATCTATGTATCCCGTGACCTTGCGCAGCAAATAGTTGAAAAGGTACTCAGCTATCGCATGGCATTTTATACATCTTCTGAAAATGAAAGCGGCAAACTGCAAACCCGTATTGACCGTGGGATAGAAAGCCTGACAAGACTTGTTCAAAATTTTTTTATTGACATACTGCCTTTATTTGCAAGTTCGATAATAGCGCTGTTGCTAATGTTCAATGCAAACATGTATGTTGGATTGGTTGGACTATGTCTTGTACCTGTTTATTTTTATGTCAGTCAGCAACAGGCAAAAAAATTGGGAGGGTATAGGCGGCGGATGAAAACATACCGGGAGAATAAGAGCAGTGGCATTATCAGTATCATTGAATCCATCAACGTCATCAAATCTTTTGTCAGGGAAAAAGAAGAGTCAGAAAAACAAAATGCATTGCAGTTGGAGATGACAACTAACCAAATGCAAACAAGAAAACTAAGTTTCATTTTTGATGGAGCTAAAAATTTCATAGAGCAGATCGGCGTGGTTTTTATTATCATCCTCACTGCCTACTTTGTATTACAGGGAAATATGACAATAGGAGCTATCATGTTTCATATTCTTTTGTTCAATAACGTATCTGCACCTATTCGTCAACTGCATCGTATTTATGATGAGGTAAATGATGCTCTTGTTTATTCGGAAGGTTTCTTTGATATTATGGATGCGGACGAAGAAAAAGAGCAATCAGGTAAGTATGTTCCGGGGAAAATAAATGGTCGTTTTGAAATTAAAGATGTGTCGTTCACTTATCCTAATGGTACTCCTGCTTTGCATAATGTTAGTGTGAGTATTGAACCCGGATGTATTACCGCACTGGTAGGATTATCCGGGGCAGGCAAAAGCACACTCATTAACCTGCTGGATAAATTTTATGAACCAACAACCGGTGAAATATTTTTAGATGGCATTCCTCTCAGAGATTATAATACAAAGGAATTACGCAATGAGATCGGTCTTGTATTGCAGAAGAATCATATTTTCAAAGGAACAATTGCTGAGAACATTGGTTATGGCAAAAGAGGTGCAACCATGGAGGAGATACAAATTGCTGCACGGAAAGCATATATTCATGATGAGGTACTGCAATTGCCCCAACAATATTTGTCAGAAGCAAAGCTTTTGTCGGGAGGCCAGCAGCAAAGGATCGCTATTGCACGCCTGTTTTTGAAAGATCCTTCCGTTATCTTTCTGGATGAGCCTACTGCCAGCCTCGATGCGATCGCTACAGAACAAATAAAAAATAGTCTTGATGCTATCAAGAAAGATCGTACAGTGATCATTATATCACACAGTATTTCCCAGATCATAGACGCTGATAAGATCATTGTGATGGAAAAGGGAAGGGTAGTAGAGCAGGGAGATCACGAAACAGTTTACGATAAAGCAGGGACGTATAAATCAATCTTTGATGCGATGGCGCATAGTCTCAATATTGAAAAAATTGCGAAGACGCTAAACGAATAAATAAAGAAAACGATCGTTTGCTGAAAGTCTATTATTTAACAATTATTATTTTAATGCCAGGTGTATTCGTTGATTCAAAACCAATCATACTTCGGGAATTTAAGATACCCGGCTGGTTGAGGCGGCAGACCTTGGTCGTCACTCATCATCGTTTCAACAACTTCTTCCTCCTCCAATGATTTTTCTTTTTGCCTGTAATTATTCACAACAACTTTAAAAAGTGATCTTGGAGGTTCGATAACAAGAAGTTCAGAGTTTTTCCTTGCGGAATTAAAATGTTTTTTATCTCTTTCTTCAAATACTCTCATCACAAAAACTGGATTTGGAATTTTAAATTTAAGTTGGCGTACTTATTAAGCAACAACCATGCGGAATAAAATTATATTCTTCATTAGGGTCTACAAATTATCCACATAATGTGTAATTTTTGAGTCATGAAAATCGCATTATTATATCTTAATCATTCATTGAAAAAGATACAAATCAGCAAGCTTGGGATGTCATCAAGGGAATACGCTTTACTGAATATTTGCTGATCAGGCAGGCAATTGAATTGTAAAGTTTGCGCCTTCACCTTCTTTACTTTCTACTCTCATTTCTCCGCCATGACCCTTAGTAACAACATCATAACTCAGCGACAGACCTAATCCTGTTCCTTCGCCATTTGGCTTAGTAGTAAAGAATGGCTGAAAAACTTTGGCAGAAACTTTTTCTGACATGCCTGTGCCATTGTCATTAACAGAGATAATAATCTTATTTCCTACTTTTTTTGTACTGACCAAAACAGTTGGCTCGAATGCTCCGTTAAGCTGTTTCTTTTTTTCATTTACAGCATAAAAAGCATTGTTCAACAGGTTCGCCAACGCATGACTTAGATCTTGTGGCATAACATTAACCTGCGATACTGATTCGTCAAAATGCGTCTCGATCTTTGTTGCAAATGTTTTGTTCATGTTACGGAAACCATTATAACTAAGCTTAAGGGATTCATCCACTAATGCATTGATGTTTGTAAGCTCTTTTACTCCACTGCTTTTGCGTGTATGCTGCAGCATATTTCGCACAATAGCGCCGGCTTTTTTTCCATGATGAACAATTTTTTCATGGTTCATCAGCAACTCATCAGCAAGGCTGTGAAGATTTTGACTTTGCTCATCTGTCAATGCTAATTTTTTTACTTCCTGTTTTAACTCATTTCCTAATTCTACATTCACTTCAGAGAAGTTATTCACGAAGTTCAGAGGGTTTTGTATCTCATGTGCAATGCCGGCAGTAAGTTCTCCCAAAGAGGCCATTTTTTCTTTCTGGATAAGTTGTAATTGGGTTTGTTGTAACTCTGTCATCGCTTTTTTCACCTGGTCACGTTGCTCTTCCAATTCTATATTTTGTTGTTGCAGCAAACGATTTGCTTTTTGTTTTTGGCGATAGTTACGGAACATGATAAAGGAAAGTAACAGGAAACCAATTGCGCCAGCCAGCCATATATCTCTTTGGGCTTTTTGAACGGTTATTTTTTTATCCTTTACCAGCAGTTCCTTTTCTTTTTCTTTTGCTATCAATGTTTGTTTATCAAGTTGTGATTGTTGTAAAACTTTTTCCTGCTCTGATAATGCCAGCTTCTTTTCATTTTGCTCATTGCTTAGTTTTAGTTCGGTTTGTGTTTGCAGGAATTTGAGCATTTGCACATCCTTCTCCTTTTGTGCAAGATCAAGCGAAGCTTGTTTTAGTTTTAATTCCTGTTGTTGTTGTGTAGAAAGAAGTGTTTGTTTTTCCAGCTGTTCAGCGATCAAAGCTTGTTGTAAACGCAATGAATCTTCTTTTTTTGAAAATGCATATTGCAGGCCTTGTTCTGAAAGTTGTTTAGCTGCTTCAGCATGGTGCATGCTGTCGCGGTAAGTTATATACTGATCATAATTCCGAAGAGCTGAAGAATAATTACCCGTTGCAGTATCAATTTGTGAAAGTAATCTGTATGACCTGCTGATGATATCTTTATTGCCAATTTGTTTTGCGATCATTAATCCTTTTTCCAATGATTGCTTACTTTCTTCATATTTTTTTATATCAAAGTAAACGCTGCCGGCTTCCAGGTATGAAACACTTGTTGACTCTTTAGATCCAATTTCTTCGAATCGTTTTCTTGCTTCTTCATAACTTTTCAAAGCATCATTTGGTCTGCCCATTAAGCTATAAATAGTGCCTAAATTCCCCTGTGAGGTTGCAATTGCTTTTTTATCTCCAACCTGTTCTGAAAGTTTTAGCGCTTCAGAAAAAGCTTTATAAGCTTCATCAGTATTTCCTAGTTCACGGTATGCATTTCCGAGATTATTATAAGCACCAGCCAGTACTTCCCTGGGAGGTACATCTTCAGCTGCTTTTTTAGCGGCGAGATAACTGTTGAATGCCTCCTTCCAATTCTTCTGATTTTCATACATGAGCCCAAGCCCGGTATGTACATTATACATTCCTAATTTATTTCCGCTCTTTTCAAAAAGTTTTAAAGCTGTGTAATTATCTTTTACTGATTGCTGAATATTGCCTGCATAATTATTAAGTCTTGCACTCACCACATAACAATTGGCAAGACCGGTTTCGTTTCCTGCCTCCGTGTAATATTTTATGGCAAGATCTTTATACTTAGCAGCTTCACCTTGCTCGCTTTTGCGTATAAGCACAACTGCAGTCATGTAAGCGATCTTTCCCATCAGGTCTTTGTTGGTAGTTTGTTGAGCAATTTGCAATGCCTTTTTAAAAAAGGTTAAAGCTTCATCATAATTGCTGCGTTGATGCACAGAGCCGATCGCATAGTATGTTTCAGCGAGATCCACATTGCGCTTTAATTGCTCATATAATTTCAGAGCAGCGAGATAGTTGATCAATGCATCAGTTGATTTTCCTTTGCCTGCATAAGCCTGTCCGAGGAAGAAATAAGCGTCAGCTTCACCACGGGTAAAATTTATCTTTTTAGCAAGAGCTAAAGAAGAAGTAGATAGCTCCAATGCACTATCGACTTTACCTAATACTTTGAATTCAAAACTTAGTAAGTTCATTGTCCTTACTCTCGTTGTATCATTTGGATTATTTTGGAGCACTTGTGTTAATGAGTCTATGGCTGTCCGGCCCCTCTTCTGTGCATGTAATGATAATTGCAGGCAGGCCAGTACTAGAATCATGAAAGCATTTTTCATCTTGATCAATGGTTTTGGAAAAGTGAAGATAAGTTAACAGCTATGCTGTGCGATTAACATGTTTGTGCTAAAATTTTTGAAGACGAACAGTTGTTGATTATCAACAAGCATCTTTGGATATACCCTGTTTGTGGTATATAGCCTCCATATTTTCAAATACATTGTTAAAAATATCTGCATTTTTTTTGGGTAGCGTAGGGGTAAATGCTCTGTTGGTTGTTATATTAAAAAGTATTTTTGGGCGCAGCTTTATTAATAGAACCATTATACCGGGCAGAAAGAATGGAATTGGAGAACGAATCCATCGGCACATTACTGGCACAAAGGGATGAAACAGCCTTTGAACAGATGTTTAAAACTCATTTTAAACGGCTGCATGCCTACGCCTTCACTATACTGAGGGATGAAATTCAGGCGGAAGAAATGGTGCAGCAGGTATTTTTCAAGCTTTGGGAAAGAAGTGAAAATCTTTCATTGACCGGTTCTGTTTCTTCTTATTTATACCGGGCTGTGCACAACGAAAGCCTTAATTATATTAAACATCAGAAAGTAAGATCAAATCACCAGTTGAATGTTGCTTATAGTATGAAAAATGAAGTGGAACATCCTGCAAAAAAAATAATGGCCGGGGAACTTGAAAAGAAAATTCATTCGGCGCTAAATGAATTGCCGGAGCAATGCCGCACTATTTTTCAAATGAGTCGCTTTGATGAATTGAAGTACCGGCAAATTGCTGATAAACTGGGTATATCCGTAAAAACTGTAGAAAGCCAGATGAGTAAAGCATTAAGATTGTTACGGGTGAAACTGGTTGACTTCCTGATATTTATTTTATTATTTATTCATAATTAATACCACACAACTGGAACAAAAATTTTACCATATTGATGATGACCTGCTGGTGAAACACCTGTTGGGTGAAGCATCTCCGGAAGAAGAGCAAGCGGTGATGGAATGGATGAAGGAGAGTGAAACACACCAGGAATATTATAACCAGTTTAAAAAGATCTGGGATCAGAGTAAAGCACTTGCTTCCGGATCAAACGTTGATGTGAATAAAGCATGGGAAAAATTTCAAAACAAGATAGCAGGCGAACATGAAACAGCTAAAGTTATAGGGTACAATCGTTTTTCCTGGCTAAGGATAGCGGCATCGGTCATTTTGGTAGCGGGGCTTGGTATTACTTTATTTATGTTGATCAATAAAAATACTGCGCCAATAGAAATGGTTGCTCAAACACAGCAAAATGTTTTAATTGATACGTTACCGGATGGTTCTGTAATTACGCTCAATAAAAGATCAACTGTTACTTATCCTTCTAAATTCAAAGGTGATACAAGAGCTATCGCTTTGAAAGGAGAAGCTTTTTTTAATGTGGCGCCGGATAAGAAAAAACCATTTATCATTTCAGTAAATGATGTACAAGTAACGGTAGTAGGAACATCTTTTAATATAAAAAGTGAAAATGGAAATACAGAAGTCGTGGTGGAAACCGGTATTGTTCGAGTAACAAGGTCAGGCAAGACAGTAGAACTAAATGCCGGTGAAAAAATAGTTATGTCTGCAAACGACAGCATTGCCTCCAAAGAAGCAGTAGATGATAAGCTTTATAATTATTATCGTAGCAAAGAATTTGTTTGCGATGAAACTCCTTTGTGGAAATTGGTACAGGTGCTGAACGAAGCCTACGATGCCAAAATAATCATTGGCAGGAAGGAGTTGAACGATATGCGGATCACAACTACTTTTTATAATGAGTCACTTGAAAAAGTATTAGAAGTCATACACCTCACACTTGATATAGAAGTTATCAAAAAAGAAGACGGACAGATCATTTTACAATAACCCAGATCACAATTAATGAAACTCAGTACGGTTTTTAAATTAATCATTTTTTTTATTTTTATCAGCTCTGCTACTTATGGCCAGGCCAATTTGCAGAAAAGTATTTCGTTGGATGTAAACAGGCAACGGCTGGATAATGTGCTTGAGATACTGAGCAATAAAGGCGATTTCTATTTCTCCTATAATTCAAACATAATTAAGAAAGACAGTCTTGTTAGTTTTAGAGCATCTAATAAAACAGTAAAAGAAATACTCACACAATTATTTAATAACACTTACGAGTTTAAGGAAAGTGGTAACTATATCATCATCCGTAAAGCACCGATCAGGATGACACTAGTGACACAAAAGGGTGTGACAGAAGAAAAAATTTATTCGGTAAGCGGATTTGTGTATGATGAACAATCAGGTGCTGCAATTAATGAAGCTAGTATCTATGAAAAAAAGATGCTTGCTTCGGCTTTGACAAACACAGATGGTTATTTTAAGATAAAACTCAAAAGCAGTAAATCAAGCATAGCTGAGCTGACAGTAAGTAAAGAGTTTTACGAAGACACTACAATAAAAATTCAACCTCGTTATAACCAGGAGGTTTCAATAACCATGATGCCGATCGAAATACCCGGCAGTACTGAAGTGATCACACCTGAAGATTATCTGACACCTGACTCATTACAGGTACCAACGGATACAACGGCAGTAGAGCAACAACCTGTTGTAACTGACTCCATCAAAGTGCAGCAAACCGGTGTAGGAAGATTTTTGCTTTCAGGTAAACAAAAAGTACAAAGTCTCAACTTAAAGAATTTTTTTACCACACGTCCTTTCCAGGTTTCTCTTGTTCCGGGAGTAAGCACCCAGGGCCAGATGAATTCACAGGTGATCAATAATTTTTCATTGAATATTTTCGGGGGTTACACGGCAGGAACAAATGGTTTTGAAATAGGTGGTCTCTTTAATATTAACCAAAAAGATGTGAAATACTTTCAGGCAGCCGGTTTATTTAATTCGGTGGGTGGTGCAGTAACAGGTTTCCAGGTTGCAGGTATAAATAATCTTGTGCAGGACAATACATATGGTTTCCAGGCAGCCGGTATTAATAATTTTGTAACTGGAAAAATGCATGGTTTTCAGGTAGCGGGAATATATAACCATGTATCAGATAGTGTAAAAGGTTTCCAGGCAGCGGGGGTTGCAAATTTTTCTAAGGAAAAAGTAAGTGGTGTGCAGATAGGAGGCGTAGCTAATATCAGCAATAAAGAAATGAACGGGGTGCAGATAGCAGGCGTTGTTAATTATACAAAAAAATTAAACGGTTTGCAGATAGGTCTTATTAATATCGCCGATACATCAGCAGGTTACAGCATAGGTTTGATCAATATTATTATAAAGGGTTATCATAAACTCAGTTTTTCTGCCAATGAAGTCGAAAATGTGAATGCAGCCTTTAAAACAGGGAATTCAAAACTGTATAGCATACTTAAAGCAGGTTTAAATCTAAGCGATAGTAATAAGGTTTATTCTTTTGGATATGGTCTTGGTAGTGAATTGTCATTAAATAAAAAGAAAACATTATCCATTAATCCTGAATTGAGCTGCCAGTATCTCTATCTCGGTTCATGGGACTATACAAATCTTTTAAACAGGTTCGATCTCAACTTCAATATCAAGCTTGGGAAATATGTTTCCATATATGGGGGTCCTTCTTATTCAGTTTATGTAACTGATCAGAATGTGGGTTTTAACGGCTATCGTTTCCCTGTCCCTCCTTCATCTTATAAGACCACAAAATTCAGCGATAAAGTTACCGGCTGGTTTGGATGGAATGCCGGAATTAATTTCTTCTAAAATAATGTTAACGCATAGGGGTAGATTCTTCTTTGGTTGTTATACTCACAGAGAATTATTTAAAACCATTAAAGAAGAAGATGATGAAACTTGTTTTTGTATTCGCCTTATCCTTATTTGTTATTAACACAAATGCTCAGTATTCACAACAATTTCGCGGCACGGTAACAGACCAGGTACTGCAACAGCCACTTGCCGGCGCAACTGTTACTATTAGTCAACTTGGTAAATCAGTTTTGAGTGACGAAGCTGGCGTCTTTCGTTTCAGCAATATCCCAGTTGGTTTTTATCGTATCATTATTTCCTATACCGGGTTTAAAGAAGGTGTATTGGAAAATATTGCAGTTAATTCTGGTAAAGCAACAGTGATTAATGTTTCACTGGAAGCAATGATCCGTACGGAAACAGCGGTGATTGTAAAAGCGGGAAGCAAAAAAAATAAACCGCTTAATGATATGAGTGCAGTAAGTGCAAGAGCATTTACAGTGGAAGAAACTCAAAAGTATGCGGCTGCTGTTAATGATCCCTTGCGCATGGCTACAGGATTTGCCGGTGTTTTTGCAGCAGATGACGGCAATAATAGTATTGTGATCCGCGGCAATTCCCCGACCGGTTTATTGTGGCGCATGGAGGGAATGGATATTCCTAATCCAAATCATTTTGGTACTCCGGGCAACAGCGGCGGTGGTATTTCAATATTAAGTTCGCAGTTACTTTCAAATTCTGATTTTGTTACGGCAGCTTTTGCAGCAGAGTATGGCAATGCATTAAGCGGTGTGTTTGATCTTAGATTAAGAAAAGGTAATAATGAGAAAAGAGAATATACTGTGCAGGCTGGTGTGCTTGGACTAAACGTTGCAATGGAGGGGCCGTTCTCAAAAAAATACAAAGGCTCATATCTTATTAATTACCGTTACTCCACATTGACGTTGCTTTCGAAAATTGGTGTTCTGGATGATAATGGTGCTACTAATTTCCAGGATCTGTCTTACAATTTTTATTTCCCCACCAACAAGCTTGGCACATTTACATTTTTTGGTTTCGGTGGATTGAGCGATCAAAAGTTTAATGCAGAAGAAGATTCATTAAAATGGGAAACTAAAAGTGACAGATACTCTTATACATTTTTATCCAATACAGGGATGACAGGTATAACGCATTCTATATTGGTAGGTAATAAACTAAATATCAAATCAGGAATAGGAGTTTCAAGAACTAAGGTTGGGTATGATGAACATTATACTGAAGACGATTATACATCAACAAGCAGTTACTTTGATAAGTATAAAACCGATAAATTGATTTTTAATTCAACGCTTAATTATAAATTCAGTAATCGATTGAATCTGCGTGCAGGTGTTATTGCTGATCTGATCAAATACAATTTTTACCGCCTTTCAAGTGAACATGAAGGTGATCCATTAGAGGAGGATCTCAATACTTCCGGAAAAACATCTACGCAACAAGCATTTGCACAATGGCAGTACAAACCATCTAATAACATTACGCTGAATGCTGGTATGCATTATTTCCGACTGGCTCATAATAATACTTCATCTGTTGAGCCACGTTTTTCTGCCAAATGGAATATTAATAATAAGAGTAGTGTTGCTGTAGGTTATGGCCTCCATAGCCAGATGCAAACGTTGAGTGTATATTTTGCCGAGCAAAAATCGGCAAGCGGAACTGTTGACATGCCAAATAAAAACCTGGATCTGACAAAATCTCATCATTATGTTTTTTCTTATAGTTACAGGTTAACGAAAAATTTACTGGCTAAAGCAGAATTATATTATCAGCAATTATTCAATGTGCCAGTCAGCATTTACGACAGCAGCAGCTTATCTACACTGAATATTCTGAATGATTATATAGTAGAACCAATGGAGAACAGCGGGAAAGGTAAAAACTACGGAGTTGAAATTTCATTGGAACGTTATCTGAAAGATAATTTCTATCTCACCTTAAGTAATTCTTTCTATCAATCAAAATACACGGCAAAAGACGGCGTGGAAAGAAATACACGTTTCAATGGTAACTATCTTATTACATTGATCGCAGGGAAAGATTTTATAAGCGATAGGAAATCAAAAATATTTGGAGTTAATCTGAAAACGATCTACGCAGGTGGTCTTCGCAATACACCGATCGATTTTGACGCTTCACAACAACAGGGCTACACTGTGTTCATAGAAAAAGATGCTTACAGTTTACAGAATGAAGCATACTTCAGGGCTGATATCGGGATCAGCATGAAGTGGAACCGCAAAAATATTACCAGCACTTTATCACTGGATATACAGAATGTCACCAATCGCTTGAATGTATTTGGTCAATGGTATGATAATGAGAAAAATAAAATTGTTACGAGTTATCAAACCGGCTTGATCCCGATCCTGAATTATAAAATTGAATTTTAAAATTTATCAAAAACAGAAATCAAATAAAATGAAAAAAGTATTTTTTATGTTAGCAGCAGCCGCAGCATTACTTACATCTTCATCCTGCAAAAAAGTAGTAGGAGAGGGAGATCTACAAACAGAAACACGTAACATCACAGGTTTTTCCGGAGTGTCAGCAAGTATCGGGGGAAAGATCTATTACAAAATTGATCCGGTTTATAAAGTTGAAATTATAGCACAACGTAACATACTCGATGTAATACAAGCCACTAAGAGTAATGGGCATTTGTTACTAAAAGTGAAAGATGGTGTACGTATAAAATCAAATGAAGAAATAACAGTCAATATCAGTGCGCCAACGGCAGACTATCTTCATCTTAGTGGCACTGGCGACTTAGCAATAATAGGAAATATAAATGCTGTAAACCTGGATATGGCTATAAGTGGCACAGGAAATATTACAGTGCAGTCTGTATCAGTAACCGATAAAATAAATGCCAATATCAGTGGCACGGGTGATATTACTGTGCAGTCGGGTGTAGCAAAAAATGAGGATCTGAGAATTAGCGGCAGTGGTAAGTTATTCATCGACGGCGTTGTTGCCGAAAAAGCAACAACCACTATCAGTGGCTCTGGTGACATGCAGGTTAACTTATCACAAACACTTGACGCAACTATCAGCGGCAGTGGTTCTGTTTATTATCGTGGGCACCCGCTGATCAGCACCCAGGTTTCAGGTTCGGGAAGAGTAAAACCGTTGTAATTAAAATGATGTATTAGATCTCAACAAGTAATAAAATAAAGGCTGTCAGTTAATGTCAGCCTTTATTTTTAAATACTGTTATTATTTTTCTTCAGTGCCTCTCTCACTTTCGGAGCGATTTTAGTTCCATAGATCTCTATTGATCTCATCATTAATTCATGTGAAGGTCCACCTACATCCATATGTGCTGAAAAACGAGAGAGGCCAAACAGTTCATGCATATGTAAAATTTTGTCAATGGATTCGTTGGCATCGCCAATAATTAAATGCCCACTGCTTCCCCGGCCTGTTAAATATTGTTGTTCTTGGTAAGGAGGCCAGCCACGACTACGACCCACTCTATCCATTTGTGCAGAATAGATCGGGTAATATTCATCAGCAATTTGGTTACTGTCATCACCAAAAAATGCATGCATGTGTACACCAACCTGGAATTTTTTCATATCATGACCATAATGATCATACACTTTTTTATAGTATTCAAACAACGGCTTGAATTGTGTTGGATTACCTCCAATGATCGCAAAGATCACAGGCAATCCATGTTTACCTGCACGCAATACTGATTCTGGTGTGCCTCCAACGGCGATCCATATATTAAGATGATCATTAACTGCACGAGGTAATACTTGTTGTTTGTTTAGCGCAGCCCTGAATTTACCTTTCCATGTAATTGGGTTTTCTTTATTTATTTTCAGTAGCAGTTCCAGCTTCTCTTCAAAGAGGTTGTCGTAATCATCAAGACTATATCCAAACAAAGGAAATGATTCTATGAAACTGCCACGGCCGGCCATTAACTCAGCACGGCCATCCGAGATCAGGTCGATCGTAGCAAAACTTTGATAAAGCTTCACTGGATCTGATGAACTTAACACGGAAACTGCGCTACCCAGTTTGATATTTTTAGTAACAGTAGCAGCCGCAGCAATAATTATTTCAGGTGTTGATACAGCATAGTCAGGGCGATGATGTTCGCCGATGCCATAAAAATCAAGACCCACTTCATCCATCAGTTTTATTTCTTCGATCAGTTCTTTTAGTCGTTGTCCTGCAGGTTGTGTTTCTCCCTTTTTATTTATATGCAGGTCGCCAAACATACCAATGCCTAATTCCATACTATAGATTTGTAAGCGAAGTTAAGTTGAATGAACAGTTTAGTTTTATTGTTGTTCATTTGAGAGGCAATAAAAAGATATTTTTTTATTTTGCATTATCTTTCTCACTAAACACAAAACTTACTATGATAAAAGTCATCAGCCTCCGCACCGCTCTTGCTTCAATTTTTATCCTGGTTATGTCTTTCCTGGGTCAGTCACAGGTAATACAAACAAACACAAAGAATAGCAATGTTGATTATGAAAGATTAGCAAAGATCGATGGATTGGTAAATGAATATATCAATAAAAACTGGTTGACAGGAGCCGTTTCCATTGTGATAAAAGATAACCAGGTTGTACAATATAAAGGATATGGATATGCGGATGTCGCTACAAAAAAACCTATGAAGAATGATGCCATCTTCCGCATCATGTCTCAAACAAAAGCTATAACAAGTATTGGCATTATGATCTTATACGAACAGGGTAAACTTTTGCTTGATCAACCGATTTCAGATTTCATCCCTGAATTTAAAAATCCTGTTGTATTGGATAAATTCAATGATGCAGATAGTACATACACAACTCTTCCTGCAAAAAGCGAGATCACTTTTCGCCAACTGCTCACGCATACTTCGGGTCTTGATTATGCCGATATCGGAAGTTCAAAAGTCGCTGCTATCTATTCAAAGAATCATATTCCCTCCGGTCTTGGTTATTTTGACGCAGATCTTTTGGAACGAATGAAAAAATTGGGCAAGCTTCCTTTAAGCTTTCAGCCAGGTGAAAAATGGCAGTATGGATTAAATACTGATCTCCTTGGATGTTTAATAGAAGTGATGAGCGGAATGAACCTGGAAGATTTTTTTAGAAAAAATATTTTTGAACCATTAGGAATGAGAGATACTTATTTCAATGTGCCTTCTTCTAAAGCCAGTCGTTTGGCAACAGTTTATACAGAGGATGCGTCGAATAATATCATTCCATGGAGTCATGAATTTCGCAACATAGATCCTGATTATCCCATAATGAAGAAACGTTATTTTTCCGGGGGTGCAGGTCTTTCATCTACTGCATTTGATTATGCCATCTTTATGCAAATGCTATTAAATGGTGGTAAATATAATGGTCATCAAATATTGGGAAAAAGAACAGTGGAAATGATAACCAGTGGTCAGCTAAACGAAGGAATGTTTGGTGATGATTATATGGGATTGGGATTTGGCATCACTTCAGAAAAATCTGCTGCTAAAAATCCACGAAATGCAGGTTCATTCGCCTGGGGAGGATATTATGGTACTACTTATTGGGCCGATCCAAAATCAAAACTTGTTTGTCTTTTCATGACACAACAGAATCCCAATAGTCATGGTGATATTGAAGCGAAGTTTGAAGCAATGGTTTATTCAAGTCTCAAATGAAAGCTTCATAATTTTTATTTATCGCAAGCTCTATGCGATTGAGCTCTGCATGGTTTTTGCTGGATAACGAGATCGATCAAGTCAACACCTATCGCTTCTCACTCATAGAGGTTAAGTAATAACCTTAAACTTCTTGCCATGAGTAAAATTCACCCCAAAACTCAAAGTGGTATCAATGCTTTGATCCTGCTATTTACAATTACTGGTCTATTTATTTCTTCTACCTATAGTAAAGCACAAACATACCCATCTGGATTTCAACAGGTGCTTGTTGCAAATGGTATTAGCAATCCAACAGTAATGGAGTTTTCGCCCGATGGTCGGTTGTTTGTTGCCCAACAAACAGGAGCATTGAGGATAATCGAAAATGGAGTGCTGCTTACTACACCTGCGATCACACTAAGTGTAAATTCATCAGGAGAAAGAGGGTTACTTGGAATTGCCTTTGATCCAAATTTTTCCAGCAACAATTTTATTTATCTCTATTACACACTTTCTTCTGCGGCCAATAATCGTATCAGTCGATTTACAATGAATGGTAATACGATTGTAGCAGGCAGCGAATCAATAGTACTTAATCTTGATCCATTAAGCGGTGCGACCAATCATAATGGGGGAACAATACAGTTTGGGTCTGATGGAAAATTGTACGTGGGTGTTGGTGAAAATGCAAACACTCTTCATTCACAAAATTTAGATACTTATCATGGGAAAATTTTGCGGATCAACCCAGATGGTAGTGTGCCTGCGGGAAATCCATTTACTGGTGGCACAGCTCAACGCCAAAGAGTTTGGGAATACGGCATGCGTAATCCTTATACACTATCAATTCAGCCGGGAACAGGTCGCATTTTTGTAAACGATGTTGGACAAAATGCGTGGGAAGAAGTTAATGATTGTACAACAGGTGGACTGAATTATGGTTGGCCAACTGCAGAAGGGGTAAGCAGCAATCCTGCGTTTACAAATCCAATTTATGCATATGCACATGGCGGGGGCGTTGGTTTTGGTTGTGCAATAACCGGCGGCACTTTTTTTAATCCAGCTTCAAGCAATTATCCGTCTCAATACACCGGCAGATATTTCTTTTTAGATTTTTGTAATAACTGGATCGACATGCTTACTTTATCCGGCAGCACTGCAACAAGAACAAATTTTGCCTCATCAATTGCCGGTAGTCCTGTAGGTATGACAACAGGGCCAGATGGAAATCTTTATTTTCTTTCAAGAGCAAATAACGCTGTATATAAAATTACTTTTACAGGTTCTACAGCGCCAGTTATTACTACGCAGCCGCAAAGCATTAGTGTTGCCGAAGGAAACTCTGCAAGTTTTACTGTCACAGCCAGCGGTTCACAACCGTTAAGTTATCAATGGAGAAAAAATACAATTAATATTAGCGGTGCTACCAGTTCTACATATACTATTCCTGTTGTCTCGACTGGTGATGCAGGCAATTATTCTGTAGTGGTAACTAATAGTGCAGGCAGTGCAACCAGCAATGATGCGGTATTAACTGTAACACCAGCCAATCAATTACCCACAGCAACAATAAATACACCGGGTGCCGGAGCAACTTTTGCAGGGGGAGATGTCATCAATTTCTCGGGAACAGGAACAGATCCTGAACAAGGGAATCTTCCTGCTTCAGCATTTGAATGGTATGTAGTGTTCCATCATGATGCACATACACATCCGGGTCCTACAGCACCCGATGGTGTAACAAGTGGATCTTTTTCAATTCCCAATAGCGGTGAAACTGCTGCTAATGTTTTCTATCGTCTTTATCTTGTTGTCACAGATGCACAGTTGGCCAGGGATACAAGTTTTACTGATATTTTACCTCGTACATCAACAATAACATTAAACACCAATCCACAAGGTTTACAAATAACATTGGATGGACAACCATTTACTGCACCATTAACAGTTACAAGTGTTGAAGGCATGTTACGTACGATCGGGGCGCCATCACCACAGGGGGTCTATTCATTTAGTAATTGGAGCCAGGGAGGAACTGCAACACAAACATTTGCAACACCAGTTAATGATGTAACCTATACGGCTAATTTTAACACAGGAACAATTATCACTCTTAATCCAATAGCAGATGCTTATGTGAATGGTGGTAAAAATGCAAACGCAAATTTCGGCTCGGCTACCTCGCTTATTGATCAAACAAATTCATCGCCTAATAAAAGCTTTGAAGCATTTTTGAAATTTGATATCTCAACTATCAATGCAAATCCATCTTCTGCTATTTTAAGGGTGAATGGAAGGTTGAACAACACCCAAACCCCATCTATCGCAGTGGAAGTACATAATGTAACAAACACCTCATGGCTGGAGAATACTATTACATGGAATAATAAACCTGTTGCACAACCTGTGATCCTTGCCACCGTTAATGTTAACAGTACAGCAAATCAATACTATGAATGGGATCTGACATCGCTTATCGCTAGTTTAAGAAGTGCAAGCATCAATTCAGTTACTATAAAATTGATCAATACAAATTCTACAAACAACCAGGTAATATTTAATTCAAAAGAAGCTGCATCAAACAGACCACAATTAGTGATTACAGATGCAGCAGCACGGTCCGCATTAATTACAAAAAATGAAAACCCTGCAATTGAGAGCGGTGTCAATGTTTATCCCAATCCTGTAAAAGATGTTTTACATGTTGTTACTAATGCAGGATCTGCTACATTGAAACTTTATGATGCAAGTGGACGGTTGGTGAAGCAACAGCAGGTCAATGGAAAAACAGTACAGCAAATAACAGTCGGCTATTTAAAGAATGGATTGTATTTATTAAAAATTGAAAATGCAACAGGAGTGACAACAAAAAAAATAGTGATCCAGAATTAGAATTATAAAGGGGCAGTAAAACTGCCCCTTGCTATTTGCCTAAGCTGTATTACCCTCGGCCTCTTTATTTATTTTTCTGTAAAATCCATATCTTTTCCATATGATTCTTTCACAAATAGCGCAGCTATAAAACTAACGACCATTACTATGATACCAGTCACCCATGCACCAGTAACGTAACTATTAAAGACATTTTGGCTTCGTAAAAATTGAAATAATAGCAGGATCAAAGGAAGAAAACCTCTTACCAGGTTTGGAATGGAGATCGCAGCAGTTGCTCTTAAATTAGTACCAAATTGTTCAGCACTCATCATTATATATAAAACTGAAATACCTGCACCAAAGCCAAGCCCCATGCAGATCATGTACATATTAGAAGCACTGCCCCCACCTTTTAAAGCAAAAAATAGAAGGATGAAAAAAGCAGCAATGCCATAAAAAATAAACAGTGTCTTTTTTCTGCTCTTGATATAATTGCTGAGTATGCCTGCAGTCATATCTCCAATACCAAGAGCAACATACTGGAGCATTAGTGCTTTCGGCTGGCTGAAACCTGTTATCCCAAACTGTTTGGCAAATTCATCAGCAAATGTAATAAGCACACCAATGATATACCATACCGGTAAACCAATTAAGATCCCACGCAGGTAACGGAAAAACCGATCTCTGTTATTTAACAGCATCCAATAATTTCCCAATTTCACTGTTGCTTGTTTCATTTTATCATACATATGACTTTCCAAAACACGTACTCTTAAAAACAATAGCGCAATACCCATGCCGCCACCGATAAAATAGGATAACCGCCAGTCTTCGCCGCTTAGGTCATGAACAAAATAGGCGGTAATGCTACCCAATACACCGGCAGTAGCAATAATGGAAGCTGCGATCGCTCTTTTTTCCTTTGGAAGTAGTTCACTTGTCAATGTTATGCTGGCACCTAATTCACCGGCCAATCCAAGACCAGCTATAAAACGAAGCCACATGTACTGATCAATATCATTAACAAACCCATTGGCTATTGTTGCCAACGAATAAAGCAGGATAGAACCAAACAATACACTCTTTCTTCCTTTTTTATCTCCGAGTATCCCCCATATAATACCACCGATAGCCAGTCCAATCATTTGCAGGCTGATAGTTTTTTCGCCAATGCTTTTCATAGCTGATTCAGCCACTCCAAGATCAGCGAAACTTGATCTTCTTACGATATTAAAAAGGAGAAGGTCGTAGATGTCAACAAAAAATCCTAATGCTCCTACAATGACTGGAAGAGAAAAAATACCATATTGCTTTTGCTGCATTCGTTGGTTTGGTTTGATACTGAAGATAAAAGAATAAATTGAATTGTCCCATACTTTAGGAGTTCGACCTTCTCTTCGCAACAAAGAATAGTTGGGGCTAAATTTTTTTATTGCAGATTATTTTTAAGATTCAAAAGTAACGGATGAACGACTCATAGTATATTCAAAAATCCAAAAACAATATTTAAAAAAACATAGGAAATTAATAAGAGGTTTCGTCCATTTTGGTCGATCCATTTCATCAGGCTAAGTTTTCGGGAAGGATGAATTTTGGATTTGATAACTGAGTAAACGGAACTGTCTGAAAGATTAAGTGAAATAGCAGAAAATACAATGACAAGCAAGATTGCAATTATAGTAACCGTATGGAAAGTATCTACGATCGTATATGCTGATGATTGCGGCAAAACATTCTCCGTAATATATTTATTTCCAATAGCCGCAAATAAGCCACCTACGGGCAATCCAAATCTCGGCTCGAAATGTTTAACATGAATGAAGAATGAAAGGAACGCCACAAAAAATGAAATATACATTCCAATAAACAGCTTGAAAAAAAGTGCAAATCCATTTTTGCGAGTCAAAGGTATGTTCAAATGAATCGTAGAATATTTTGTGCCATGATCAAAAATATCCTGGCAAATAACGGTATCTGTCGTTATTGAGTCGCAATTAAAAAACCATCCGTTTTCAATTTCTACTCTTTTTAAGCAAATACTATCGCTGGCATAATTCACCCTATTGCCTGATGGGACCAGCTTTAACCATTTCGATGAACGTAAAGTATATATTTTTATATCCAATTCTTGCCTGTCGAACGGGTATTTTTTTATGTCCCATTTCTTAATAACCGTACACTCTAACTTTATTAATCTCCGGTATTTCCATTTTCCTTCTGGTGAATCCGCCTTTTTTGATTTGATTGCATCAGCTTTTACTGAATCTTTAAGCCCTGGATATTGAGGAATAATGGTAATAGACAAGTCTTTTGAACCAACAACCGCAAATTGGTTTGCTAGGGAATCCACTGCCCATAACGAATCATTCATCTTTAGTTTAAGCCACACTTCTATTTTATATTCCTGGTCCCTGAAATTTATATCCGAAATGTGATGGATATACGGTTCTACATTGACAAGAATTGGAAATGTCCTGGTTGGTTTCGTGTCTTGTTTTGAAGTATCGGTTTGTTCTCCATCTATGGCAAATAACCTGAGTGGCAATAATGCAAATGATAATATGATGATTTTTTTATTCATGACCACAGAAAATATATGTAACTTCTTTACATATGGTGCGGAAAAAGAGGTTGGTCCGGATGTATCCAGACCTTGCTTTTACTCTATGAACGATCTTAATATTATGGAAATACAATGAAGATAATATCAGTTATAAGGAAAACCAATACCTCAAAGGAGGTAATCTGGAATGCAGGAACCTTCATTGTTCACCGCACATGTAAGCCGGCAACATAAGAATCATTTGCATGGTCAGTCTCAACCAGGGAAAATGTAGATCAATTATTCTTTTATCTTTTGCTCGATCCAATCCTTTGTAATAGTTGTAAGCAGTTTTATGATATCCTGTTTGCCGGCTTTAAAACTATGATTGGCTCCTTCTATTTTTACCAGTTCTGCAAGTGGGAGTGATGAGGTTACATTTTCTATCAATTTCCATGTAGCAAACTCATCTCTTGATCCTTGCAAAAACAACATCGGTGATCTTACATTTTTTAAATGTTCTGCTCTTTCAATGGAAGGTTTGCCCGGCGCATGCAAAGGAAACCCATAAAAAATAATTCCCTTTACCTGGTCATTTGGATGCAGTGCAAGACATTGTGAAGTCATTCGTCCGCCAAATGATTTTCCTGCAACAAAAAGTGGAAGCTTTGGAAATAATTTTTGTGCTTTTAAAATTGCTGCTTCAATTGTTTGATGAGCAACTGCAGGAGTATCTGGTCTTCCTTTTTTATTTTCAGTAAATGGGAAATTGAAACGCATTGTAGAAATGCCTGCTTCAGAAAGTGATTGAGTCAATGTGACCATGAAAGAATGATGCATGCCTGCACCTGCGCCGTGAGCAAGCGTCATAATGCATTTATTTTTCTGCGGAATGAAACATTCTGCGGATACAGAACCGATAGCAGGAGAAATTTTAAGTGACAAGGATTTGGTCTTCATCGTCCACGGTTAACATTCTAATAATTACCAAACCTGGTATATTTCCCGCGAACCCGTAAGATACATATCCTGGTATCCTTTCATGATCTCACTCATTCTCTTCATTTCCTCTGTGTTCTCTTTAAACTTCTCCCAACTCTGTTCATACGCAGTAAGATTTTCAAATTTGCTTACCATTATCACCCTGTTATATTGGCCTGTCATATCAGTCATGATGTGAAGCAAATCTTCACTTCCGCTCATGGCTTCTTTGAACATTTTAGCAACCTTCGATGCGTTACCAGGCTTACAAATAAAAGTATCATGGACAATGATCATAAAATTGTTTTTATTTTTTAAATAATAGTTATTGGCAATCTAAAGTTCCTAAACATTTGAAACATTAAAATTAATTTTTAATGATTACACCCTGAAGTGGATCAAGAACTAGCTTCCTTATTTTTTTATTCTTTCCTTCCATCTTATTTTCACCGAATGCACCCGCATATTCAAACATTATTACGCTGTATCGGGCTTGAGGAAAAAGAACAAGTACAACGATTCAGTCTTGATCAGCAGCATACATTAAGATCATTAAAGGCAGAAGGGCTGGCCTTGCATCCAGTCATCGTCACCCGGAGAAACTTTGGTTATGCTGATTATCCTGAAATAAGTTTTAGACTGAACTTTCCGCCTGAAGCGAATATGTTTAAAGATAGTGCTGCCATTGAATGCTTTATTGCAGGTGAAGAACCTGTGAAAGGTGTACTAATAAGTTTGGATGGAAAGAATGGCGAGTTCCGTTTATTTGCTCCCGATTTTCCGGATTGGATAGAAGATGATGGTGTAGGGATAAAACTGTCTCCTGATACCCGTACGACCAGCATCATGAAAAAAGTGTTGAATGAATTAGAAAATAATAAACCTTTATTCAAATTATTTGAGCAGTTGCATGATAATGCAATAAAAACTTCTATTAACTCTCTCTTAAAAAATACTTCTCTCAGCTTTCGCAATTGTATGTTAAATGAAAGCCAGCAACAAGCTGTAGCTGCTATTGCAAAAAACGAACAAATAACAATTGTACATGGTCCACCGGGAACTGGAAAAACAACTACGTTGATCGAAGCTATTATACAATTGATCAATAACGGTGAAAAGGTATTGGTGTCAGCGCCAAGTAATACAGCGGTAGATAATATTGCCAAAGGGTTACTTCAGCAAGGCGTGAAATTATTGAGAGTTGGTAATGCAAGCAAAGCAGATGAAACGATCTTCGCTCATACACCCGAAGGAAGGTTAGCAAACAGTAAACAACAGAAAGAAATCAAACAACTAAAACAAAGGGCTGAAGAGTTTCGAAAGATGGCGCTGAAATACAAACGCAGTTTTGGCAAAGCCGAAAGAGAGCAACGTCAGCTCCTGTTCAAAGAAGTAAAGAATATTCGACTTGAGATAAAGAAACTACAGGCTTACAACGAAGAGAAATTATTTGAAGAAGCAGATGTGATCGCAGGTACACCAATTGGATTATACGATGCGGGAATTGATCATCTTCATTTTCATACACTTGTTTTGGATGAAGCCGGTCAATGTATTGAACCATTGGCATGGTGCATATTTCCGAAAGCTGAAAAGATCGTGTTGGCTGGCGATCATTGGCAACTTCCACCTACTGTATTAAGTTTTGAAGCGGCAAAACTTGGATTTAATATTTCCATACTGGAAGTAGCTATTAAAGCTGTTGATCCGGTTTTTTTGCTTAACACACAATACAGGATGAAAGAAGTAATTGCAGGATTCAGCAGTAATTATTTTTACGATAACCAGTTGTTGAGTCCTGCACATTTAAGCAATACAGGAACGCATATAACTTTTATTGATACAGCTGGTTCCGGCAATCATGAAGAACGTGGCGCCGATGGCAGCAGCCTGCAAAACAAAGGTGAGTTAGCCATCGTTCAAAAATTATTCGAAACTGAATCACTTGATCCATTAAGGACAGCATTCATTTCACCGTATGCGGGACAAGTTGTTGCGGCCAAAGAACTCTTACCAAAGCAACTTCGCATCAGTACCATTGACAGTTTCCAGGGTCAGGAAAAAGAAAATATCATTTTATCGTTAGTACGCAGTAATGATGATGGCGATATCGGCTTCTTAAAAGACTATCGGCGTATGAATGTTGCCATCACCCGGGCAAAAGAACAGCTATTCGTTATTGGTGACAGCGCTACAATCGGGGCAGATGTTTTTTACAATGCTTTCTTAACTTATATCGAGAAATACGGTGTATATCGTACCGTTTGGGAATTTGAATTATAAATTTGGTAAGAATAAACCGTTGGATGGGCACTTCTTCTGCAATTGTTTTTTAACACACAAGTTTATTGAGCGACTTATTGAGTTCATCTTTAGAAAAAGGCTTTTCAAAAAACATATCAGCTCCGTTTTCCAAAGCCACATCTTTCACAGAAGAAAATCCAGAGATCATGATGATCTTAATGTCGGAATATTTTTTCTTGATATAGCTGATGAAATCAACACCAAATCCATCAGGTAATTTATTGTCTAATATAATAATTGAAGGTTCTTCTTTTTGAAGATATTCATCAGCAGATGAGAGATTACTTACATAATCTAACTCGAAATCCTTTTCATTAACAATCATATTAAGTAATAAACCCATTTCGCCTTCATCTTCAACTACCAGGACTTTTTTTGCAGGCTTATTTTTAGGTGCAGTTGCGTTTGACATAAAGTTGTTTTTGGATGAATGATCTTATAATACTGACTTAAGAATATAGGGAACAAATAATACATGCAAAATGCCTGCCTGATTTTTCATTTTTTGAAACGGGAAATTATTTCCCCATGAGCTTTTATTATTTCAAAAAGATAAACACTGCCCCAATTAAGGTAAGTACGATCACTACTTTTCGATAATGATCATCTTTGATCTGCTTTACTATTTTTATTCCGATAAAAAAGCCAAGAGCCAATGCAGGAAGTAGTAATAAATCAGTTTTTAAACTGCTGATCGTGATGTTTTTCCAATATAGAACCTGGAAAGGAAGTTTAAATAGATTAATGACCAGGAATAACCAGGCTGAAGTTCCAATGAAGTGATTTTTGGGCAGTCTCATCGCCAGGAAATAAAGATTAGAAAAAGCGCCAGCTAAATTTCCAAGCATAGTAGTGATGCCCGCCATTACACCTGTACTTGCTGAAAACAAGGGATGGGTAGGAACATTTTCTGATCTGATGATCTCCATTACCGCCATAATGATAACTGTAAGGATGATAATTATCGCCATTATTTTTCTGAAAACTTCTTCATTCATATCCTTGCCTGCAAAAACACCGATCAAAATGCCTGCTGCCATCCATGGTACAAGTTTCCAAAAATGTTTCCATTGGGCATGCCGATGATAATAGAGTACGGCGCCTATATCGGCAATACATAATAATGGCAATACAATGCCAGTGGATGCTTTGCCTCCGAATACCAACGCCATTAACGTTACATTAAGCAGATCAATGCCACGAAGACCGGCTTTGGCAAGTCCCAAAATAAATGCGCCGGTGAATGCTAATACTAAATTGATAACCGACCAGTTTGAAAGTATCTCCATATTTATTCCAAAGAGATTTCAAGATACATAAACAGTTTTATCCAGTTTGCCTGCAATAAAAAATCCGATCAGGGCCAATTTAAACTCATACTGGAAGTTGTGTATATTTAAGTGTTTGTGTTCATTCTTTAATTCAACTATTAAAATGAAAGCAGCAGTTCGTTCTAAATATGGATTACCCGGAGATCTGACTATCAAAGAACTTGAAATACCAACTCCAAAGGAAAATGAAGTGCTGATAAAAGTATATGCTACTACTGTAAACAGAAGTGATTGCCATGTACTTTCAGGTAAACCGTTTTTCATGAGATTTTTTACTGGATTATTCAAACCAAGGGAATCAATTATTGGATCTGACTTTACAGGGCAGGTTCATGCGGTTGGTTCTAATGTGCGATCCTTTAAACCCGATGATAAGATCATGGGTTTCGGGGGCGTGTTTGGCTGTGGTTCGCATGCACAATACTTTACATTGCCTGAATCTAAAGCAATTGAATCAATGATCATCATGCCAGAGAATTTAACTTATGAAGAGGCCGCAGCTTGTTTGGAAGGCGCATTTTATTCTGGATCTACTATGTTGCAATTAAAACCAAAGGCCGGACAAAAAGCTCTCGTGTATGGTGCAACGGGTGCTATCGGTTCATCCTCTGTTCAATTTTTAAAATCCTTTGGTGTATATGTTACGGCGGTATGTGGTGGCGAAAATTTTGCATTAGTAAGATCATTAGGAGCAGATAAGATGATCGATTATAAAATGCAGGATTTCACAAAAGATAACGAGCAATATGATTTTATTTTTGATGATGTTGGCAAAACCAGTTTTTTAAAATGCAAACCGCTATTAACAAAAAAAGGAGTTTATAGTTTTGCCAATGGATTAGGAAATCTATTCTTTGCACTTATAACGCCGCTATTTGGCGGAAAGAAAGTAATATTCCTTCCGCCTAAAAATGTTAAGGCAACGTTGAGTTTTATTAAAGAGTTGATCGAGAAAGGAAACTTCAAACCAGTTATAGACAGAAAGTATCCGCTTGATAAAATAACCGAGGCATACGTGTATGTAGCAAGCGGTCAAAAAATAGGAAATGTTATAATTACAATGGATGCTGTTTAAGATGCTATGGTTTTAATTCTTCAAAATCTTAAATTCTACTCTTCGGTTTAGCTGTCGGTTCTCTGGTGTATCATTGGCGACTACCGGAACTGTTTCACCATAACCATGTGAAATAATGCGGGTCGTAGCAATACCTTTTGAAAGAATGTATTCCATAACCGATCTTGCACGGTTGTCACTTAATTTAAAATTATAATCATCAGAACCATAACTGTCCGTATGTGCACTCATTTCAATTTCAATAGCAGGATTTTCTTCCAGTAGTTTCACCACCCTGTCAAGTTCTACAAATGATTCTGGTCTCAGGTCCCATTTATCAAAATCAAAAAATACATTGTTCAGTCTTACTACCTGCCCGATCTCGATAGGCATGAGGTAGAGATCCTTATGTATTTCTCTGTAACCAATTTTTACCAGCGAATCAAGATTCAGATTTTCTGACTGTGCAAAAAATTTATCAGCAGTGGCTCTTATTAAATAATTTTTATCATAGGGTAATACGATCTTAAAGGAGCCATCTATGGCACTTGAAATTCCATTTCCCGCTTCTACACCATCAGGCAATGTTTCATATATCAGCGAAGCACATAAAGGTTGTTTTGTTTTCGCATTGTAAACGTTTCCTGTTACCATCACTATCGGCTTGGGTCTTTCTTTTTCAAGTAATTTCACTTTTACAATATCAGATTCGCCATATCCTCCTTCGCTGTTTGTTAAGTAGGCATACTCACCGCCAGCGTCCAGTGTAAAGAATGCATCCCACTCCGGAGTATTAATAGGGCTACCAAGATTAACAGGGTCGCTCCATTTTTGCCATGTCTTATCAAGACGTTTGGTCATCCATATATCATTATCGCCAAGACCACCGGGGCGATCACTGCTAAAGTAAAGTGTCTCCCCATCAGATGCGAGGTAAGGAGTCATTTCATCATGTTTTTCCATATTGATCTTTTTGCCAAGAGATCTTGGTTCAGACCATGTTCCATCCGGGAGTAAGAGACTTACATAAATATCATTAAAAGCACTTCCTTTCTCAGTTGACATATAAAGCAAAAGTGTTTTTCCGTCATGTCCCATTGTAGCTCCTGATCGTAAACCCCTGTCATATTTTGTATAATTTCTAATCCTCAACGCTTCCGGCTTGCTCCAATAGCCATCTTCCTGTAGCCAGCACATACTTACACCATTGCCTGCATAATCACCATTAATGAAAGCTCCTCTTATTAATATTCTATTGTTATCAGGGGAGATCCAGAATACAGAATTATAATAAGTGGTGTTAAGCGGATAACCGAGATGTACTGCTTCGCTCCATGTACCAGTACTATCACGCATAGTAAACCAAATATCCTGTGAGTTACGAACAGAGTTAAAGTTTGTATTGTACGGATCATTCTCACGAATAAAAAATAATAAGTTACCATCTGCCGATATAGTCGGTCTTAATTCAGAAAGCGGTGTATTGACAAGGGAACCCATATTTTCTACTTTGACGATCGTAGATGATGTAATGATATTTTCTTTTTGTTGAACAAGACGTGCAGTATCACTACGAGTTGTATCAACAGAAAGCTGGGCTGACGAATGTTGAAAATATAAAAATAGAATAAAGCAGTAAATGGCTTTTTTCATGGGAAGGATTTGTGAGAGAAAAATAATAAAAGAATACTGGTTATAGTACTGGAAACTTACTTAGTGGTTTTTCCGATTCGGATCTTTCAATACGCTCTTTAGCGAAATTATTGCCATCGCTGCTATGGCACCTCTTTTCACTTCTTTGTAGTCAGCAGAGTTTTTTTTAGTAAATTTAGCAAGTGCCAAAACAACTTGCTTTTTTATTGCTTGTTTGCTTTTTTTCACACGATGTTAAATCCCAGGCAACACGTGACAGTGTATATTATGGAGGCACTGAAAAAATCATTGGTTTATATTATATCGCCCTCGGCGAGCAGGCGCCGATATATAATGGAAATGAATATATAGAATACGCTTTCAGCCTGCAGGAAGGACATCCTTTTTTTAACTCTTCAGTATTTACGAATGGTGACATTTATTTTGACGGTATGCTGTTTCTTGGAGTGCCGATGTTATATGATCTAATAAAAGACCAGGTGGTTATCCGTGACTTCTATAACCGTTATAAAATTAATTTGCCGGCGAATAAAATTCAGCAGTTCATTTTATTTGACCATGTTTTTGTCCGTATTGTGGGCAATAATTTTAATGAGTTGAATACGGGATTTTATGAGCAGCTCTATAAAGGGAAAATCGGATTGTTTGCAAAACGAGAAAAAGAAATAATTGAAAGACGTGGTTCTAATGTGATCGATAATGTGGTAACCAGTGCGAATACTTATTATGTAAAGAAAAAAGATGTTTATTATAAATTTAAGAATGAACGCAGCCTTCTAAAAATTTTAGACGACAAGAAAAAAGAAATACAGCAGTACTTTAAAAAAAACAGAGTAAGATATAAAGATGATCCGGAAAGATCAATGATAATGGCTATTGAATATTATAATCGATTAATTGGTTAAAATGCGCTATCCCTATTTTATATTGATCATTTTGTTTTCTTTTTTTTATTCTATCGCTGTACAAGGGCAAACCAGGCCGTTAATCACAGGAGATTTTAAAGAATTAAAACTAGGGCAATTTATCAGGGAACTTGAATCGTTGTCAGGATATCATTTCTATTATGATTCACTGCAGACGGACAGCATCCAGGTAAATCTTACAGTAAAGGATCAACCTTTGGATAAAGTAATGGAAAAAATTTTGGCTAACACAGGTTTTAATTTTAGCATCGACCAATACAATAATGTATTCCTGATTCGGGATATAATTATCAAAACTGATTTGCCGGCAGGTTTCTTTGGAACTAAAACAACAGTTGACTCCATAATTAATCCCCCGGCTGACCTTGAATTAGCAAGAGGGAGTAATATTATTTCTGCGTCGCTTGAAAACAAACTATATGAGATAGGTACCAAGAGTAATAATATGACGGGTAATTCAACGCTGGCAGGTTATATACGTGATGATAAGACAAATGAACCATTACCTGGTGTTTCAGTTTACCTGGAAGATAATCCTGCTGTTGGTACAACCACAGATCAATATGGTTATTTTTCACTCTCACTTTCAAAAGGCGGTCATATTTTAAACATACAGAGCATAGGTAGGAGAGATGCACGCCGTCACATAGCGATTTATTCTGACGGCAAAATGGATATTTATCTGCATGAACAAATAATTTCATTAAGAGAAGTTGTGTTTTCATCAAGTAAAACAAACAATGTACGCAGCGTTCAGTTAGGTGCCGAAAAGTTAAATATCGCTACTATCAAGAAGATCCCTACAGTTTTTGGGGAAGCTGATGTTTTACGTGCAATATTGGTTCTGCCGGGAGTAAAAACTGTTGGAGAAGCGAGTACAGGATTTAATGTACGCGGTGGCGCTACAGATCAGAATCTTATCCTTTTTAATGGCGCTACTATTTATAATCCTTCACATTTCTTCGGATTTTTCTCTGCTTTTAATCCTGAAGTAATAAAAGATGTTCAATTGTTTAAAAGTAGCATCCCCGCAAAATATGGAGGACGTTTGTCCTCTGTACTTGACATCACATCAAGAGAGGGAAATAAAAAGAAATTTGCTGGTTCAGCAGGGATTGGCCCGGTAACAAGCCGTTTGAATATTGAGGGTCCTCTCTCCAAAGATTCATCATCTTCTTTTGTATTGGGTGGTCGTGCAACGTATGCTAACTGGCTTCTTAATCTACTACCCAGTGAGTATGAAGACAGCAAAGCTGCTTTCTATGACGTCTCCTTAGTTACAACTCACGAACTGAATAGAAAGAACAATCTTTATTTGACTGCTTATTTGAGTAAGGATAAATTTAACCTTAATAATGACACTACTTACCAATACAGCAACCAGAATCTCTCGCTGCAATGGAAGCATATATTCAATAACAAACTAAATAGTCTTGTTACAGGAGGTTATGATTTTTATAAATATAATATTAACAGCGATGCGAATAAGATCAATGCCTATGATCTTGAATTCAATATTAGCCAGTTAAATGTCAAATCAGATTTTACTTATTATTTAAATGCCCGGCATACAATACAGTTCGGACTGAATGCGATTTATTATAAGCTTAATCCGGGGTCTTATCGTCCCGTTGGGCCTGAATCAAAAGTAATGGAGGATATTATACCTCCTGAGCAAGGACTTGAATCGGCAGTATATATTGGAGATAGTTATAAAATTTCCCAGGATCTTTCGATGGATTATGCATTTCGTTATTCTTTCTATCAATACCTGGGTCCTCAAACCGTCAGCTATTATGCAGACGGTCTGCCCAAAAGTGAATCAAGCAGAACAGATACCAAAGAATACGAAAAAGGCGTGATCAAAAATTACAGTGGTCCCGAATATCGGTTTGCCCTGCGGTATGCTTTTACTCCAAATTTTTCTCTTAAGGTTGGATTTAATTCTTTAAGGCAATATATACACATGTTATCAAACACGACAGCTATTGCCCCCACTGATATCTGGAAATTAAGTGATCCGAATATTCAGCCTCAGCAAGGCAACCAGGTTTCGCTTGGATTGTATAAAAATTTTAAATCAAATACTATTGAGACCTCAGTTGAAGTTTATTACAAGGAAATGAAGCATTACCTGGATTATAAAAGTGGTGCTGTCCTGGTATTAAATCATAATATTGAAACAGATGTGATCAATACAAAAGGAAAAGCTTATGGCCTGGAATTGCTTTTAAAGAAAACAGCAGGTAAATTGAACGGTTGGATCGCCTATACTTATTCCCGCACATTATTGAAAATGGATGATTCCCTTGCTGGGGAAGTGATCAATGGCGGTGAGTATTATCCAAGCAATTACGATAAGCCGCATGATATAAATATCGTGGGCAATTTAAAAATATCCCATCGTTTCAGTGTCTCCACCAATATAGTTTATAGTACAGGCAGACCCATGACACTTCCTGTTGGAAGGTACTTTTATGCAGGTTCCCAAAGAGTTTTGTATGCTGACAGGAATGCCGATCGTATCCCTAATACTTTTCGAATAGATCTCTCTATGAACATTGAAGGCAATCACAAGGTGCAACAGAAAACACATAATTCATGGACGATCGGTGTGTATAATCTGACAGGAAGAAACAATCCATATTCGGTTTATTTTGTTTCTGAAAACGGACAAATAAAAGGATATCAACTTTCTATATTCGGAAGCATTATTCCCTACGTAAACTTTAATATCAAATTTTGATGAAAACAAACTTCAAAATAATTATTTGTTGCGCAACAGTGATGATGCTTCTTGTTTGCTGCAAGCAGGAATATATTCCTCCGATTAATGAAGAAAATGCGAATCTCCTTGTAGTGGAAGGTTTTTTGAACAGTGGACAAGGCCCTACGATTATCCGCTTATCCCGTTCTGTTGGTCTTTCAGATACTACACAAAAAAAGGTTGAATTGGGAGCAAATGTAAATGTTGAGGGAGAGGATGGAAGCAATTTTACATTGGCTGGCAATACCAATGGTGAATATAGCATTGCGCAGTTATCTCTTGTAAATAATGTAAAATACCGCCTGCGTATAAGAACAAAAGATGGGAAAGAATATGCTTCCGATTTTGTTCCCATAAAACTTACTCCACCTATTGATAGTATTACATGGCAAAGAGAAAGCGAAGGAATACGACTTTATGTAAATACACATGATCCGCAAAATGCCACGAAATATTATCAATGGGAATTTGAAGAAACCTGGGAATTTCGTTCTGCCTATTATAGTTCATTGAAATACGTAAGGGATAATACTAATAAAATAATTGCTCTTGTATTTAGGTATCCCGATCGTAATGTTGACACAACAATTACTAAATGCTGGAAGACATTAAATTCAACATCTATTATTATTGGATCTTCAGAAAATCTTGCAACAGATATAATTTATTTGCCATTTCATTTTATAGAGCAGGGCTCAGAAAAACTAAGTGTATTATATAGTATAAACCTCAAGCAATATGCGGTTAGTCATGAAAAGTATTTATTTCTTCAAAAAATGAAGAAAAACACTGAACAAACAGGTTCGCTGTTTGACGCACAACCTTCCCAACTGTCGGGCAATATACATTGCCTTACAGCTCCAAACGAAAGCGTTATTGGATATATTGAAATAAGCCAGGAGAAAACTCAAAGGATATTTATTTCTCATACCCAGGTGAGTGATTGGCGTTTTGATCAAGGCTGCGCTCAGTATGAAATTGATAATCATCTGGACAGTATTGCAAAATATGGGGCTGAACTAACTCCAACTTATCCAACTGTACTTGACGCAGCGGGAGGAGTAGTTAAGTTCAATGGGGCAAGTGATGTGAAATGTGTTGATTGCAGGATTGGGCGCACAAATCAAAAACCTCCATTCTGGCCATAAACTTTAATCAGTGTTTGATGAAAAGAAATTTAAAAATAACTATTGGTTACACAACACTGATGATACTTTTTGTTTGTTGCAAGCAGGAATATATTCCCCCGGTAAATGAAGAAAATGAGAATCTCCTTGTAGTGGAAGGCTTTTTGAATAGCGGACAGGGTACCACTACTATTCGCTTATCCCGTTCGGTTGAACTTACAGATACTACACAAAAGAAATTTGAACTTGGAGCAAAGGTAAATGTTGAAGGAGAGAATGGAAGCAGTTTTGTATTAGCTGGCAACACCAGGGGTGAATACAGCATTGCACAGTTGCCTCTGCTAAATAATGTAAAATACCGACTGCATATAAAAACAATTGATGGGAAAGAATATGCTTCAGATTTTGCTCAAATAAAAGGTACTCCACCTATCGATAGTATTACATGGCAAAGAGAAAGCGAGGGAGTACGTCTCTATGTAAATACACATGATCCTCAAAATGCCACAAAATATTATCAATGGGAGTTTGAAGAAACCTGGGAATTCCGTTCTCCCTATTATAGTTCATTGAAATACATCAGGGATAATTCTAATAGGGTTACTGCTCTTGTATATAGGTATCCAGATCATAGTATGGACACAACAATTTATAAATGCTGGAAGACGTTAAATTCAACATCTATTATTATTGGATCTTCGGAAAATCTTACAACAGATATAATTTATTTACCATTTCATTTTATAGAGCAGGGCTCAGAAAAATTAAGTGTATTATATAGTATTAAACTGAAACAATATGCGGTTAGTCATGAAAAGTATTTATTTCTTCAAAAAATGAAAAAAAATACTGAACAAACAGGTTCGTTGTTTGACGCACAACCTTCCCAACTGTCGGGTAATATACATTGTCTTACCGATCCAAATGAATTCGTTATAGGATATGTTGAAATAACGCAGGAGCAAACCCAAAGGATATTTATTTCTTATAGCCAGGTGAGTGGTTGGCATTACGATCCGGGTTGCTTTCAATATGAAGTTGATAATAACCTGGACAGTATTGCGGTACATGGGGTTGATCTAACTCCAACGTATCCAACAATGCTTGACGCAATGGGAAACATACTTAAATTCTACGGAGCAACTGATGTGAGATGTGTTGATTGCAGGTTTGGGCGCACAAATCAAAAACCTCCTTTCTGGCCATAAATTTTAATACAAAACTGGTAATTACAAATGCAATTGACACTAAACAATAAAAAATTATTCGTTATAATAATTAGTTTGTCATTTGCATTGAACGCCTTTTGCCAGAATGATCTGAATAAAATACAATCCTCTTTTAATGAATACAAAAATTACAGTTTAAGGGAGAAAATATTTACACATACCGACAAAGATCTTTACGTGGCCGGCGATATAGTTTGGTTTAAATTATATGTTGTAAATGCAGACGATAATAAACCTATTGACCTCAGTAAGTTGGCTTATGTCGAAATTCTGAACGCAGATCAGAAACCTATATTGCAAACCAAGGTTGAACTCGATAAAGGAGTTGGAAACGGTTCATTGTATTTACCTGTTTCACTTAATTCAGGAGTTTACAAATTCAGAGCATACACAAACTGGATGAAAAATTTCGATGCGGCATATTTTTTTGAAAAAACAATTACTATTATTAATACATTAAAGACGCTCAAGATCGAAGAACACAAACCGAATTTCTATGATGTGCAATTTTTCCCGGAAGGCGGTAATCTTGTCCAAACTATACAAAGCCGGGTCGCATTTAAGATCACAGATCAAACAGGTAAGGGAATAAATTGTAAGGGTCTTATTGTCCGCAATAACAATGATACAATCACAGAATTTCAGCCATTAAAATTTGGGATTGGCAGTTTTACATTTACTCCCGAGGCAGGAAGTGTTTACAAGGCAGTCATTAAACTCGCTGATACAAGCATTACGAGAGAATTACCTAAAGTTCTGGAGAGTGGGTATGTTCTGAAAGTGAATGATCAAAATGGATCTCAATTGAATGTTGATATTTCTACGAACATTAAGTCAGATTTTGTTTATGTTTTTGTTCATACAAGGCAAAATCCAGTTGTAGCAGAAAAAGTTTTTTTAAAAAATGGTGAAGCAGGGCTTTTAATTGAAAAAAATAAATTGGGAGAGGGGATTTCGCATATTACACTTTTTAATAGTGATATACTTCCCGTATGTGAACGTTTATTTTTTATACGACCGACACAGAAAATCATTATTCAATCTAAAAGAGATGAGGATCAGTACTCTTCGCGGAAGCAAGTAAAAATAAACCTCAATTCAACAGATGAATCAGGAAATTTGATACCAATTGATCTATCGGTTGCAGTGTATAGACTAGATAGCCTTGAGGCATTTCAGAGCAGCTTGATCGATAATTATTTCTGGCTTACCTATGAATTGAAGGGAACAATTGAATCGCCCGGGTATTATTTTTCTGAAAAAGGGGCTGAAGCAGACCGGGCAATTGATAACCTTATGTTGACACATGGATGGCGAAGGTTTCAATGGCAAAATGTTCTTCAACGTACAAGATCCAATTATTCCTTTGTGCCAGAGTACAGAGGCCATATTATTAATGGCAAGGTTACATATAAGACCTCTGGCATCCCTGTACCAGGTGTGTTGACCTATCTCTCAGTTCCTGGTTCCCGTGTACAACTTTATAGTTCAAGAAGCGATTCAAACGGTGTCGTAAGGGTTTATACAAAAGATTTTTACGGGCCCAATGAAATTGTATTACAGACTCAAAGCGATGCAAATGCTGAATACAATGTGGAGGTCACCAATTCTTTTGCAGATAAATTTTCACAAGAAAATTTACCTCCTTTTCATATTCAGGATAACATGAAAAACCTGCTTACCGATTACAGTACCAGTATGCAGGTTCAAAATAATTTTAACGGAAAAAAATTAAAGGAATTCTATACGCCCATTATTGATAGTAGTGCGTTTTATGGTGTCCCCGATAAACAGTATAAGTTGGATAGTTATACCCGGTTTTCTACTATGGAAGAAGTATTGAGGGAATATGTGTATGAGGTGCTCGTTCGAAGGCAAAAAGAAACTTTTCGTTTGATCATGGCAGACGGGGATAATAAAATATTTCTTGATGACCCTTTTACGCTTTTTAACGGAGTTCCCGTTCTTGATCCGAATAAAATAATGAAATATGATCCATTGAAAGTCAAAGAAATTGATGTTGTAAAAAGCAGATATTTTTTTGGCCCTTTGATATTAAACGGAATTGTAAACTTTCTTACATATGAGCCAGACCCCTCAATTATATCTGATCTGAATGCAGTGATTTTAGGATATGATGGGTTACAATATCAGCGTGAATTTTATTCACCTCTTTATGAAAACCAGGAGCAACTGTCCAGCCGCATGCCCGATTTCAGAAGTGTTTTATACTGGTCTCCGAATATTCATACTGACTCACAAGGGAAGGCAGAAATAAATTTCTTTACTTCAGATATGAAAGGAAAATATATTGTGGTACTCCAGGGCATCGCTGCCGACGGCAGGGTGGGTGAAACCTTGGTTTCTTTTGAAGTAAAATGAGTGGCAAAAAAAGGAGACTGAATTTTCAGTCTCCTTTAATTTCTAATACCAATTTGTATTTATAGCAAACTTTTCTAGTTGCAATTAATAAGTCACTTTTACATCCACTCTGCGGTTTTTAGTCCGTCCTGCAGTGCTGTTATTATCTCCTATAGGCATTGTTGAACCAACTCCTTCTACTTCGATGCGGTCTGCACTAATACCTTTACTTACTAAATATGTTTTTACTGAAGCTGCACGTTGTTCGCTTAAAGTTTCCGCATTTTTTTCAACATTATCTGTATGGCCTTCGATCTTAAGTTTCAGCTCAGGATAGTCTTTCATAATTTTTACTATCTGGTTCAACGAAGTACTTGCTGCTGTAACAAGTTTTGCACTATTTGTGGTAAATGAAACTTTCTGTGCAGATGAGCTAAGCATTTTACTTACTTCTGCTGGTAATTCAGGTGTTTCCGGACAACCAAAGTTTTTAGCTACGCCTGGTACATCAGGACATTTATCTTCTTCATCGTTAATTCCATCTTTATCTCTGTCTGCGATCGGGCAACCATTATTACTTGCAGGTCCTGCTTCGTTTGGACATTTGTCTTCTTCATCATTGATGCCATCTTTATCAGTGTCAGGGATCGGACATCCATTATATTTTGCCAGGCCAGCTTGATTAGGACATTTATCTTCTTCATCATTGATGCCGTCTTTATCAGTATCCGGAATTGGACAACCATTGTATTTAGCAGTACCTTTCTCATTTATACATTTGTCTGCCTCGTCATTAATTCCATCGCCATCAGTATCAGGGATCGGGCAACCATTATATCGCTCAAAACCTATTTCATTCGGACATTTATCATTTTTATCGATCACTCCATCACCATCTGAATCAGCTTCTACTTTTTTGCCAAATAATTTTAGCTTTAATCCAGCCTGTATATTTTGGTTTTTATATTGCATTTCATCACCATGAGTGCTGGAATTATCCATGTTGCTAATTCCAAAAATGTAACGCCCAAAAATTGTTACTCTACCATGTGGAAGTATTTCAAATCCTCCGAAAGCAGATAAACTTGTTTTCTTAAAATCATTTTCCTGCGCCAAATTATTTTTATCTTCAAAAGAGGAGAACCAATCCAATTGTGGTCCGGCTGTTATTGCAAACTTATCACCTGTATGGAATTTTAATAACAATGGAACCGAGAGATACCTGATCTTCCCATCAGTTAGCAGCACTCCTGTTGTTTTATTGGAATTATAACCATAGGAGCTATACATAAATTGTGGCTCAATTGAAAAGCCACGGCTCACAGGGAAATTTACCCAACCTCCAGCTGACCAACCTGGTTCGAAGTTATAGTCAATGTTTGAGGGATTATCTCCTGTAACTCTGAATTGACTAAAATTAGCCGCTCCTAGCAATCCACCGGAAGCGGTATAATGTTCTTTTACGACGTTCTGTGAATATATTGTAGCAAATGCGCAACAAGACAGAACAATTAGAAATAGTTTCTTCATAAAGTAATTTTTAGATTTAATGAATTGTTTTACTTTTTCTTTTTAAAGTTTTGTAAAATATTTTTTATAAAATGTGGGTTTCCAAAATTTATACCAATACAACTTTCTTTTTTCAATGTTGTGCTGCTTGTTTACGGTTTCGTCACTAAATCAATAGGATTGGAGAAAAAAGTTTACACATAAAAAATATCTTCTTGTCGATGGGATTGTGACTAATGGTTAAACAGCTTACACTTCATTTAAGCTTTTCTTTATTAATCAGTAAATAACTCTACATTAAAATCTCCAGCATGATGAGAGATCTTGTTTTGAACAATCTGGCACGTTTTTAAAAGGTTTATAATAAAAAAACTGCTTTGCAGTGATCGGATAAGAATCTTCTATGAGGAAAATATTTTATTTTTTTGTTTGGCTTTCTTTAGTGCAACCAATTTTTGTAGTTGCACAATCTTCTGCATCTAAAGTTTTAAAGGAGGAACAGGGGAAATTTTTCCGCGAACTCAATCGAATTTCGATCGACACGGCTTTTGTACATCAACTTTCCAGTTCTGTTAAGTTAGAAGTAGATAGTATTTATACTTTTATTATTTCAGATGCTATTTTAACTGCTGTAGAAAAAGAAAAAGCGATACTTAGTCTTGGTTATTTTATGAATGAGCTTGCCAAGAATATTAAACGACAAAGATCTGAGATGTATGACATTTACGGGGCAGTACAATCATATAAGAATATTTTAAAAGCATTGCTTTATAATAGATCGTTTGGTGATGTTTTGGTACCGGCTGGTCAATATCGTAGCCAGGTACTGTCTGCAGCATTTAGCCAATACAAAGAATACCCTTTGCTTGATGATATTGCAGTTTATAAACGTGTGGCTTCTTTACCTGAATTTATACTTAGCTTTTTAGAGAACAATCCCCGATTTCGCTATGCTGATTCTTTATTGGTAATTGCTGCGGTCAATGATCCATCTAAAATAGTTTCATATCTCAGTCAGGGAAAACAACCTTTGCAGGATAATATTCGTAACACAAAAAATATATACCTGCAACAAATCATATTACTAGCAGCGGACAGAAATGCATCGGAGTTGTTGCCTTTCGTTACACAAATAGCAGAAAATAGAATTACGACGGAGGAAATACTAGAAACAAGAAAGGATGTAGTTAAGTATTTTCAATTGCTGGTTAACACAGTGATGGAGTCTGTGGGATCTAATGACGCGTCGTTTATTTTTCAAAAATTATTACGCAAAGGTTTAAAGGAAAAATCTCTATCCTTTTATGTAAGCCAGGTCAATGAACTACATAGTGCTACTGATGCGATTCGTTTTGCCTCAGTTAAAGATCTTCGGCCGGAGGACATTTATTACATGATAACCAGTTGTGGTGATGAATTATATACTTCAAGTTATCTCGGTTTGTATAAAAGATTAATGGAGAATTTCAAAACTCAGTCCGCAGATTCATTATTCAACATCGTACAGTATGATAATTTTCGCATATTCATGAGATTGGCGGCCAACTATAATGTGCTGACAGATTTTTTAAATAAAATGCCGCAAGAAAAAGCCGCAGAGGTAATGAATCGTTTTATTTCGGGAATTGAATCAGATGCGAATTCAGGACTTGAAAAGGCGATGGATATTGCAGATTCATTTACAGGTCTTGATTCGGCATTTGTAATTAGTGGTATGATCCAAAAAGAATTGCAGTCAAATTTAAATCGCTGCAAATCGGGTCAATTGTATTTTGGTATAAGGCTATATAGTATTTTATTACAGGTGTTTGACCTGGTAAAACAAAAAAACTCTTTCCATAAATTATGGACAACACTTGGTAATTATGAAAAACTTGAACGAAAGGCATTGCAAAATCGGAACGGTGAGATCGTTGAACTGGTTTTATTTTATGGGGATGAAGATGGTGTTGCTTCATTCAATAATTTCCAAAAAATGTTTAGTGATACTGCAAAATGGAAAACTACGAGGAATGAAAACTGGGTAAGCATCCGTTCTGTTGCTGATGAGCCTATTATTATTTATGCGAATCTTCCTTTAGATACCAAGGAAGAGTTAGATAGGAAAGCCCAGGACTCATTATTTATTTTTTTAAAGCAGGAATCAATAGAACCTGTTGTATTGGTTCATCGGGGTCATAGTTATCATCTCGATAATACATTGAAAAGATTGACTCCCTCAGTTAAGCTAGCCATATTGGGTTCGTGTGGCGGTGCTAACAGCTCAATAAGTATTGCAAGTATCAACCCAGATGCACAGCTAATTGTTTCAAAAAAAACAGGATCGAAATCTATCAATGATCCGATCATTAACGTTATTAACGAGACTTTGATTAATAAGGAAGATCTTTTATGGCCAGTGATATGGGAAAAGCTATCCGTTCGATTTAATAACGATGAGTTTACCAGAAATCTTTTCAACGAATACATTCCCCCCGGAAAGAATGTAAGTCTTTTTGTTCTTAAGCTTTTTAATTTTTACAATAGATCTGTTTAGGCCCGAACGATCTGTCTTTGGAAATGCCTTTTATAAAAGACCAACATAGAAACAACAACTCCAGTTTCAAAATAGAATATCTTTAGCAAAATAGATTTTATGCAGGCCTATAAAGATCTGGCAGGTATTCTTTTTTTATTTTTTATCCAATTTTTTTTAAATGCACAACAATGGCCAGTAAAAGAATGGCCTGTTGCTACTCCTCAATCACAATCAATGAACGCCGATTCATTAAAAGCATTTGATGATGCTATTGCCAGCGGAAAATATGGTTATATAGATGGTATGATCATTACACGACATGGAAAACTGGTGTACCAAAAAAACTACAAACATGATTACGATATGATATATGGTGATAGTGCAAAGAAAAAAAGCGGATTAAATGCACTTGATCCCGGCGGACCTTATAACTATTACAATCCCTGGTGGCATCCTTATTATCATCGTGGCGACCTGCACAGTTTGCAGTCAGTTACAAAAACCATCACATCAGTGATCATAGGTGTGGCCACAGCCCGTAAAGAATTCCCTGATCTTTCAACACCTGTGCTTAGTTTTTTTGATACTACTGGAATAAAAAATATTGATGACCGCAAAAGACGAATGACCATCCGCCACCTGCTTACAATGACTTCCGGGTTTGAATGGAATGAAAATTTGCATTATAGCGATCCCCGAAATGATTGCAGCCGGATGGAAGCAAGTTTTGATTGGATAGAGTATGTTATAAATAAACCAATGGCTATTGAGCCGGGTCAAACTTTCAATTATAATAGCGGTGCATCAGAATTGCTTTCTTATATTTTCAGGAAGGCAACCGGTAAGGATATTGAAGAGTACGCATCGAAATATCTTTTTGCGCCACTTGGTATCGCTAATTATTTCTGGAAACGCATACCCACAGGTCTTGTTGATACAGAAGGAGGCTTATATTTATCAGCAACAGATCTTGCAAAAATTTATTACTTATTCTCAAAAGAAGGCAACTGGAATGGTAAGCAACTTCTAACAAAAGAATGGGTGCAAGCATCGGTAACGCCAACCATTACAGTACGACAAGGAGTAAAATATGGATATAAATGGTGGCTTTATGAATATGGAAATGACAATTCAAAGTTTGCATGGGCGGGATCAGGTTTTGGCGGTCAATGGCCAATTATTATTAAAGAATATGATCTTGTTGCGGTTTTTACAGGCTGGAATGTGATCGGAGGGAACCCATCTTTAAGAGTAACAGAAGCTATAAAACGCTTAATAAATGCTGTTTCAGATAAAAAATAAATTATTCAACTTTATCACCTGATGAATTTTAATTGATTTATTTCTCTTTTATACCCACATGTCAAAAAATCGGATTGTAGTTGATTATTTTTCTATGATGGTTATACACTAATTAACAATTAACGAACATATGGGAGTTGATGTCAATTTTATGAGCCAGTTCTCCAATTAAAACCTTAGCTTTACACGTTACGGTTGATGAGCCAGGCAGTAATGCTCTTCTTATCTTTTACTATCTCCCCACAACTGTGCGTTTCTTAATTATTGATTTATGTAATTAATGCTACTTATCTGATTGCTATTTCTTAACCGGAATAGATCAATCGAAATTTTAAAACAAAACGAAAAATTTAAAATGGCTTTTATAGATGAAGTTTTACAAACGCCTTCCTATGGATGGAAAGATGAAAAAGGCGAATTGATAAAACCGACACGTAAACAATTATTCAGTGAATTTTTAACACGCAGTAATATTTTTAAAAGTAAAAAGAACTGGATATCTTTTATAGGGTGGTTCATGATCGTTTGCATGATACCTTTTGCTTACTTTTTTTTGGTTCATTATTTCTCATGGCAACTTCTCATAGTTTTTCTTTTGTATACTATGATCATCATGGGTACACATGGCACTATTTGGCTTCATCGTTATTGCACACATAAATCTTTTACATTCCGGCATAAGATATGGCGTTTTCTTACGCAGAATCTTGTTATCAAAACTGTTCCGGAGGAGATGTATGTTGTATCACATCATGTGCATCATGTAAAAAGCGATGAACCAGGCGATCCTTATAATGCCCGTGCGGGGTTTTTATATTGTTTTTTGGCTGAAGTAAATCACCAAAGTATTAATAAAAATCTTTCTGAAAAGGATTATGACCGTGCTGTCCATTTTATGAAACACACAGGTGTTCAAATAAATTCTTATGCAAATTATAAAAGGTGGGGCTCAATTGCTACGCCATGGTATACAATAGCGCTTTGGTTAGGGAATTGGACTTTTTGGTATACGATGTTTTATTTAATCGGGGGTCATGCTCTTGCTTGTACTCTTTTTACTGGTGCAATGTTCTGGATCACTTTTGTAAGAATATTCAATTATACGGGTCATGGTAAAGGTGAAGAAAAGCATATAGATGGATTGGATTTTGACAGGAGTAATCTATCGATCAATCAATGGCGACCCGGTTATTTTGCCGGCGAATGGCATAACAATCATCATTTATACCCTGCCAGTGCAAGGGCTGGTTTTTTATCATGGCAACTGGATCTCCCGTGGGTCTATATTTATACATTGTATAAATTAGGAGCAGTGAGTTCTTTTCATGATTCAAAGAAAGATTTTTTGCAGAAACATAACGCTAAGGCGAAATAATTCGTCTCTGCGTATGAATTATTTCAACGAAGATTATATAGGCTTAATATCAAATTTTTCACCAGCAGCATTTACACGCCAAAATTTTCCATCCTCAATTAACAACGCTTCAGAATGACCTTCGGAGTGATGTACATCTGTATTAAAAACTTTGCCATTATAAAGTGATCTTATCTCATTTGCGATAATGGTATGCCCGGTTGAAATAGTACGAACATTATAAATATCCAATGTGCTGTCTATTTGTTGAACATTTGCTCTTGGCGCTTTATAATAATTCCTGTACCAAAATGGCCCAAAATCACTGAATATTAAATTAAGCCTGTCGTCTGAATATTTATAAGTTGTATCAGTGTAAAAAGGCCTTGTTATCTCGTTGATCTCTTTCAGTGATATGTTGAGGTTATTTAGATACCCGGAGACGCCACCATGAGTAAAAAGAGTATTGCCGACACGTTCAATAACATTTTTAGTGGCCAGCCAGCGGCCTATTTCTGAATTAGGCCCGAACAGTTGCATATAAGGTTTGTTCATCAATTGGGCGTGTTGTTTATACCGTTCATGAACATAATCATTCTCATTACTCATGTTCATGATCTCATGATTCCCTAAAATATAATGTACATAGCCTCCCGCAGCTTTTGCTTTCTCTTCTAAGGAATAAATAAGCCATAATACTTCCGTAACCATTGTGCCCCTGTCCACAAAATCGCCTACTAATACAAGATGATCCTTTCCGTAAGTCCAGTTGAAATTTTCATCAATAACCTTGTTGCCCTGTAAAAGCTTTCTCAACGCTTCAAAGTTGCCCTCGATATCAGATATCACCAGCATTTTTTTTATTCCTTTGTAGTCTGACTTCTCATCACTGAGTTTCTGCTTTAATTGTACGGTAAATGTTTTACCAGGCATATCAGTATTTACCTGTAGGGTAATGTTGTTTTTCATGGCGGCAGGGGAGCCATCTGTTTTTACGGTTTTCGCACCGGAATTATCTTCGATATACTTTACAAAAACAGAATCATTGCCATATAGTACATATGGCCCATCAACAATTGCTTGGTCAGTTGCCAGGTTTTTCACGTAATTTTTTTCTTCTGCATTTTGACCAATGTAAAATGCAAACAATGTGGCAAATAAGATGGCGTTTGTTTTAATCATAACCTTTGGTTTTCTTCAAAACGGTGGACAATAATCAGACCTTTTTTGATCCCGAATGGTTGGGCAAAATAATAAATTAACACATTATTTGACATAATAAGGGAAGAACATTTTTCTAATCAACCCAAGAAAAGCCCCCATTAAGGCTGATATTTAAAAGCTTCAATGTTGATTTAATAGACTATCTTCACCACGTGATTTTAAGTTTTACTGCATTTAGTATTTGGCCAATTCAAATTTTTACTTTTCCCCTCAGTAACAGTTAGTCTCCTTTTTACTTTTTTCTGTAAACTTCTTCACAGGTATTTTTTTATTTATTTTAAAATTTTTGATTTATGAACATGTACGTTTCGAACTTAAGTTTTCACACAACAGATGAAGACCTGAACAAATTATTTTCTCAATTTGGTGCAGTGTCATCTGCCAAAGTTATCAGCGACCGTGAAACTGGTCGTAGCCGCGGTTTCGGTTTTGTTGAAATGGATTCTGATGAAGATGCTAAAAAGGCGATCGCAGGTCTTAACAACAAAGAAGTAGAAGGCAGAGCAATGTCTGTTTCGGTTGCAAAACCAAAGAAGACTGATAATAAAAGATGGTAATCGAGGGAGTCTTCTGACTTAAATTACTCCAGTAACTTACTTCAAATAATTTAATTAAAAAGACCACTTTTTTAAAGTGGTCTTTTTTGCATTTGCAGAATTGTTCGTTTGGTTTCTTCTTTTATTGTTGGTCATTTCAGAATTTGTTTGTGATCGCCTTGTATCACTTCTACAATATACATACCGCTTACAAAATCACCACCGAAACTATATGTTCCCTGCAAATGTGGGTTTCATATGCAGCTAAAAATAAATTACATGAAAGCATCCACGATAAATGAATTGAAACAAGAGTTGGGCAATGCGCCTGCACCCACACTTGTTGATCTATGTCTTCGCCTGGCTCGGTTTAAAAAAGAGAACAAAGAATTATTGACGTATTTGCTTTTTGAAGCACATGATACCCCGGCATATATAAAAGCTGTGAAAGAAGAAATGGCATTGCTGTTCGCAGATATTAATAAAAGCAATGTTTATTTTGTAAAAAAGACATTAAGGAAAATTCTTCGTGGCGCTAAAAAATATATCCGGTATAGTGGTCTTGCAATAGTGGAGATTGAACTGCTTATTTATTTCTGCGAATCAATGAAAGAGTTGAATATTTCAATAGATAAAAACCCTGTTCTTCATAATATTTATCAAAATCAGTTAAAGAATATAAACAAGGCATTGCAAGGTTTACATGAAGATTTGCAGTATGATTATTTGAGAGCAGTAAAAAATTTGTAAAACACAAAAAATACTTCAGCTAACTTTAATCCTGATGAATTCCGAGCAAATAATTGATAGAACAAAAAAATGGATCATTGATGTGGTTATTGGTTGCAACTTCTGCCCATTTGCGGCTAATGTTGTTAAACAGCAAACCATATTTTATAAGGTAGAGGAGAATGCAGAGATGGGTCTTAATTCATTTGTACACGAAATGGAAAGACTGGATAATGATCCAACTATTGAAACCAGTTTTCTCATTTTCCCAAACGCATTTCAGCAGTTTGATGATTACCTTGACATGCTTTCACTTGCGGAAGAACTATTAAAAAGAAAGGGCTATGAAGGAATTTACCAGATTGCAAGCTTTCATCCATTATATCTTTTTGCCAATTCAGATGAGAATGATCCTGCCAATTATACGAACAGGTCAATCTATCCAATGCTTCAATTGTTACGGGAAGAAAGTATAGACAAAGCATTGGCAAATTATAAAGACCCGGAAAGTATCCCGATGCGTAACATTAATTTTGCAAAGGAAAAAGGATTAGCTTATATGAAGATGTTACGGGATGCTTTGTAAGATCCGGATCGGCACTTGTTTTTAAGTAACAATAAATTATTCAATAATGGTTGTGGTGGTTCCGAAAAAAAAGGGGAGAAAAGTTTTTGTTATTCTACTGGCTTTATTAATAATTGTTTGCGTCCTTGCTTATTACCAATTATTTTATAAATCAGAAAGAGTAGATAATGGTATTGCAAAACTTGAAATGATCTTTGATAAACATAAAGATATCGTGACTTCAGTTCGATTTAGTCCCGGGGATTCCCTGGTGGTTACAAGTAGTGTTGACAGCACAATCAAGGTATGGAGAAAGGGATCGGGAGAAATAATAAAAGAAATAAAACAAATTTCCGGCATTGCCTATATGGATTTAAACACTGATGGAAATTATGTTGTTACAGGAGGCTATGATTCTGTAGTGAGACTTTGGAGAATAACTGATGGAGTATTATTAAAAGAATTTAAGGGGCATAGCGGTACAGTTTGGACAGTAGCATTCAGTAATGATAGTAAAAAAATCGTAAGTGGCGGCAATGATGGATTGGTTAATATTTGGGATGTTGAAACCGGTAGCCTTCTGCATAAGTTACAAGGGCACACACGTATTGTATGGTCTGTAAAATTTGATCCCGGCGGAACAAAAGTTGCTTCATCGAGTTTTGATTTTTCAATTAAACTATGGAATGTAGATGATGGTAAATTAGTTTGGGATAATAAGGAACATAAGGAAACTGTAGTGGATATTGCGTTTAGTCGTGATGGTAAAATGCTGGCAAGTACAAGCGATGACAAAACAATAAAGCTTTGGAATGTAGCAGAACAAAAGCTTATCAGGACAATGAAGGTTGCAGAACATGTGCAGGCGGTTGCGTTCAGTCCAGATGATAAAAGATTGATAACAGGAGGAAGGGATAAACCAATGATCGGTGAATTTCTGCAGGAAATATTTGGGGATTCAAAATTTAATCCTGGCGTATCTGCAAGGCTTTGGGATGTTGAAACCGGTAAGCTGCTTCAAACGTTTACTAAGCATGCAAATGATGTTACGGATGTCGCTTACAGCTATGATGGTAAATGGATAGCAACGGCCAGTGCAGATAAGACTGTCGACTTGTGGAAATTAAATGAGTAGCGAGATAATTTGTCCTTTTAATTTTTATTATTCTTTTTTTTCCATTAAAACCTTTGTATGTCAAATACCAGGAAAAAATTTATACAACAATTAGGCGCTGGTTTGCTTATGACAGGATTGCCGGCCGTTGCATCAGCAAGAGATCTTTTTGATTCAGGAATTGATATCAATGATTTTAAAAATGAGGGTGCTGCTGATGATGAAAAATACTGGAAACAAATTGCTCATAAATATTATAACGTTTCAAAAGATTATATCAACCTGGAAAATGGTTATTATGGTATTCAGCCCAAGCCTGTTTTGCAAGCTTTTCAAAAAAATATATTACTTGCAAATAGGGAAGGGACAAGATTTGCAAGAAAGGTTTACCCTGACATGAGTACTGCAATTAAGAAAGAGTTAGCGGCTTTTTTAACAGTGGCGCCTGAAGAGATCATTATCACCCGGAATGCAACAGAGGCTTTAAACATCGCCATACAAGGTTATCCATTTAAAGAAGGAGATGAAGTATTGATCAATCAGCTTGATTATTTCAGCATGATAGAAGCATTCAGGTTGCTGGAAAAGCGGGGTAAGATAAAAGTAAATGCTTTTGATATGCCTTTATTACCTGCGAATGAAGATGAAATTGTGGAGATGTATAGTAAAATGATAACAGACAGAACAAAAGTTATTTTGTTAACGCATGTTTCAAATATCAATGGGTTGATAGTGCCGGTAAAAAAGATAGCTTCTCTGGCAAAAGAAAAAGGCATTGATACTATTACTGATTCAGCTCATGCATTAGGCCAGGTGCCATTCAGCTTGCCTGCATTGGGTTCAGATTTTGTGGGAATGAATCTTCATAAATGGATCGGCAACCCTATTGGTGCAGGAGTCTTGTATGTAAAAAAAGAACGGGTTAAAGAAATGAATGTCTTATTTGGCGATATCTATACTCCTGAAGATAATATTAGCAAACTGGCCCATTTCGGCACTACACCTTTTGCTGTTACGATGACGATCCCTGCCAGTCTTTCTTTTCACAAGCTGTTAGACATTGAAAAAGTTTCGAAGCGATTACATTACCTGAAATCAATTTGGATAAATGAATTGAAGGAACTTGATAAGGTTGAAATTGTTACTCCTGCTGATCTTTCCTGCGCTATTGCTTCATTTCGAATAAGAGATAAAAAAACTGCTGACGTTGCTGATGTTTTGTTTAAGCAACATAATATTCTTACAGTTAGCCGGGCATTAGGTAATGACGGTTGTATCCGGGTGACTCCTGGCATTTATAGTTCTGCAGAAGATATAAGAAAATTTATATCGGCAGTAAAGGCTATTTAGGATTGTAAAATTGAATTAAACTTTCAATCTTCCCTCAATGCCGCCATCATTTTTTGGAGTTATACCTATTGCACCCATTGCAAATTTTATTAAAGAGACCATTTTATTGTTTTTAGTGTCCCAATAATACGCATCCTCAGGCATTACTTTTATCAGGCTGATATTTGGATCGTCTTTTCCTTCTTTAAACCAGGTTTTAGCCATCGGTGTCCATAGTTCCGCAATTTTTGAGCGGTCATTTACAATTTCTGCTTTTCCAAAAACACTCAAATATTCATAATTACTGGTGTGGGAATAAAATAATTGAACCTGGTCATCATTTTCTATATGCTTGTTCTTGTCACTATTCCGATCACTCATAAACCAGATATTGCCTTCTTCATCTACTTCTTGTGTAGCCATTGGTCTGCCAGCTAGAGGTAAGTTTGAAAGGTCTGTTACAAACATGCAAATATTCGCAGCCTTTGTTATCTCCCGAATTTTTTCTACAGCATTGTCAGCTGTAAGGTTTTTTACTTCTCCCATAACATATGTTTTTATGAACTCAACAATTATTGTTCCCAAATATTTAGCTCATAAATTAATTTGAGATGTAGAATATTAACAACACAATTAAATTACTTGTTTCACCATTTTTAAATTATCTCCACAGTTGTTGAAGATGAAATGAGTTTTGGTAAGAATTAATTTAAACAAACCAAAGAGAGACGAAGTCAAATTGTTCCCGGCATTATTGATATGAAATGATCATTTTTTGCGTTTGTGCAGTTTTTATTACTCTTTAAAAAGAGTTTTAAGCGGTTATTGTAAAATTAGAATAGCTTTCCGTTCATGTAAACTGTTTGATTGTCTCATTATTCATTGTTACTTTACTATTGTAAAATATACGTCATGAAAAAACTCATCTTTCTTTTATTAGCATTTATAGCTGTAAATTATTTATCTGCACAAGAAAAAGAAAAAGTTGAAAGAGCTTGTCTGAATTATATCGAAGGATTTTACGAAGGTGATACCACCAAACTTATTGCCGCTTTAAAACCTTCGATGCATAAGATTGGTTATTGGAAAAATAAAAACACCGGTATTTATGATTTTGATGGTCAAATGACATACCGTGGGGCAATGGATTATGCGAAAGATGTAATGACCAAAAAGAATTTTGCGAAACCGGATGCACCCAAAAAAGTTGAAGTGTTTGAGATCGGAAATACAATTGCTTCGGCAAAAATTACAGCCTGGTGGGGTATCGACTATGTCCTGCTTTCCAAACAAGGCGATAAATGGATAATTGAACAAGTATTATGGGAAGGACCTCCCGGCAAATGATCTTGTTCATTTGATCAATCTCATTCTGTATGCATTCATTGCAGTGAGACCTAGCTTTTTTATTAAGCGGCTATTTACTATTACACCAACTGGTGCACCGATCACTGGTACCAATTGAGCCATTTTTGCCAGATCAATATAGTCACGATATTCCTGTTGAAAACTTCTCCAGTCAAATTGGTTGATATCTTCAGGGAGGGAATTGCGTTTTGTTTCCCAGTCTATCATTTTGAGATAGATATTCTTTCTGTGTGCATCACTTGAAAATGCAAGCTCAAAAATATGAAGGATATAAACTCTTTCTTTATAATCATACACATTAAAGCCATACAGGGAAGCGATATCAAACAACAGCTTTAGTTTAATCCCTAGCAGGATGGGAAAATCAGCAAGGCCTAATAAAAAGCCTCCCGCACCAGTAATCCCGCCTTCAATTGCTGCAGTGTTTCTATATGATTCTATTTTTTTTCTTACTGCATCTTCACGATCCCTTAAGCTGACACCTGGTAAAACATGTGGGGCTGTATGTTTGGCGCCAAACAAAACACCACGGATCATTTGTTTTATTGTAGCTGTAATAGCATTGTGTACCTTTTCTGGTATCCAGCTATTGATCTTTGTCTGAATTTTTTTTGAAAGACTATTTAACAGGGAAGGCCGCTTTAGCATTTTCTTTTGCCATGCTTTTAATTCAACACTAACCGACTCATCATAGGCATTCATGGGGGAAATATTTAAGCAAAGATAACTTGTTGTAAAGCACTAACTTGAAATAAATGATCACGACATGGTCATGCTCTATAAAGTTTGTAAATAAACAGATAATTTTTTCAGATCCTCTTCATTGGAAAGATCGATCTTGTTTTCACTTATCCATTTATCAATTCTTTCATGTGCGTCGCCGTATATCTTGTATAATCCTTTTTTATTCGCACGGGAAAAATGATTGAAACGATCCCCAAAATAATAACTGACATGCTCAGTAAAGACAAGTCTTTCTTTTGCAACAAGATCCCTCATGTGCTGACTGCCACTATACTTAGCATAAGTTTCAACGGCAAAGCCGGGAGCTTCCATTGCACCAAGTTTTTCCCTGTTTGTTATTTCAAGTAATTTTTTCTTTCCTATTCTAACTGTTTGAGTGCCCCCGATCAATTCTATCCACGCCTCGTCAAAATAAAATGTATCTTTTTCTACTGCGATAAAGCGGACATCTTTTTCCACAGCTAAAGAAAGTGTGTCACCATTTTTAGGATCAATGTATTGCATCTCGCCAAATACACTATTATAATTTAGTTTTACGTTGGCAGCAGTCCCATTCCTTAATGCGATTTCGCCCAGTTTAAATTCAGCGTATTTATAAACTTCAGTGATTGGAATTTCTTCTACAATTTTTTTGCCCGGGCCTACGGAAAAAGTTTTTTTGCTTTGGGCTGAAATAGAAGAACTATATAAAAGGATAAAAAGTAAGAATAAAAATTTTTGCATGATAGACGAGTTAATTTGTAAGGTACAGTTTTTTTGATTTCTTACGAATATAAGAAAGCCCATAATTGTTTACCGGTTATTTTAAATAACGGCCTTATATTTTATTATAATTAACAGCTCTATATCCTATAAAGATCTGAATTTAAATTTTTGCCCACCGACAGAAGCTTCATACATTAATCCTCCTTTTGTCTGAGAAAATATCATTACTCCATCCTTGTATTTAATATTAGCAGCGGCACCTTTTGTTACTGCTACCGCTGAAGCTTGACCTGAAAACTCTATTTTATTTTCTTTGAACCTGTTTAGATCGGCTTCGGTTTCAAAAAAAATAACTTCGCGATAAGCCTGCCCGCCCCATTGAAATCCAACTGACACCTGTTTCATACTTGCCATGCCGATCAATGTCCCTTTTTGGAAAACAGCACCATTGCCGGCGGCGCCGCCAATTCCTATTGCACCTTTGCCCACATTAGGAAAAATTACATAGCCATAAGAATTGTCAAATAAAGTTTCCATCAATGCATCTGCCTTTATAAAATCTTGTTTAGCTGCGTTGGCATCGGCTACAATTTTATCATCATCTTCATCTTTTTGAGCCAGGGTTGAGATACTCATGAATAATGCTAACGTTAAAAGAGTAATTGTCAGCGGGAATGATTTTATGCTTTTCATGCTAAATAGGTTTGAAATTTCGTGTATAAAATATAATGTCAATGGGTAATACGATAAAAAATATGCCAGTCTGGTTACTGAACAACCGTATGGCACAGTTTTCTATATAATACAAGAGCAAAGCAAATAAAGGTCATGAAATACTTATTCCTCACGTTTATTGTAATCACGGCATTCAATTGTAGTCCAAAACTTTCCCCAGATGCAGGGTGGGGCAACCAGCAATGGGTAGTAGTGGAAATGAAAGGAGTGCCTGTCCAGCAAAGTGGTGGCCGCAGAGATGCGCATATTAGTTTTGATGTTGTTGCCAAAAGATTTTCGGGAAATGGCGGCTGTAACCAGATCAATGGAAATTATAGCTTGGATAAAAAGGAAATAAAATTTACTGAAGTACTTAGTACAAAAATGAGCTGTAATGATATTGAATTCGAAAATGCTTTTCTTACTACGTTAGGCACCATCGATCGTTATGAAATCAGGGGAAGTGATCTCCTCTTAAAAAAGAGCAAAGAAACACGCCTTATTTTAAGATCAAAATAAACCGTATGGAGTTTTATTGGTAGACCCAAAGTACAATTGGCTTTTCTGACTTCCTGATTATGCGGGAGATCTTGTCAAAAAAATTATACGATACCATCACACAGCCAAGACTGTTACAAAGAACCCTGGGATAGATTTCTTCATCGGGAACACAATCATATCCATGTATAACAACGGCTCTCTTAAAAGCATTAGAATTACAATTATCTAATCCATTAAGCCTGAATGATTTTCCATATTTACCGGTATAAAATTCTCCTACTTTAAATTTTCCGAGAGAGCTGCATCCGCTTTTAGACTCGTTTGAAAATCTTGGGCGGGCAAGAAAAGTTTCATTACAGCTTCCATGAGAAACAAGTCCTGAATTAATTATCGTATTCTTTTTTAGATCATAAATAAAAAAACGATTGCGACCACTCGGTAAACTCATATCTACCAAAAAACAATATTCGGTCGACAAATCATTTTGAATCGCATAGTTATTCACTTTTTGGGTAAGAATATTTCTTATCGCAGTATTTGCTGAAGATGCAGGTACTGCTTTTTCTTCTTCTTTTTTTATGGGAACAGGTTCAGCTTTTGTTTTTTCAGGTGTAACAGTTTTTATTTTCGGCTTTTTCTTCTTTGACTTAACAGCCTTGGTTTCTTTCTTTACAGCTACTGGTTTATTTTCAAAACTGCTTTTCTCCATATCAGAGCATGAGATAGTGAGTACTGTTACCGTAGCAAGGAACAAAACAACTTTGTTTTTCAAAGGGATTAGTTTTACAAACAAGATAATAGAATGTTTAACATTTAAACAGGAAAGAGTCCTTGTTAAAGATTTCGCGAAAGATTCTGGAATCTGTAAAGTAATAAGAGTATTTATACGATTGTGCGGCGTCCGTATTGTGAATGAAATTTTCTACCTTCATCATGTAATTGAGGACATATGAAAAGATTATTACTACTCTTAGTTCCCTTTTTGATCTATGGCGTGGGATATTCACAAACTTTAAAGTTTGTAACTTTTTCCGGCGGTTCTGAATTTTCATCACTTTCGTTTATTACCAATCAAAAGATCATCATAAAAATTTCACAGGACGGTAATGTGCTGGAGTGGGGAAATGAAATGGAGCCAGGTCGTTTTTATTCAGAACCCGGCAGGCTACAACCTTATATGGGAAGAGTGGAGTATTATGAAAAGCAATTTGATTCTATACTCAATGGTAAAATAAAAAGCATTGGTATCACTTCCATTACTTATTATGGATCGACAGAAAGGGGAGCGCAGGTTGGAAAGGTGAAATCAATAGGCAATGTTTTGTTTAACTATTATCTAGATCAGGAAAATGAGGCAGTGAGAGGGAAATTAAAAACAGCAGGGATAAAAAATTTTAATTATTATTATTCCTATGAGAACGAGGCGTATCGTGGTAAACTAAAATCTATTGGTAATAACCAGGTCGCTTATTATTCCACATTTGATGATGTATCTATCAGGGGAAAATTAAAAAGTATCGGGCCAGCAACTTTTACCTGGTATACCTCCCTCGACCGTCAGGGCTACCAGGGCGGTTTAAAATCTGGTCGTCAATACCAGGTTATAGAAGGAGTTACTTATATCATTTGGTAGCACAATCATACATTTTTCTTTGGCTTTTTTATTTGTTGCCCCTGGAAAGATCTTAAAGATTTTTGAACTTTCCCGATCAGTTTATGCAATCTTTTTTCGTGTTTCTCTAATATTTTTTTTGTTGCTAATGCTGTACTATCAAAGTATCGGTTGGCTTCATTCAAATGAAAATTAAACTGACCAGCTTCTTCATCCAGTCTTTGCAACAATTCCCATAAATTTTCTTTTTTCTTCATAAAATATAAGAAAAAGAAATATCAAATTTCAAGCCGGTAAGTTTTATAAATAGCAATTGATAAAACTTATTGTTGATTTTATCATTTTTTACTGATCCTGTAAAGATTGCCACCATCTGTAACGGCATAGAGCATACCATTGAAGTAAGCAACATCTCTGAATCTTTCTTTTTTGTCGTCCAGCAATCTTTCTTCGCCAACTACTTTATTATTTTCAATAACAAGCCGTGCAATATGCATACTACTGAGTCCGCCGATAAATAAATTGTTTTTCCATTCTGGGATATCATTGTTTTTATAGAAGGTCATTCCGCCCGGAGAAAGCACCGGGTCCCAGTAATAAACGGGTTGTTCCATTCCTTCTTTTTGCTGAATACCATCGCCAACTTTCCCACCTGAATATTCAATTCCATAAGTAATAGTTGGCCATCCATAATTTTTTCCAGCTTTTATAATATTTACTTCATCTCCACCTTTCGGGCCAAATTCTGCTTCCCATAATTCCCCGGTTGCGGGATGGATATCGAGACTTTGTGCATTGCGAATTCCATAAGCAAATATTTCGGGCATTGCATCTTTTTGATTGACGAAAGGATTACCCGGAGCAGGCTTACCATCTTTTGTTATTTTAAAAATCTTGCCAAGCCCGGAATTGAGCCACTGTGATTGCTTTCTTCCCTCAGGTATTGATCGTTCCCCTGTGCTTACAAAAAGATTTCCGTCTTTATCAAACACAAGTCTTGAACCATAATGCAAGGTGCTTTTTAATGCGGGTGTTGCACGAAAAATAACAACCGGGTTATTGATCTTTGATTCTGCTTCATTGAGTTCTCCTTTGGCAACCGCCATAAGATTTCCATCGTCATTTTTTTCTGCGTATGACCAATAGATCATTTTGTTTTTACTAAAATTTGGATCCAGTGCTACGTCCAGCATTCCTCCCTGGCCTGATGAGTTTACTTCGGGAAAGCCTGTGATCTTTTTTACAACAGCTCCATTCGCATCAAGGATCTGCATGGACCCTTTTTTCTCAGTTATTAGCAAACGTCCATCGGGTAAAGGAATGACGGCCCATGGCAGGCCTAATTTTTCTGCGATCTTATCTACTTTATAAGGTGTTTTTGTTTTTACACCTGCTACCCTTGTTTGTCCTGCCTTAGCAGGTTTATAATCGGAATTGGGATTTTGAGTTTCTACTGGGGAATTTTGTGCAAAACATCCAACCGAATAGATAATAACTGCCGTTACGAGTAATAAAATTTTTGCTTTCATAATTAAATTTTGATCTGGGTTGTAAATTTAGCTATCCTGAGCCAAAATACAGGGGCCATTTATAATTTAACTGCCGGTACTACAAAAGTTATATTTGCTAAAAATCAATATCATGCTGCGCTTATTTATAGCCTTACTCCTTATATCTAATTATGTACCGGCGATAGCACAAAATGACACGCTTAAACAAAAACCATTGCGTGTGGTTGTTGTGGGTCTTGTACATGACCATGTAGGCTGGATACTTGGGTATCAAAATAAAAATGATATTGAAGTTGTCGGAATTGCAGAGCCTGATCATTCATTGGCAGAAAATTATTCAAAGAGATATGGCTATAGTATGGGCATTGTTTATAATACCATGGAAGAAGCGATCGGAAAAACAAAGCCTGTGGCCGTACTTGCGTTTAATAATATTTATGAGCATTTAAAAGTTGTCGAATATTGTGCACCTCGTGGTATTCATGTTATGGTTGAAAAGCCATTAGCCGTAAGCAACAAACATGTAACAAAAATGCTGGCCCTTGCAAAAAAGCATAACATTCATTTACTTACCAATTATGAAACTACCTGGTATGGAACTAATGCAAAAGCTTATCAAATAATTAAAGAAGACAAGCTGATCGGTGATATAAGAAAAATAGTTTTTCATACCGGTCATCGGGGCCCGGTTGAAATCGGCTGTAGCTCTGAATTCCTGCATTGGCTTACTGATCCTGTCTTAAATGGCGGTGGAGCCTTGATGGATTTTGGTTGTTACGGTGCTGATCTTGCTACCTGGCTTATGAATGGAGAAACTCCATTAACAGTGACGGCAATTACTCAACAAATAAAACCTGAGCTATATCCAAAAGTGGATGATGAAGCAACGATCGTTCTTGCTTATAAAAAGGCGCAGGTGATCATACAGGCATCATGGAACTGGCCCTTTGGCCGTAAGGATATGCAGGTATATGGAAAAACTGGTTTTGTTTTTTGCAAGGATGGAACAACTATGCAGATAAAAGAAGATGAAAAGAAAGAAGCTCAAACTTTCATGCCTTCTGCTTTAAGTGATGATCGCAAAGATCCCTTTGTTTATTTCGCCAATGTGATCCGCGGTAATATTAAAATGAATAAATATGATCTTTCTTCGGCTGAAACAAATGATATTGTAGTTAAGATCCTTGATGCCGCAAGACAATCGGCTAAAACAGGTAAGACAATAAACTGGAGTGAATATTATAAAAAATAAAACTCAAAAATTGATCTATAGAATATTACTAGTCTTTTGCTTAATGATCTCTATTTCGTCAGAGGCGCAAAAAACTAAACCTGTCCCCGTGATCTTTGATAGTGATATGGGGCCAGATTATGATGATGTAGGGGCTCTTACTTTATTACATGCATTTGCTGACAGTGGTTATATTACTATTCTTGCAACTGTTGCCAGCACGAAATATGAAGGAGTTGCTGCTGTATTCAGCGTGTTAAACACTTATTTCAAAAGACCGGGTTTATTAATCGGTGTTCCAAAAGGAAAGGCGTTGGAATTAAAAGATAATCAGCATTGGACAGACACACTTCTTTTGAATTATCCTCATAAAGTAAAAAAGAATGATGAAGTATTAAGCGCAATCGATGTATATAGAAAATCATTGGCTTCACAACCCGATGGATCAGTAACAATAATAACAGTTGGGTTCCTTACAAATCTTGCAGACTTGCTTCAATCACTTCCTGATAAATATTCAAAGCTTACTGGTAAAGAATTAGTGAGAAAAAAAGTAAAGCAATTGGTTTGTATGGCAGGCAGTTTTCCCGCAGGAAATGAATTTAACGTTAGGATGGATGCCTCTTCTTCCAAAATCGTTTTTGAAAATTGGGAAACCCCGATATTATTAAGTGGAGTAGAAATAGGGATGAAAATAAAGACCGGGCTACCATTGATAAATGATCGATCCATTAAAAACAGTCCGGTAAAAGATGCATTCCAGATCTGTATCCCATTGAGTCCTCAGGACAGTGCTGGAAGAATGAGCTGGGATCAGACGGCTGTGCTGCTCGCTGTGAAAGGATACAAGCCCTGGTGGAATATTCAAACAGGCAAAATAAAAATAGCAGAAGATGGAAGCAATACATGGGAAAATCAAAATTCACTTCATAATTATCTTATAGAATCACAATCGCCAATTATTGTCCGGGACCTGATAAATAATTTGATGATGCATCAGCCGGTGAAAAATAATAAATAAAACTACGGCGTTCCTATAAGAAGTGATAATTTATACGTTGTAAAAGTACTTTGTTTTTAATCGCCGGTTTTCTATCTTTCGCCTTTGCAATATGAATATGAAGAACAATTTTATTTCTAAAGGATTTTCACTTCTTATTTTTTCAGTTGTTTACTTCAACGCAAATGCGCAGGATGCAAAACCAGATACTGTTAGCATCGGCATTTACATTACAAGCATACATGATATAGATTTTAAACAAAAGGAATATAGTGTCAATTTCTGGATATGGTTAAAATATAAGAACAAGGATTTTGATTTTTATAATAATCTTGAGATACCGCAGGCAAAAAATGTGACCAAATCATTTGTGACCGTGGATAGCAGCAATGGTATGATCAACATGCAAATGAAACTGCAATGTGTAATGAAGGACTCATGGAGAATTAACAACTTCCCCTTTGACCGGCAAAGTCTTCGGATCGCATTCGAAAATTCCCAGTATGATTCAAGATCTATGGTTTTTGTCGCAGATACTGTTGGTCAGCATTACGATTCGCGGTTTACATTACGTGGCTGGACGATTGATAGTTGTTTGCTTTCGACAGGAATAAAAGTGTATGAAACGGGTTTCGGAGATGAAGAGCTTACTAAACCCCGTACAGAATATAGTTCATTCAGAATAAGACTGGTTGTTAGTCGCGAAGCCTCAGGGCTGTTTTGGAAGATGTTTTTAGGAATGTACCTCGCATTCCTTATATCCTATGTATGTTTTTACATTCATGCAGATGGAATGGACTCCCGTTTTGGATTAACGGTAGGTGCCTTATTTGCTGTTATTGGTAACAAATACATCATTGATTCTGCCTTGCCGGAGTCGAGTTCATTTACATTGGTTGACCTGTTGCATGGTGTCACCTTATTTTTTATTTTCACTACAATTGCTGCAAATGCGTACTCATTAAATCTTATTAAAAAGAATAAGATCGGGAAAGCATATAAATTTGATGTAGCAGCATCACTGGTAGTATTGATATTGTATGTTGTTTCGAACATATGGTTTATTTGGCAGGCAAGTAAAGTGAATTAAATTGCAATTACAGATCAAATGAAACCGAAAACGATTGAGGAATACATTTATGCTGCACCAGCAGAAGTGCAAGAGAGATTATGGAAGCTGCATGAATCAATCAGGGTTGCAGCACCGGGTGCAGCAGAAGGTTTAAAATGGAGCATGCCGGCCTATTCTTATCAGAAAATACTTGTCACTTTTGCTGTATTCAAAAAGCACATAGGTTTTTACCCAATGCCATCTGCGATAAAAGCATTTACCAAAGACCTTACAACATATAAAACTGCCGAAGGGTCCATTCAATTTCCGCATGATAAACCATTGCCTTTGACCTTGATCAAAAGGATTGTAAGGTTTCGGGTTAAAGAAAGCAAAGAAGGGACTATTAAATGGAGATCCTGATAGTTTTCCAGTAAATATTCAGTGGAAAGAATATCAATGGTTGTGATAAAACCAGTAATTTTGAAGTGCGAACGTGTTTTGATTTTCTCCCGGTATGGTTATTGTGCAGACTTTTATACCTTCCTCTTGATTTTCAACCCAATATTCATTTAAAACCCCACCGTCAAAGTGTATTAAAGAACAAATTCTTTTATGAGGGGATCTCTACTTTTTCTTATTTCATTTTTAGTTGTGTGCCATGTGCATAGCCAGGAATATTCTGTAAAGGATTTTCTATATGCATCTTCTCTTTCGCCAAAAAAACTTGAAAGCTATTTAAATAAGAAAAAGTTTGTACCAGGAGGGAGCAGCTTACGGAATGATATAGTGGTTAATGTTTATAATGTAAAACCTGTGAAGAGTAAAAAGAAAAAAGATACATTGAACATTCAAAGAAGTATTGAAACATTTCATACAAAAGATCATTCTTCATTTACTTATATCACCTCTTTAGAAAGTGAATATACAGAAAGCCTGGAGGAGTTAAAGGAAGCGGGATTTTTCTGCGGAAATGAAAAGGACACTGTCGGTGTCTTATTTCAAAAGAAAAATATTTCGGTGCTGGCAAGTATGATCATTGAAAAGGATGACGATACGCTTTATTCATTAGCCATTTATCAGCAAGAACTGCCATTGCCTGAAGATATCCACTTTGCAGAAGACCTGTTGCAGTTTTACTCTCACGAATATCTAGTAAGTGTTTTTGGAAAGGCAAACGTTATAAGAGATATTTATTATTTCTCTGAAAAAGAAGTGGCTAAGTGTTCTGTTTTGTTCCCGAAAACAAGCAGGCAGGCAGTTTTTATTTGGGAAGACAATGTAAATCTTTGCAAGCCAGCCTACCTCATTATTGGAGGAAACATGAATGCGGGTACCATCACAAATTATGATGGGATCATAAGTGAGAATGTCTGGAATTCAAAAGACGGTATTTATTCAGGCATGAGTCTTAACAGCCTTATGAAGCTTAATGGTAACAGCTTTAAATTTTATGGAAAGAATTCTGAATCTCCTTATATGGTCGTTCCGGAAAAAACAGGAGCAATTAATTTTAGAACAAACCGCGTAGTATTGGGTTGCCTTAACCCCAGTGGATCACGGTTATTAAATAATGCCACGATCGGGGCCGATGAAATTCTATCGGATAACCTTGGCCTGTATGTTTATATGATGATGATCCTGCCATCAACGGATAATAAGAATAAATAATTTGTACTGTTGGGAATGTTTTACCCAACTTATGTTCGCTGATGAAATTATTTTCCTGAACAAGTCTTTAATGTTTATACCCCGGAAAGAAGGAAATAATATTTAGTGGATCTAATTAACACATTTTGTGTAAGTAAGAATTTGAAAAAATCATCGGCACTATTGTTGTTTTTGCCCTCATAGATAAAATCAATTGTTTAACTCTTTTTAAATTTATTATCTATGAAAAAAATATTTTGCGCAGCATTTGTACTGGCAATTGCTTATACACTAAATGCTCAAGAAGTGGTGACAACTACTTATAAAACAACTAACACAGAGTTTAATAGTTCACAAGTACCCGTTACTATAAAGACAAACTTCGAGACAAGTTATCCTACGGCAACTACTGTAACATGGATGCCGATGACCAGCGATTGGTGGTATGCGACTTATAAAAGCGATAATAACCGGATCGTACGTGTATATTATAATACACAGCCATGGTACATGATGAGGGGTGAAAGCTTTAAAGCTTCTTTACCTGTACTTAATACTTATGTACCGGATCTTGTGATCACTAATGCGATCAATACATATGGAAACAATTTATATAGCATTACCCGAAGAGTACCAAATGGAAACGAAGAAGTGTATCATGTAACTGTGATCAAAAATGGTGTATCAGAAATAGCATTGATGAATGCGCAGGGAGTTGTTTATACAAATTTTAAATAAAATACGATCTTCATAACAGTAGTATGATACCAAATAAAAGACCCGGAATTTCCGGGTTTTTTATTTGGAGTAGTAGTCAAAATGCTGGCTTGGTTTTGGTTTGCCTTTTGAACAATAAAGTTTGTTCATTAAAGTCATCTATCATGTCTTTAAATATGCAGCTTATTTATCTTTTTGTGATCGCTCTTCCTGTTGCCTGCATTTCATGGACGGTTACACATGAGGAAGTATTTAAGGAGCCACGTAAGTTTTGCGAGTTGAATAGCAAGAGAAATAAGTTGTTCGTTTTAAGAAAGTTTTTCTACATGCTTACTTGCGAATATTGTTTTAGTCATTATGTTACTATAGTTATACTGATAATTACCAGGTATTATTTATTATTTGCTGACTGGCGTGGTTATATCATTGCCGGGTTTTCAATAGTGTGGATAGCGAATATTTATATGAGTTTGTTTTATCTTTTAAGACAAGGGATAAAAAAGGAGAAAGCAACTATTGAAGAAATTGAAGAGAATAATAAGCAACAAAATTGAGTAAATTAGCTGATAACTATAAACACTATGCAAATCTCTATAGGACAAAAAGCAACCCGAAGTATTACATTAACTGCAGATCATGTAAAGACATTTGCCGCATTGAGCGGCGATTATAATCCACTTCATTTTGATGAATCATTTGTTTCTAAAACAAAGTTTAAAAGACTTGTTGTGCAAGGCGGATTAACTACAGGATTACTTCATGCCTTAGTTGCAATGGATATGCCCGGCCCCGGTACTGTTTTTCTAAGTCAGGATTGGAAATTCACAGCCCCGGTTTTTATCGACGATACAATCACCGCTGAAGCGGAAGTGATAAGTAAACATGAAACAAAACCGGTGACGCAATTAAAAATAAAAATAGCACGACAGGATGGCGAGATTGTTTTAGAAGGGGAGGCCTGGTGCTATACTTTTACTCCTCCTAGTTAAAATATTACACTTCAGAATTTGCAGGAAAAGATTCCACATTCTTCAAGTTTTATTTTAGAATACCCCGGTTTAGTATCCGGGCACGATTTTGCTTGGTAGATATTATTCTATCTCTTTAAATATTTTTTATGAAAACAATTCAAAAAAAGAATGATAAAGCGACAAGCGATCTTCCTGAATCCAAACGTGATAAAGAGCTTTTAAAACCAGATGAGGGTACTCTCGATCTACCAGAAGTGAAAGACATTCCAGGTCAGGAGCATGTAAGGCCATTGCCTCCGGGTGAAATGGCTGATACAACTATTTCATCTGCTGACGAGGAAGCAAGTGAGCTGTTAGATACAGATGAAGATATTTTGATAGATAAAGAGCTTAATGTTACTAATACAGAAAGAGATCTTTTGAGACGTAGCAGCGAGTCCATGGCGACACTGGATGATGAACAATTGCATGCTGCAACTCTCGATAACACCGATGATGACGGGGAGAAGTTAAATGAATCATCAGATATGAGCGGAAATGATCTGGATGTGCCGGGAAGTGAAGATGATAATGCCGATGAAGAAATAGGAGAGGAGGATGAAGAAAATAATTCTTATAGTATTCGTGATCCTGAAGATGAATAAAGCTTAATCTTTTTCACTGATTATAATGTCCGATCAGCAATTTAGCGGTGTCGTGTCCGCTTTGCAAAGCACTTTCAACGGTTCCCTGCGATTCACTCCTGCTTATTGCTTCACCTGCAAAGTAGATCGTATTGTTCACGGGTGATGCTAATATTTCTTTTGCCTTTTCAGAATTTAGCGTATTGTAGCTGTAACCTCCCTTTATATATGGATAGTTTAGCCAATTGATAATCTTATAGTTCGTAAGTTCTTCTTGCAGCATTGCTGGCGGAATACGAAAAATGGATGATAAGGATAATAACGCAGTTTGTAATAGCGAAGAGTCTGGCTCAAATATTTTTTTTGTTGCGTTAGGCCCGCCGAGCCAGCCAGTTAGTAAATTACTTTCTGCAGGTAATTGCGTCCACCATGTTGGTATTTCCTCGTCGGTCAATAAAAAACCAGTTTCATCATCAAACTCTTTCCAAAAACTTGTTTTGAACTCTAACAGAAATTTTATTACTGCGCCAAATCCCAAACCCTGTATGGCAATTGCATGATCAGTTAATGCAGGTTTGAATTGAATAGTACCAGATTGTAATACACCTATAGAAACAGTAATGATCAATTTATCTGCCTGGAATTTTTTGTTGTCAATTGTATGTACGGTCACACTCCCTTCTTCATGATCTATTTTATTTACACAGGTATTAAAGTAAAATTCAGTATTTAGTTGTCGGCAAGAATTAACCAGGTGATCTATGAGCTGGATATAGCCGCCTTTGATCCTGTATTGTTTTTTATCCATATCCTCCCACTCTTTTTTTACAGAAAGGATCGAAGCCTTAGATATATCGGCAAGGTCAAAGCCTTCTGAAAATCGCTGCACTGCTTGCCGAAGATGAATATATTCCGGATCGGTAAAATTTTCTTCTAAAAATTGGAGGATCGTAATATCTGCTTTTAGGTTTCTCAGTTGTCGCATGAATTCATCCCAATGTTCATAATGCTCTTCGCTTTGCCATTGTCCTTGTCGAACTCCGGTCATTTTTCCTTCTACAGCTTCGTAAGATAAACCAGCTTCTTTTAGTAGTTGAAAAGTAAAAGGCAATTTGCCATGGATAAATTCTGCGCCGGCTTCAGCATATTTTTCAAATCCTTCTTTAATGGCTGAGATCCTTCCACCCGCAATTGCGGCTGCTTCTAACATGCAAACATGATATCCTGCTTTTGCAAGATCTCTCATTGCCAACAACCCGGCAGCTCCAGTCCCAATGATGATGACATCATACTTCATTTGTGAAATTGGTCATAGCAATTTGACTAATAACCGAATTTACTTTTTTCCTGAGAGTTTGCTTATTAAAAAAATGACCAATCCTATTACTGCCGCTACTGCCAATATCCCTACCCAAAATCCTGCTTTGAAAATATCACCTACTAATTCGCAACTTGTCAGCGACATAGAGATCATTACAAAAAGAAAAACATAGAGAGAATTTTTCATACTACTTATTTAGATGATTAAGATTTATTATCAAATACATTTTGACAATGCCAAATTGTGTACCACCATTAATTGCAGATAGAAACTCAAGATCGTAGAAGGTAAATCTTGAAAACAGCCTAAAAGCAGGATTTTTTTCTACATTATTTATTTGGCGACCTGGTTTAAATTTTAAAAAACAATTTTTGGTATTTTAAATAATTACCAAGTGAGTAAAAACTTCGGCGAACTTTTTGTTCAATTCATGTGTAATATTTATTTTATGAATTGGATTGATTTAGTTCTGATCTTGATCGTTCTCCTGGCAGTTGTTGCAGGTTGGTATCGCGGTTTTATTTCCAGCATGCTTAGTTTGTTTGTATGGGCTGGTAGTTTTGTTATCGCTTACCTTTTTTATCCATATGTTGCCAACTTTATTGATCGAATATTTGATGCAGGTCCCTGGTTATTAGCAATCGCATTTATATTGACGGCCATTGTTGCCGGTACACTACTGAGTATTCTTGCAGGATATATAGCACGGGTTGCTCCAATTGAAGCTCATCAAAGTGGTGTCAATAGGTTTTTGGGAGTTATTCCAGGAGCAATTACGGGTTATTTATATGCAGTTATATTTTCTGCGATCTTTCTTGCGTTGCCGATCCGGGATGGAGTAACTGAAAAAGTTCGCAATAGCCAGCTAGGGGTTCAATTGGCAATGCAATCTGAATGGGCTAATAGAAAATTAGCTCCGGTATTTGATGAAGCCATTCGGCAAACGATCAATAGTCTTACAGTTCAGCCTGGCTCAGATGAAAAGATCAATCTTACTTTTAAGATAGATAATGCAACTCCAAAACCAAATTACGAAAGTGAAATGTTGCAAATGATAAATGTGGAAAGGCAAAAACACGGATTAAAGCCATTGGTTGCTGATCCTGAAATGCAGCAGGTAGCAAGAGCTCATTCACAGGACATGTTTGCAAAAGGATATTTTGCACATGATAACCTTGAGGGAAATGATCCTTTCGATAGAATAAGAGCTGCGAATATTAATTTCGCAGCTGCTGGAGAAAACCTTGCATTAGCGCAAACAGTTGAAATAGCACATGTGAACCTGATGAATTCTCCGGGACACAGAGCAAATATTCTTAATCCTTCCTTTGGCCGCGTAGGCATAGGAATATTGGACGGCGGATTTTATGGCCTTATGATAAGCCAGGAATTCAGAGACTAGGTTTGTATTATTAACTGTTTATAATTTTTATCGTCCGGCGCTTTTCTTTAAATTTTTTCTTTCTTTCCTGTTATGAGTTCTATCATCACCTTTCGTTAACTGTTCTTCACCTTCGCGACTATCAATGTCGTCTTTGTTCTCAGGCCTCCGTTTGTTATTATTAAATTTTGTGTTATGAGCCGGAGTTTGCTGTTTAATATTTTTCATAAATGTTATTTTAAAGAATGAAGACTCAAAATGCATGCCCTTTGATTATCGGTATAACTCATAATCATGGCGTTGTTTTTGAGCAAAGCTTTTTTAAATGATAGAGCATGAGTCGTGATCAACTGGATACTTTATTCAAAGAATATGAAACAGCTTTCGATAAACTTGATGTGAAAACGATATCAGGTTACTGTGCCGATAGTCTTATATCTGCCGGACCAAATGGTTCAATAGCGCAGACCCGGAAAGGCTATGAAAAGAAAGCTGAGCAAACAAATAAGTTTTACAAAAGCGTTGGTCGTAATTCAGCAAGAATACTTTCTAAAAGAGTAATGCCAATTTGCAATGATTATAGCATGGTAGTAGTGCGCTGGGGTATAACTTTTGACAAAACGGGTAATAAGCTAATAGAGTTTGATACGAGCTATATAATCCAGGAAACAGGGAGTGAACCAAAGATCATTTTATTAATATCACATGAAGACGAAGAGAAAGCGGTGAAAAAATTAGGGTTACAAAAGAAATAGCAAAGTGATATACACCAATTCGTGTTGTGACATAGATAGAGATTAAGTAGAATAATTTATGGGGAAAAAAATCAACTTTTTTTTTAATTGTCATTTCTCAGATTAATAGCGAACATGTTATCCACATTTTTAATATTAGTATAAACGTTTAAAATTATTTAATACCCATCCTTTGGCTTTTTAATTAACAGGAACGATTTTGGCATAAATGTTTCAGAATGCTCGTAAATCTATCGTCATGAATAAACTGCTATTGCCATTGAAGCTCAGCAACGTCACAGAAAACATGATCTCGATTCATGATTATCTGAAGAATTCTTACAACGAGAAAAAAGAATGGTTAGCTGAAAGCATCGCATTCTTTAAAGATTTTGCACAAATGGAAGAAGAATTCCGGCAGGAACTTCTTAATAAAAATGAGTATTGCATTTGCCTTGAAGGGGAAATGCTTTCCGAAAAAGATATTCTATCAAGATCAATGGAAGAAAATTATTAGACCCCTTTTACCCTATCCTATTATTCACAAAAGCATCAAACTTGATGCTTTTTTTGTTGTAATATACCTTACTGATTTTAATAAGATGGAATAGTAATTGTCTTATTGATGTAATGAGATTAAATTCTGAATCAAAAGTAAAAGGGAATAGAAAGAACAAGGTCAAAATAGTTTTAATAAGTATTTTGTTATTTGTGCTGCTCGTTGCAAGTTTTGGTTTTTTCTATTGGACCACACATAAGAATAAGATCATTAAAACAGAATTGGAAAAAGCGATCGTAAAAAACAATAACGGATTTTACAAGATCAGCTATGACGATATGAAAATAGACGAGGTGGTGGGATCTCTTTCTGTACGTAATATGAAACTACGATTTGATTCAGCCCGATATCAATCAGCAGAGAAAGTGAATAAAGTTCCTTCAATGGTCTTTGATATTGAGATTCCCGAGATAAATGTAGTAGGAGTTAGAACCACCAGGGCATTACTGGATAAAGAGATCGTCGGGAGAAAAATAGAAATTAAAAATCCAATAATCGATCTGCAATACACTTATAAGGGGAAAGACTCCATCCGTAATGTACCCACGCAAGAAGTTTACCGGCAAATATTGGGGAATATGGATATGATCCAGTTCGATTCTGTTTTAATAACAGGGGCTCAGATAAGAACAAGTAATAGGAATTCGGGCAAGTTGATCATAGATATTAAAGATGTCGACTTTTCTTTAATGGACGTAAAAGTTGATAGCGCTGCATATATGGATAGCACTCGTTTTTTATTTGCGAAGGGTGTAAACGTAAACGTTTCCAAAATTGCATGGCCTTCATCAAATAGACGATATGACTTTATCGCTCAAAATATTTCATTGAATTCAACTGCCGGAATACTATCGGTAAATCAAATTCTTATTAGCCCACGATTAGGAGAAAATGAATTTGTAAATGCGATCCCAACGCAAGATGACCGCTTCAATTTCTCTTTAAATAATGTTGTTTTTTCTGGTGTTAATATGCAAAAATTGTCAGATGAATATTTGAAAGCAGAAACTATGTCCATCGGCAAGTCAGCTTTTAAAATATATCGTGACCTGGCGAGACCAAGAGATAAGAAAAACCGTGTTGGTTATTATCCTCAACAGGTTTTAGATGAGGTGCCGCTGGTCTTTGATATAAAAAAGATAAATGTTCGAAATTCATTTGTTGAATATAAGGAGAGAAATCACATAACCCGGCAATCAGGACTTGTTCAGTTTTATAGCGTGAATGGAACAATCACAAATTTTACAAATGATAGACATCCACGAAATAAGGTGATGAAAGCAGTTATCAATTCAAGATTTTTAAATAAAACACCTTTGAAAACAAACTGGACATTTTATCTTTTTAATCCTAAAGGTCGCTTTGATGTGTCTGGCACCATGGGTGCGATCGATGGTAAGGATGTTAATGCACTTGCGGAACCAATGGGCCCTGCAAGTATTAAGGAGGGTCGTTTTAATGGACTGTCTTTTGACCTTCATGGAAATGATTATTCAATGAATGGAACTGTGAAGCTACTTTATGATGATTTAAAGGTGGCTATACTGGAAAAAGATAAAGGCGCCACTGAAACAGATAAGAGATTTCTGACAAGCCTTTTGGCAAACTTTGTGATCAAAAATTCAAATCCAAAAGGTGACGACGAAGTGAGAGTAAAGCAAGTATACCTTGCGAGAAACACAAATCGTTCTCTTTTTTATTTATGTTGGAAAACGATCTTTAAAGGCGTAAAAGAAACAGTAGGGATAAAACAACCAGCTGAAATTGCTGGTAAATAAGATAACTCAAACTTATTTTTTCTTCATTCCAAAATTCTGTATCCACCAGTGCATACCTTTAAACAGATCATGCTTACAGGCAGCATATGTCCATGCAGGATCAAGTAAATTATAACGATGTCCATAATCTGGAATGCCGCTGTCCACTAATAATTGAATAACTATATCACGGGCAGTAACAATGTGCATAGAGTTACCTGCTATGTTTTCATTTCCAAAACTCATTGTTGGCGAATAGGAGAGTATTCTGTCCCATGGCTCTGAACCATCACTCCCTGTATGCATCAGTTTCCAATCATGTTCATCCTGGTCCTTTGCATGTTTTGTAGCTGCATTGTAAATGCCACTATCGGGCTGCAAAATAGAAAGAGGTTTTAATTTCTTAAGATCATTTATAAGTGTTGTTAATGCTTTTACTTTTTCCTGGGTAGTAAAATGCCATGTGGTATCTGTAGTCTCAACAGACATTCCATTCTTGGTTGTGCTGGAAAAAGTCACACTGTAATTTTTCTCTCCTTTGCCATACTTTTTTAAAGTAACTGTTGCCTCATTTAGCATTGGCTGCAGATATTGGATATATGATCTCGGGCTATGCCTTACCCTATTGATCTCGTAGATCATTTCTCTTTCGATCTCCGTCATGTATAAGCATTTCTTTGCTGTATTTAGGGAATCAATTACCTGGGATTTTGCGAGGGTTGAAAATAAAAGGAGAGTGGCTAAATAAAATAGACGCATGGAATGGTGGTTTGTCCCTTAACGACAAACAAGTATAAAAATTTTAAAGCAGTATACCTATAAATGAAATTGATATGACTTTAACAAGTCGGCTAGAAACGCCTGTTCAAAGTATAGCTGAAGTCATGATCTCCCACCAATAAATTCCCATTTGCATCTGTAAAGATCAAAACACCCTGATCTAATTGTAAGAGATATATGAATGGCTTTTCATTTTCATCGTTGAGCTGGTAAATAATTCTTCCATCTTTACCAGTTGTTACTAACCAATTACCCCTTTTGCCACCTTCATCACGACGATAAGGGGTTCCAAATATCCTGTAAGTAGAAGGTTCATTTTTCTTATTGCTATAAAGTACGAGATACCATTTTAATTTATAACATAATTGCCCGGCCTCTATAATATGTGGTACTCCACATGGCGATCTTCCTTCAAATGCTATTGAGTCTTTTAAAACGATCTGTTGTTTTGTGATCAAATTAAATTGGCTCGTTGCAGATGGTGCCGTTTTATTCAAAGCATAACTCCAGCCACCATTACCTCTTAAAAGAGTATTATCATTATTAACTATATGAAGGAGGTTGGCATTTAATTCTGCGAGTTTCAATACATGGTTCCCATTTTCCAGAGTATAACTGTTGTTTTCTCTTTTTACGATTCCGTTTAAAACAACTTTTTTTTCATCATAAAAACCATTGGTATTTGGTTTGCCAATGCCATAGCTACATTCTAAAGAATATTTTTTATCAGTAAGAGATAAATTCCAGCGAATAAAATCAATAGAGTCTGTTAATGAAATACCGAGAAATGTTCTTACTAGCGGGGCTGGGGGTGTACTTGCCGTATAATTTGTTTCTTTTGAATTGGCACAAGAAGCCAATAATGTGAACAATAAAAGTGTAGCAATGAGTTTCATAAAACTTAGTTTCTGCAAACTTCATCCAGGCAAATGAAGTTTAAACCAAAGCTACACCTCTGGTATCATTTTCTTGATGAAAGGGCTTTTAAAATTTAACCATTGTGTACCCTTTAAGTTGATATGTGGTGATCGCAGTAAGCCCTGCGCTGGCAACTTTGGTTCCAGCCACTAATTTCTTAGTATCAATATTTCTTTTTTGCATTGTTTGTCCGCATACATAAAACTCAACGCCGGCGTCCATTAGCTCTTTTAATATTTGCAAATTGGGGTTATCACATTTAAATTTTTCCTTGTAAAGCTCATTATCAAAAACAGCATAAGTTGCCATTTTTCGCAAGACTACCGCCATTTGAATATTCTCTTTAGGTACACCTTCCGCTGCATGAAGATTAACTAATGTGGCCAGGGCTTCAATGTATTCATTTAGTGAATCTGGTTTGGAAGCATTTTCCGTAAGCTCAACAAGAATTTTATATTTTATTGAGGGATCAGGTTTCTGATCAGCATTTGGAAGTTGGAAAACTGTTCCATAAGATTTTATTACTGGGTTTACTTTGGTTTGTGCATTTACAAAATAAAAGATCGAAAGAAACAATAGCAGCAGGCTTATCTTTTTCATAACTTATTTTTTATAAAAGAAAAGTATGAATTAGTATAAACAATGCCCTGCCGCTTATAATAATTCCGGTACAATATATATGACCGGTAGTTATTGTGTAAGCTTTATTAATCCCACATCTGTTAATTGCCCATCAGTTACAAGAATACCGTCTCTTTCAGCATTCTTGTAAGGAAGCACAGCTTCCACTACCAATTTCCAACTTCCAGGTTTTACATCCATTATAAAACTACCCGGCGGAGGAATAATTGAAACAGTATCCTTACCGCTTACAGCCCATATCCTTCTGGCTCCTTCCGGGGGATCTATTGTTCCCTGTATCCCTGAACGGTCCTTAGTAGCGAAACTTGATATCAAAACAATAGATATTATGACGCCAATAAAATTTTTCATGATGGATTCTTTAAAAATGAACAATAATCAAACAGCACAATCCTGTAATCAAAGTCATAAAAACAACTACCATGCCATTGGCTACCTAAAATGAGAGGGTATTTGTATGAATTGGGTGTTTTACTGGCCTGGAGTTTGTTCCTTTTTATTAAACATTTTATATATGGATCCGAAGCAGCGTTTAGCTTTAATGGATAAGGTCATTCGGGAGCTGGATGATCTCAAAAACTCTCAAACCTCAGTTTTAAAAAAGATCGCACAAATAGAAGCTGATAATATTAATCTTGATGTTGGTATACTCAGTGACGGGTTGCCTGATGTACATGAAGAAGTGGATCATGGATTACAAAAGGTTTCAGAGTTGCATGAACAGTTCACGGAATTCAAAAACAAATATGAAATGGATAATCAAAAATTTCTTAGCGAGACTCCATAATATTTTGAGATAAGCTTCAGCTAATTATCAAAGCAAGGGTAAGTGGTGGATGATTGTCGGAAACACCCCATAAAACAGTCGCTTTTCCACCCTTGTAAACAATTTTTTTCATCTCATCTTTATATCAGCAATTAATTATTGATAAAAAGATTTTCAATGAAAAAGACATCAGCAACAGCAGTTACAAAAAGAACCCTGATTCTTACTGCTATTTTTACTTGTTTGATAGCAACTGTTTTTGGACAAGCAAAAACAGGTTATGCGCAGGTAAATGGTTTAAAAATGTATTACGAAATTCATGGAGTCGGTAAACCTATAGTTTTATTGCATGGCGCATTTAATTCGATCAATACTGCTTTTGCACAACTAATACCTGAATTATCCAAAACCCGCCAGGTGATTGCTGTAGAATTACAAGGTCATGGACGAACCCAGGATATTGATCGACCATTTTCATTTGAAAGCATGGCAGATGATGTGGCTGCATTATTAAAATTTATTAAAACAGACAGCGCTGATATTTTTGGGTATAGTATGGGCGGAGGCGTTGCACAGCAAATCGCAATTCGTCATCCTAAACTTGTTCGTAGACTGATCATCACTTCATCGGTATATAAATATGAGGGATGGACTCCCGAAACAAGAGCAATTCTTCCGATGCTTACGGCTGAAATGTTTGAACCCACTCCAATAAAACAAGAGTATGATAAGCTGGCACCTGATCCAAAACATTGGAAAGAATTTATAACTAAAATGAAAAAATTTGTAACGACCTCTTATGATTTTGGTGCCGATAAGATCAAAGCAATAAAATCACCAACCTTAATTATTATTGGAGACGGAGATGGCGTTTTACCCGAGCATGCAGTTGACATGTATCGCCTTCGTGGCGGAAGTTATATGGTTGATTTTGGCCCGATACATGCTGCGCAATTAGCGATCTTGCCTGGTACATCACATATAAGTGCAATGATGCAAACACAATGGCTGCTTTCGATGGTGGTCCCGTTTCTGGATGCATCGTTGCAACAGACAAAACAATAATTATATTTATAAACCTAAAATTATAGTATATGGAAAAGATCAATTTCTCAATCGACATCAATGCCCCCAAAGAAAAAGTATGGAATGTCTTGTGGAATGATGAGTCGTATAGAAAATGGACAACACCATTCGCAGAGGGATCTTATGCGAAAACAGATAATTGGAAAGAGGGTAGTAAAGTGTTATTCCTTGGGCCAGATGGCGGAGGAATGGTTAGCAAAGTCGCTTCGAATAAAAAAAATGAATTCATGTCATTCGAGCATCTTGGAGTGGTAAAAGAAGGGATAGAAGATACTAAAAGCGATAGTGTAAAAGGTTGGGCAGGGGCGAAGGAAAATTATAGATTAACGGATAATAATGGGAAAACAAAATTGGCGGTTGATATGGATAGTACTGATGAGTTCAAAGATTATTTTTTGAAAACCTGGCCAGTGGCCCTGGAAAAGGTAAAAGAACTTTCAGAAAAAAAATAAGCGTTTAAAAAAATTTTAAACATGCAAAAGATAATGCCCTTTCTCTGGTTCGATGGAAAAGCGGAAGAAGCAATTAAACTTTATACTTCTGTTTTTAAAAATTCAAGGGTCATAAAAATTAATTATTGGGGTAAAGGCAGTCCTTTTCCAGAAAACCAGGTAATGACAGGGGAATTTGAATTGGATGGGCAGATGTTCTATGCATTTGATGCAGGTCCGCAATTTAAATTCACTGAGGCTATATCATTTTATGTTAATTGCGAAACCCAGAAAGACATCGATCATTTTTGGAATAAACTTACTTCAGATGGAGGACAGGAAAGTATGTGTGGCTGGCTAAAGGATAAATTTGGGGTATCTTGGCAGATCGTTCCCCCGGTATTGGGAAAGATGCTTACTGATAAAGACAAAGCAAAAGCCGGAAGAGTGATGCAGGCAATGATGGGGATGAAAAAACTAATTATTGCTGATCTGGAAAATGCATATAACGAAAAATAAATATGGCGAAAGCGATCAAAGCAAAAAAAGCAAAAACAGAAAAGCCCGTCCAAAGTAAGAAGGGCTTTTCTGTTTTAAAGAAAGGGTTAACTGCAAAGGATTTCATTGCTCAGTTAAAAGCTCATCAATCAGATGCTGAACTAAAAAAGATCCAGCGATATTTCAAATCAGGGGAAGGAGATTATGGACATGGTGATAAATTTATGGGTGTAAAAATGGGAACCCTGTTTGCATTAGCAAAAGAGTTTGGTGAAATGCCGATCGATGAAATTGAAAAATTATTGGAAAACCCAATACATGAAGTAAGAGCCGGTGCGGTGAGCATCATGGACAAGGCATCACGAAATAAAAAGATATCGAAAGACAGGCTAAAAGACTTCTTTGAATTGTATATGCGCCGTCATGATCGTATCAATAATTGGGATCTTTGTGACCTTGGTTGTTTGTATATGACCGGGAGTTATTTGTATGATAAATCACATGATATTTTATATAAGCTTGCCCGTTCAAAAAATATTTGGGAAAGACGAACTGCAATTCTTAGCACTTGTTATTTCATAAGACAAGGCGATATGACCGATACCTTTAAGATCGCTGAGATATTAGTTAATGATAAAGAAGATCTGATCCATAAAGCGACCGGTTGGATGTTGCGCTTTGCCGGTGCAAAGGATCAAAAAAAATTAATTACTTTCTTAGATAAATATGCCGCAACGATGCCGAGAACATTACTACGTTATTCAATAGAGCATTTTAGTAGTAAAGAAAGGGAGCATTATTTAAAAATGAAAAGCGTTTAAATAAATTATTTCTTCAATCCCATTTTCTGTAATAGCTGCGTAAATCGCTGATCTGATTTCAGCTCTTTCAACATAGGATATCTAATGCAAAAGATCATACCAAGGCAAGCAATACCCATTCGTTGATCATAAGTTTTATTGAGATATTGAAAAGCAAGATCGAGTTCCTTCATGCCTGAATATAAGAAAGCAAAATCCATGTGCAACACTACACCAGGTTCTTTCTCTTGTCGTAATTTAATTTTTTCAGCACATTCCAATGCTTTATCATGTTGACCTGCCGCAGCATAAGCATGACCTAAACTGCTAAGTCCTTTTAATGGATGTCCAACAAGTTTGTGATAGTGTTCAAGATCTGTAATAGCTTTTTCGTTTTCTCCCATAGCAAGATAGGTCATGCCACGGCTTTCAAAAGCTCTTCTGAAGTTGGGTTCTAATTCAATTATTTTTTCAAATTGAGCAAGTGCTTCTTCAAAGCGACCGGCAAAGGAATACGCATCACCAAGGGTACTCATTAGCGGCAATGAAAGCGGATCGAGAATAAGAGCCTGCTGAATTTTTTCTATCGCTTTTTCAAAGTCTCCTTTTGCGATAAGAAACCAGCCATGTACCTGGTTAAAGAGTGAAGAGTTCAGACCAAGATCATGTGCTTTATTGAGTGAGGCTTCAGCGCCGTCAAAGTCCCAGTTATGATAAAACTTTATTGTTGCGAGAGAAAGATGTGACTCAGCGTGGTTGGGATCAAGCTCAATCGCTTTTAATGTACAGTCTTTTGCTTTTGGATAAGCCTCTGCCGGCGGCATAATTCCTGATGATCCAAGAAAAGAATAACAATAGGAGAGAGAGCAATAGGGTAATGCAAAATTTGGATCAAGTTTAATTGCTTCTTCAAAAGTTTTAATTGCTCTTAGTATATCCTCCGGGTTTGACTTATTCCAGTAATAACGGCCTTTTAAATATAAATTGTATGCATCCGGATCTTCTGTTGGTGGCTTTATTACATTTTCTTTTTTGTCGGTAATGGCAAAATTTTCTTTTAACCTATTCACAATTTTTCTCGCAATTTCATCCTGCACTTCAAAAATATCTTCCAGTTCACTATCATAAGTTTCTGACCAGACATGATAGCCATCTCCTGTGTTAATTAATTGAACATTTATCCGGATCTTTTTTCCTGCTCTTCGCACCGTACCTTCTAAAATATTAGCGACACCGAGTTTATTACCTATCTCCCGAACATCTTCATTCTTTCCTTTAAACGAAAAGGAAGAAGTACGAGCTGTTACTTGTATCCCCTCTACGTGTGTTAGTGAATTGAGTATCTCTTCTGAAATTCCATCACTGAAATATTCATTTTCCGGATCGGCACTCATATTCACAAATGGAAGTACCGCAATACTTTTATCGCTACCTGCTTTTATTCCTATTTGTGCTGATGTTGGAGTAGCTAATCCTTCATTGGCCACAGCGTGAACAGTTACAGGCATCTTTACGTTCTTCAAAATAAATTTTCCAAGAGGAATTGTTTTTATTTCTTTTTGATTTTTTACTTCATCAAAAACTTTATCGGAGATAAGAATTGCGCCGGGAACAGCGATCGACTCGATTCGTGAAGCAACATTTACACAATCACCATACAAACCTTTTGTATCATATACGACATCACCGGAATTAATGCCGATCCTCAATTTAACCCTTGGTTCTTTTTGTAATTCTTTTTGGATCTCAATTCCACATTTTACTGCATCAATGGCACTATCGAAAATGCTAAGTGTGCCATCACCAAAAAATTGAATGATGGTTCCGTTATGTGAAGGAATAAGAGTTTCTAATGTTTGTTGCTGCCTGTTTCGCAAGACCTTTGCCTTTGCTTCATCTTCTTGCATCATTGCAGTGAAACCTGTCATGTCCGCAAACATGATCGCTACCAGCTTTCGCATTTGTGTATCCGGGGAATTCTTATCAATCGAAGGCTTTTCCATTTTTATTTAATGATGTGAGAATGGATCCGATGACAAAAATATAATAATTCAACTTGCCCGGACTACCATTCTTGCTTGCGGCGATAAAATCCTGCAAACATTTTGCTTTTTTATTGATTATGTAAATGGTTGACTGCAAACTTTATGTGGTCGATAAGAAATGAATTGATTACCTAAGAAATCTATAAGTCAACTTGATCAAAAAAATATTTCTTGCATGCTCAGCAAAAGCATTTGAATACAAACTTTGACCCAATGGTGTGTCAGTATCTCCAAAAGCATCCGGTGTATTTCCTCTTGACCAAACAACATAGAATTCTGAACCCGGTTTGTATTCCCAACGCAGCACAAGGTTGGATCTGAATTGCACAAAATTGAAATCGGGATTAGCAAAACTATAATCAGTCACTCCATCACCATTTTCATCTACAAAATATTCTCCATTACTGCTGCTGATCTCATTGGGAGTAAATACATGAAACCTGTCTTCGTAATGTTTTGCCAAAGAATTTGTGATATAACCAAAACTGGTATATAGGGGACGGGTAATATATGGTTGCCCATAATATTGAAGTGTCAGATCCGGAGTAATATTATAATTGACCCGTAGAACAAAGCGAAGTGTCTTTTGATCCACTTCACTTACAATTGTTCTGTTCGTATTATTGTAATTAATGCTGGTTACAAACTGATCTTGCCTGCGCCAGTAAGTCGAGTAATTTCCACTCAGGCTAATATTTAGGGAATTAATTGGTTGATAGGTAATGCCAAGGCTAAGGTCACCACCTTTGATGGTGTTTTCAAAACCCCAGAAATAATTCAAGTTGAGATTAAAAGCTACTTTTTTTCTAAAATCAGTGCGTACATATCCCCATGGACCAATCCCTGCAGGACGACGCAAAGAAGGACCGCCGCGTAAAGCATTATTTGAAACTTCATAATTGTTCCAGGTCATTCCTGTTCCCGTTTGCCAGTTATTTTTAAATGTAGCATGTGCATTATAATTAAATGCACTATAAAGAAACTGCCCGCTATAATCCCACCTGAACCAATGATTATAATTTATCATTGCACTACGGAAAACTGAAAATGGTTGTTGCCATCGTATTCCAGCCCATGTAAAATGATTGACCTCATTGGAGGCAAGTAAGAAACCGATGTCATTCAACTCCAATCCCGGGGAACGAAGGGTGATCCCTGATTCAAATCTAAATACTTCACCGTGCTTACCTTGTTTGCCACCACTTTTACCAAGGCTAAATGTACCGCCGGTGCCAGTTAACGTTGTTCTGCCCGAGTCTACTTCTACTTCCGGAGCATTGGGACGTTGAAAAAGATGTTCAAAATTTGTTTGCGTATTTAATAAAGCTTCTTTCGTTCCATTCACACTACTGAAAATAACATTGCCTTTGAAATACCATGTTCTTTTTTTCCAGAAGTGTAAAAAATCAAGACCGCCTGAATATGCATTACGATGCAGAAAATCACTTAATCCTTGTTCCCTGTTTACTGCGGTGATGATTCCTCCCAACACTGTATTGCCGCCGTCAATATCTTTTTGCAGTCTTGTCACAAAATAGTTAGTGAGCGGCTCCACCATTTCTTCTCTTTTTTGCCCGTTATTATCAATAGTAGCCATTTCTCTTTCTGTAACACTTTCAAGAATACCAACACTAAATCCTTTTTTTGTTTTGCCACTAAATTTTGCGGCACCCAGGATGGTAGTGTTCAAAGGCATTTTTACATATTCACCAGTTGAAGTAGCAGGATATCCATGTGGTGAACTTCCTATGCGTCTTGAATAGAAAAGCAGATCGGCATCATAATCACCGCCTGCCTGTGAACCAGTAAGCTGGTAATTAAAAATATTCCTGCTTTCTATAAAGAATGGTCTTCGTTCTTCAAAGAAGTTTTGATAGCCATCAATGCGGACTTGTGAAGGATCGGCTTCCACTTGTCCAAAATCAGGATTGACCGTGAAGTCAAGTATAAGGTCATTTGTTACGGCCACCTTACCATCAACACCTACGGCTAATTTTCCATCAAAGCCTTGTGCAAATGGATTGCCATCTTCTTTTGTATATTTTTCTGCTTGTGCTACTACATAGGGTGCAATTTCTACTTGACGATGCATGGGAATATCTTTCAATCCATGTAGTTCACCAAAAGCGCTGACCCATACTCCTGCACCTTGCGGAATGTATTGCCAGTTAGAACGTTCTTCTTTTCGAAACAAACGTCTTGTTATCTGAAACCCCCAAACTTTTTCCTGAGCATTCCCATAGCGCAGTTGACTAAAAGGAATTTTTACTTCTCCACTCCATCCTTTATCATCTTTTTGAGTTTTTGCAAACCATATGGGGTTCCAATTGGCATCCCAATTGTTGCCATTCTCTGAAACAAATTCTTCACTTCTTACTCCGGACACAGATAATGTAAATGAAAATGCGGTACGCAGATCGTGATAACTATCAATATTTATTTCTATCCAATCACCGGGAAATTCATCCCGCCGTCCCATCCTGCTTACAATTGAATCAGGGGCAAGATCATGACAGCGATAACCGATATAAAGAAATTTATCGTCGTAAAGAATTTTGAAATTGGTTTGTTGCGATGGCGGTTTTCCTTCATTCGGTTGAAATTGAATAAAATCACCGCCCCACTCAACACCATTCCATCCTTCTTCTTTTAAAATTCCATCTACTGTTATTTCACCATTAAGTCTTTGCGTAAAATATTTCTTTTTTACAATAACAGTATCACTCGTTTGGGCTTTCGCACTAACAAATAGAAATAGCAACAGGATAAGGAGCAAGTTGGGTTTACTCATGGACACCAATTATACATTTTATTGAAAGCAGAAAAAATGTAAAAGTTAACAACGGTCATATTTTCCCGATATGCGGCAGCAAAATGTTAAAAATAAATTGATGATATTACAAGTGCCCTGTTGTTGCATTTATTTTTTATTGTAGATTCAGGGTTGAAATTTATGTTATGCCATCAAAGACCGATTGGCCGAAAGCCATACAACCGCTGCTAAAGAAATATAAAGAGACAAAACATCCGTTAGATTATAAAAGTATTTATCAATTATTGGTAATGGTTGTTTTATCTGCGCAGGATTCTGACAGAAACATTAATACAATAGCTCCAAAATTATTTGAAGCGTACCCGGACATGAAAGCGTTATCAAAAGCTACCGAGGAAACATTATTTCCATTTATAAGTAAAGTGAGAAACTTTGGCAATAAAGCGAAATGGTTAACAGAAATTGCAAAGACGGTAAAAGAGGATAAAAATATTCCATTGACTCATGAAAGTCTCACGTTATTAAAAGGAATTGGAAGTAAATCAGCCAATGTTATTTTACGTGAAGCTGGTAAACCGGCCGAAGGTGTGATCGTTGATTTACATGTTGTACGTGTAGCTCCAAGACTTGGAATTGCAACAGGAGCAGACCCTAAAAAAATTGAAAAGCAGATAAAAGAAATACTCCCAGAAAAAGATTGGGATGCAGGAATGGCAATGTCATTTCTTGGCAGGGAAATTTGCCGGCCTCAACCCAAATGTGAGATCTGTTTGATGAATAAAGTTTGTGAATATTACAAAGCAAATAGCTGACAAGATTGTTTTTTGAAAAACAAACATAGGTCAAGAGCTTATTGATGATTGTCCCATATATTGCCTTAAAATATTATAAAATGTCACAAAAGAAAATCATAACAGTGTTTGGAGCTACCGGCGCACAAGGCGGCGGATTGGTCCGTGCAATTCTTCATGATAAACACAGCGAGTTCGCTGTTCGTGCTGTTACACGGGACCCGGATTCAGAACATGCAACTAACCTTGCAGCTATGGGCGCCGAGGTTGTTGTTGCTGATATTGATAATGCAGAAGATGTTCAAAAAGCAATGGATGGTGCTTATGGCGCTTTTTGTGTTACTTTTTTCTGGGCACATTTTTCTCCTGAGAAAGAAATGGCACAGGCAAAAATTATGGCTGATGCTGCAAAAGCTGCCGGTTTGAAACATGTAATATGGTCAACACTGGAAGATACCCGTCATTACATTCCGCTTACAGATAATCGTATGCCAATATTGCAAGAGAAATATAAAGTGCCCCATTTCGATGCTAAAGGAGAATCAGATCAATATTTTATTGATGCTGGCGTACCGACTACTTTTTTGCTTGCATCTTTTTATTGGGAAAACATGATCTATTTCGGAGCAGGACCTAAACGAGGGGAAGATGGTGTATTAGCTATTACATTTCCTATGGGGGATAAAAAACTTTCAGGTATTGGATCTGCTGATATTGGTAAATGTGCTTATGGCATTTTCAAAAAAGGGACTGAGCTTATTGGAAAAAGAATTGGCGTAGCCGGTGATGAGCCGACTTGCAGCCAGATGGCGGCATCATTGACAAAGGCTTTAGGTGAAGAGGTAAGATATAATAGCGTATCTCCGGATCTTTACAGAAGTTTTGGTTTCCCGGGAGCAGATGAATTGGGAAACATGTTCCAGTTCTATCATGACTTTGAAGAAGTGTGTGTTTCTACACGGCACGTGCCCTATTCAAGACAATTAGATCCAGCTTTACAAGATTTTGATACATGGCTCAAACATAATGCAAAGAAGATCCCGATCTAATAGGGATATCTAAAAAAATAAAAGCCTCAATAAAATTTTATTGAGGCTTTTTTATGAAGAAATTCAGTCATTAAAACAATTTCTCTTGCGGAGGTTTTATCCCTTGTAAGCGAATATAAATAGTTGTTTGCCCGCGATGGTGTCCCTGGTGCTCAAACGTCTTGTTCATTAAGGCAAACCTGGTTTCCTCGTATGTATTGAACATTTTTGTTTTTTCACCCCACTTATTAGCATCAAATTTTTTAACAGCATTAATACAGTAATCATAGCTTGTAGTAACATAATACATTACTGAATCTTTTTTCTGAGCAGTTGCCCTGTTCTCAATATCGGGTGATAACCAGGAAAGAGAGGGCTGACCGGTGGCATTCATCATTATAAAAACATTGCCAGATGCAAGATGCAGCATTTGCATTGCAAAGCTTCGAAGACTGTCAACCGCCTTGAATGAATATTTGTTTTCTGGCATTGTATTCAGATATTCGATAGTATAGACTTTTGCCCGCTCCCAATCTTTAACCATTTGAGCTTTTATGTCTTCGGCACTTAATGATTGGGCATTAACGTTCGATGGAGTTGCTAAAACAAAAAGTGACAGCAGTAAAACTGTCATTGTAAGTATCTTTTTCATAAAAAAGTTTTTTGGACAAGCAAATTAGTGAAAAGAAAACGAATCCTATTTTAATTGCAAAAGAATGTAGTCGGCAATTGCGTTACTAGTTATAATTGTGGTTTGTTTGCCATCAAGCCATACATAATGACCCGCTTTCATATTCCTATGCTGAATAGTTCCATTCAATGTAATATCGACAAAAGCATTTCCCGTACTAACTAAAAGGTAACCTGATTTTGAAGAAGGCAGCTTCATTGTTTGTCCCTTGCTGAATTTCATTTTATAACCAGTTACTAATTTTTCATTGAATAATGTTATTATTTGATCGTCATTTAATTTTAGATCACTTGCATCTATTAGCTCTACATTATTTTTTGGTTGTCCTATTATTAATTCTATATCCATTACATGAAACCAGCTTGTATCATCATTCCAAACACGATGAATACGAGGCGTTGCAATGGCATCATACATTGTTAAGCTTGAAAGATTAGCCCCCTTTTGCGGTTGTTGACCTGTTAGTTGAGAGCCCACCTTCACATTTGCCAGCGTTATGAATACGGATGGAGTGTTATGTAAATGATATAACGTTGTATCTCCCGGTCTTAAATGCACATCAAGAATGCGGATAAATTCATTTTCAAAAACATTGTGATGCCTTGGCTCGTCTCTTACGTGTACTTGTGCGGTTATAAGTAATGGCCATGTAATGGCCCCTGTAAGCAGGATATATTTTAGCATGCTTAAAGATAATTGTCTTTAAATAAAATGGGTAACTGAAACTTTGTTTAATAAATTTGAACCAAATAATAATTATGATACCAGTCAAAGGATATGCTGCGTCAAGCCCAACTACAGGATTAGCTCCCTACAGTTTTGAAAGAAGAGAATTGAGAGATCGTGATGTATTGGTTGATATTTTGTTTTCCGGAATTTGTCATTCAGATATTCACCAGGTAAGAGATGAGTGGGGCGGCTCCATTTATCCAATGGTTCCGGGTCATGAAATTGTTGGCAAAGTGATCAAGGTTGGAGAGAATGTTGATAAGTTCAAAGTTGGCGATATAGCAGGTGTTGGTGTCATGATTGATAGTTGCAGAGAATGTAAGCCGTGCGAAAGTTTTATGGAGCAATATTGCGTGGAAGGAATGACGGGCACTTATAATAGTTATGAAAGAGATAAGGCAACAATTGCACAAGGTGGTTACAGCACACAGATAGTGTGCGATGAAAGATATGTTTATCAAATTTCAGATAAGTTAGATCTCGCTGGCGTAGCGCCTTTATTATGTGCAGGGATCACTACTTATTCTCCATTGATGTTTGCCAAAGTAAAATCGGGAGATAAAGTTGCTATTGCCGGGCTTGGGGGTCTCGGGCATATGGGTGTAAAATTTGCTGTAGCAATGGGAGCGGAGGTAACAGTGATCAGTACGTCGCCATCAAAAGAAAAAGATGCTAAAAAACTCGGGGCACATCAATTTGTACTAAGTACTGACAAAGCAGAGATGAAAAAGTATAAGAGTTATTTTGATGTAGTGTTAAATACACTGAGTGCCAAACATAATTTCGAAACCTATTTACACTTGCTAAATCTTGAAGGCAAAATGCTTGTCGTAGGCTTACCAAAGGAACATCCTAATGTAGATCCAATGGCATTGATCTATAATAGACGTTCAATTATTGGATCAATGATCGGGGGAACTGTTGAGACACAGGCAATGCTTAACTATTGCGCTGAAAAAAATATTGTTGCTGATGTGGAACTAATACCTATGCAACAAATAAATGAGGCTTATGAAAGGGTTTTAAAGAATGATGTGAAATACAGATTTGTAATTGATATGTCAAGTTTGAAATAGTTGAAACTATTTTTTGTGTGTACCCAGCCATATTAATCCATCCACGATCATTTTATCCTGGAAGTCATTTCCAAATTGAAACGATAATTCTTTGTTTGTCCGGTTGTCGTAGTCAATATCGTTGTGACCCATATTGATGTAAAGCATTTTGTAATTCTTATTGGTCCAAACAACCGGATAATATCCGCTATGCCATATTTCAGATTGCTTAGGTCCATTTCCCAATGGAAAACTTGTTGGGTCTATTGACAAAAGAATTTTTATATCAGGATTTACACGAATATCTTTTTCCCAGCGATACCATTCGTTTGGCGATGACTTAAAACGTATGGGTAAATTTTTTGTAACAGGATGGGTGGTGTCTTCAACACGAAGGATCGCTGAAGTAGGGTGCCATGTATTGCTTTTATATTGGCCTGCACCAATGAATGTATTGTGGTACCAATCCCAGTTTTGAGGAAAGGCAGAGTTATTCAAAGCAAATCCTGCAAAATGAAAACCTATAAATGCGCCACCTTTGTCCATATATTTTTTGAATGCATCTCTTTGTGATGTTTTTTCAGGTCTTGTATCGAGAAAGACCACGACCTGGTAATTAGAAAGAAATTCTTCATTAAGATTACCCCAGTTACTGGTGGAATCATAAGAGAAATTATATAAGGCGCCCATTTCAGGAAACCATTTATTGGCCTCATGAACAAAACTTATATGTGCAAGATCTGATTTTGCTGTATAGAAGCCAATCACTTTAAATAACGGAGTTTTGTTTTGTGCATTCAGTGTTGCAATAAAACAAAAGCAAATCCCGGAAAGCAGGATCTTGTGGAAATATTTGTTTGTAATTTTAATCATTAGGTTACATCATTATTTATCGGATCAGCGCAGAGGTTCCTTTTTGTTTATAAATTATATTATTTACTCCAAGACCTTCTGCCATCCAAACAACTACTTGTGTTGATTGCAGTTTGCCATTGATCATCCCGTTCCATCCCCTCGGATCATCTTTCATATCAAAGACCAATTGCCCCCAGCGATTATAAACTCTGAAATATTTAAACTCCTTCATTCCAACCGGGATAGGTTTTAAATAGTCATTTAATCCGTCCTGGTTAGGTGTGAATCCGGAAGGCACATAAAATTTTACTTCTCTAAAAACTTTTACGAGTTGGGTATCAACTGTCACACATCCTGCTGCGGTTTCAATTGTAATTGTATAAAGCCTGTCAGATGTACCGTTGAAAAAAGGGTCAAGAATACTTGTAGAACTTAAAAATGTAGGAGGACTCCATTCAACACCAATGCCAAAATCCCTGGCTTTTAACTGATGCGGATAATTTATTACTGCATATTCAGTTGGATAGTTGATTCCCGGCCGTGGGATCTCGATCGCTACGATCTTTTCTGCAGTTAAAGCAACACACCCGTCGTCATTACTGAGCCTGGCACGGTAAGCACCCGATTGATTTGCTCTATAGCGAACATTATTCTGGTTATTTATCGGGGAGTTATCTTTCAGCCATTGTATGCTAGTCGTAGGATTAACAAAGAAAATGGTACTGTCCCCACTGGTGATACAATAGGCAAGTCTACCTGCAACTCTTATTGAAGTATCAATGATCGAGGCAACAACGAC
>Ga0193738_1000027_pt1 | contig 104634 bp, 112 predicted proteins | sample L2a1metaG_FD_144927 | JGI IMG/M metagenome (GOLD analysis project Ga0193738, IMG submission 144927) | Soil microbial communities from a riparian zone of the East river system, Colorado, United States - L2a1 | ecosystem: Environmental > Terrestrial > Soil > Riparian zone | place: USA: East... | reverse complement strand
TGACGATGAGCCGGATCTGGAAACACTAATTCGCCAGAAGTTCAGGCAAAAGATCCGTGACAAAAAATACGAGTTCGTTTTTGCAGCGAACGGTCACGAAGCAATTAAGAAAATGCAGGAACATCCAGACGTTGCGATCGTCTTGAGTGATATCAACATGCCTGAAATGGATGGCCTGACGCTGTTAACTAAACTCAATGAACTTTCACCGTTATCTAAAACTGTCATGGTTTCGGCATATGGCGATATGGATAACATTCGTGTAGCCATGAATCGTGGCGCATTTGATTTTGTCACCAAGCCAGTGAATTTTGAGGATCTTGAACTGACGATCGAAAAGACCATCCGACAGGTAGCACAAATGCACGAAACGGTGATGGCAATCAAGGAAAATAACATCCTTAAAATGTATGTGGATGAGGCCGTGTTGAACTTTATGAACACACGTGAATTTGAATCATCACTAACAGCAAATGAAACCGTCGAAGCTTCAATCGCATTCATTGACATCTGCAGTTTCACTACAATAAGCGAAAAAGAATCTCCCGATACTGTTGTCAAACTTCTCAACAACTATTTTGATTTGATGGTTAAAGAGATCATTGAACAGCGGGGCTACATCGACAAGTTTATAGGCGACGCGATCATGGCGGTCTTCCGTGGAGATTATCACCTTGATCGTGCCGTCGACGCATGTCTCGCTGTAAGAAAAAAAATCAATAGCCTCAAAGATTTCAATGGTTATGCGCCAAGTGTATCCATTGGTATAAACCAGGGCGAGATGATCTCAGGAAATATTGGATCTGCCACCTTGAAAAGGCTGGATTACACCGTTATCGGTGATGTAGTCAACACTGCTCAACGCCTTCAAGCTGCAGCTTTCCCTTCACAAATTATCATAAACGAGGACGCCTTTGAAAAAATTAAGGGATCGTTCAATTGTGTGAAAGTGGGTGAAGTCAAACTGAAGAACAAAGAAAAACCGGTTATTATCTTTGACGTAGTGGACTGAGAGTAGTAAGCAGTAAGCAGTAAGCAGTAAGCAGTGAGTAGTAAGTAGTAAGTAGTAAGTAATTAGCAATTAACGAGTGTCAATCGCAACTATGCATTTTTCTGCGATTCTCTGCGGGTATTCCTCTGCGATTTCTCTGCGATTAAAAGTCGAGGCACGCCCTTGGACGACCTACACACCATCAATAGGTGACGCAATGATCAAAATGTTGGTGTCACTTCGACGGCTTTTTTTTAGCAACCTTTTGTGGTGACGCGCCTGTGAGATAAAAATCACATACTTTTTTCATAAGACATTCTGGACACTTCGGATTCGAAGGACGGCAAATTTCTCTGCCCAGGAATGAAATTGCCATACCCGCTTCTCCCCATTGTTCCGGCAACAGCAATTCCATCATTTGCTTTTCGAGTTTTTTAGGATCAGTCCCACTGGCAATTCCTAACCTCGGCGCAACCCTCACAACATGAAGGTCCACTATGATACCTTCAGCCTTTTCACCGGCCTCGCGCATGATCACGTTAGCGGACTTCCGCCCAATTCCGGGAAGTTTAGTCAATTCGGCAAGGGCCTTGGGTATCTTGTTATTGTCCTTAATTGTTGACGAAAGCTCGAGTAGCCATTTCGTTTTATTCCTGAAGTTACGGACCTTCTGTACGAACGGATACAAAGATTCGGTGGTGGCGTTCGTCAGCGATTCCATATCCGGAAATGCATTGAACAATTCAGGCGCAAGTTTATTAATGTTCCTGTCAGAATCCTGTGCGGACAAGACCACCATAACCAATAGCTGATAGGTGTCTTTGTATTCTAATGGATGCTGTTTTCCACTATATTTATCAATCAATGGTTGTATCTTTTTCTGCCAGCCTTTTGTTGCCATAATTTTCAATTCCTTTCTAAAAGTAATTATTAAAAATAACGGTTTATAGGGATGGGCGCCATAAATCGAACGCGGTATTATGCGTCTGAATTTCGTCAGCCACGCGCCGGATCAAATACTGAAATTGCATTTGTTGTGTTATATTTAACAATGCCCTCCATTATTCCAGGTTTCGAATACGACGTATTTATAAGCTACCGCCAGAAGGACAACAAATATGATGGCTGGGTTAGTGATTTCGTTTCCAACCTCAAGAGGGAACTCGAGGCAACCTTCAAAGAAGAGATCTCCGTTTACTTCGATGAAAACCCCCACGACGGACTCCTTGAAACACACAACGTCGACAAAAGCCTGGAGGGCAAACTTAAATGTCTCGTTTTCATTCCGATAATTTCACAAACCTATTGCGATCCGAAGAGTTTTGCCTGGCAGAATGAATTTCTGGAATTCAATAAAATTGCCAGGTCAGACCAGTTCGGTACGGATATCAAACTGCACAACGGCAATGTTGCCAGCCGCGTGCTTCCAATACGAATACATGACCTGAACTTTGAGGACAAGGCACTTCTTGAAAAGGAATTAGGCAGTGTTCTCCGGCCTGTGGACTTTATCTTTAAGTCGCCTGGCGTCTGCAGGCCGCTTCGCAGCAACGAAGACAGTCCATCCAGTAATCTGAACAAAACATTTTACCGCGACCAGATCAACAAGGTTGCCAATTCCATTCGAGAAATTGTTAATGGAATGTTGCACCTGCAACATCCGGAAACGACTTTGCTTCGATCTTCATATACTAATATTTCTACTCAACAAACGAAGATCCGGAAATGGAAACTCAACGCCATCATTGCGGTTTTAGTATTGATCGGTTTCGCTGCAATCGCGTGGTTTACGACCCGAACAGGTCAAAAGGATGCGAGGGAACTTCGAGACGCGACAATAGCGATTTTGCCATTTGAAAACCAGACCAATAACAGCAACCTCAACCCTATTGGACAAATCGCTGCCGATTTTATTTCGACGCAACTTATTCAAAACCGTTTTTGGCAAGTGATACCATCCCAGGACGTGTTCAAGCGAACCGTTTACTCGGGTGTTGTCTCCAATCCTCAGGCAGAGAAGGAGATGACAAACGAAGGAGACGTTGACCTTATCGTCATGGGGCACTACAATCCATTACCGGGTGATAGCATTATGGTCGTAGCGTCGGTCAACGATATTGTCGCACGCAAAGTATTATTCACTACCCCGATCATAAGATGCGCAGCAAGTAATCCTATGAAGGCGATAGCGGACATTCAGCAATTTATCGTCGGATTCCTGATGTTCTCGAAGGATGAAGATAACGCTACACCTACCCGTCCTCCACGATATGATGCATATGAAGAATATCTTAAGGGAATGGAACTGTGGACAAAAAACGAGTTGGGACCCTCTAATGTTGCTATAAGGATTGGGACCGATATTGAAAAACACTTCAAAAGGTCAATCGCCCTCGACCCGGACTTCCTTCCACCCTATTTCAAGCTTACGGAGATGTTTGTTGTTGACAGAAAGCTAAGACTGCTGGATTCTGTGCTCACCATCCTTGAGTCAAAGAAGAGTTTATTTCTCGAGGGCGACCTGTTAAACTATACCATGCATAAATTCCTATTGAGTAAGGACTGGGTGGGGTTGGAGAAATTTCTCCTGACGAAAACACATATAAAATCGCGTGATTTCAGACCATATTACCTGCTGGGTGTCAATGCCGTCTATCGATTGAATAAGCCGCAAGCTGCTCTAGACTATCTCGCCCTTTGTGACATGAAGGATTTTGATTTCGAACGAAAGCCTTCGGACCAGCTGTTCTACTCCGTTAAAGCGTCTGCGTTGCAGAAACTGAAACGCTACGATGAAGTCGTAAAATTAACTGGTAGCCTTGGGTTCGATAACCTTCTTCCAATCATAAAGAACAAACGGTGGCTCGCGCTGTATTACCAGAATCAGAAGGATCTCGCTGACAAAGAATTTGCGGATTATTTTTCTTCCGACAGGCCGTTTTCGGCGGCAGTGTTCCCTCATATGTCCCTGTTTCGAGCATCGCTGCTGCTGGGTGATACCGTTGCGGCTTCGCATTTGTATCGCGAATTCCTTAAATATGAATATCACCTCAACCGTATGACAACGTGGTCCGGTTTCATTCGGGCAGTGATGATGTTTAGGCTCAACAAAAATATACCTGAGGCAGAAAAACTCTTAAAACAAGAAAACCCCGTCGTAGAACATCAGCGCCGTGTTCATCAGTTGGGTATTCTATATGCCGTTACAGGGCGACCTGACAAGGCAAAAGAAGTGATTGATGATATGCTTGCCCACGAAAATCCATACAATGGAAGCCTCACCCGATATTACATTGCCAAGATCGAACTTGCGCTTGGGAATAAAGACAAAAGCATAGACTATCTACAGCAATCCCTGAAAAAAGGAATGGAATTCGGCGAAGACCTCTTTGAATACGACAGCGATCTGAAAGACCTCTTAGACTATCCAGCGTTTATTGAATTGGTAAAACCTAAAGGTTGATTACCTGAACCTGTCTTTCACAACTACTCACCATTAACAATTAACAATTAACAATTAACAATCAACAATCAACAATAACAATTAATCCTCTACCTGCCTACCTTTCCCTCTTCCCAACGTTGTATTATATTTACCAATGTCCTCGTTAGTTCAAGGTTTCGAATACGACATTTTCATCAGCTACCGCCATAAGGACAACAAGTACGATGGCTGGGTAAGCGACTTTGTGGCCAATCTGAAGCGTGAGCTGGGTGCCACTCTTAAGGACGAGGTTTCTGTTTACTTCGACGAAAATCCTACTGATGGGCTACTGGAAACACACAACGTGGACAAAAGTCTCCAGCAAAAATTAAAGTGCCTGATTTTCATTCCCATAGTTTCTCAAACGTACTGCGACCCGAAAAGCTTTGCATGGCAACATGAGTTTTGTGCATTCAACCGAATTGCAAAAGCAGATTCTATCGGCCGCGATATCAAATTAAAAAACGGAAATTTTGCCAGCAGGATTTTATCCATCAAGATCCACAGCCTGGACCCCAAGGATAAGGCGCTTATGGAAAGTGAGCTGGGTGAAATTTTACGATCCATAGACTTCATCTTTAAATCCGCAGGCGTCAACAGGCCGCTTCGGGCCAATGAGGATCACCCGCAGGATAATATCAACCGGACGTTCTACCGCGATCAGCTGAACAAAGTCGCGAATGCTGTGAAGGAGATCATTAGTAGCGTCAGAGGAGAAGACGTGGAAGAAACCGGCGCAACAATGACTTCCTACACACCGACACTACCGGGCTCAGGGAAATCAAATAAGCTCCTCGTTATGGTCTTACTCTTCCTCCTGGCACTAGCTGCCGGATGGTTTGCGTATACCGGATACCGTGGCCAAACGACAACAACTCTCGATAGTGTCGACAAGTCGATCGCTGTATTGCCGTTCGCAAATATGAGCAGCGATCCCGAGCAGGAATACTTTAGCAATGGTCTCACTGAAGACATTATCACACAGCTGGCGAAAGTCAATGCCCTCAAAGTGATCTCCAGGACGTCCGTTATGCAATACAAAGAGTTCCCAAAACCTGTCAAAGAAGTCGGACGCGAAATGGGTGTGACTTACGTGCTGGTGGGTAGCGTACAGCGGGGCGGCGATCAGGTCAGGATCTCCGCACAACTGATAGAGGCTGCTACAGACAAAAACATATGGGCTGAATCCTACGACCGTCCGCTTAAGGATATTTTCTCCATACAACGTGAGGTTGCAACTGCAATAGCCTCGGTGCTTAAAGGTGCTCTCACCACAAACGAACGGAATCAGTTGGGTCGCGCTAAAACCACAAATCTTCAAGCCTACGATTTTTATTTGCATGGCAAATACGCTATGGAAGAACGTAGCCGATCGGACATGTATAAGGCAAAATCCTACTTTGAACAGGCAATTGCTCTTGATTCGGGATTTGCCCTTGCTTATTCTGGATTGGCTGAAGTCAACCTTTTGATGTGTAATAGGGGATACGTTGACTCCAGGCCAGTACTTGAGGAAACCAAAAAATACATAGACAAAGCTTTGGAACTGGACCCGCTTTCTGCAGAGATCCAAACCTCATCAGGATACTGGCATAACCAGAACTTTAACTTTCGTGAAGCAGAAGCCAGGTTCAGAAAGTCGATAGAGATGAACCCAAACCAGGATAATGTTTACAACTGGTTAGCTCAACTGCTGGAACAAACCGGAAGGGACCTCGAAGCACTCGATACCTACGACCAGGGGATCGCTGTAAACCCATCATTCTCCTTGCTCAAGGCTAACATGTTAAATCTGCTGATGACAATAAATTCGAAGGACGCGTTACGCATGACCACCGCGTTGATCGATTCTTCCCTTGTTGACCCCGATGAGCGACTGTTTTACCTGATCACTTTGTCGAAGTATTATTGGGTATTGGGAAGAAAAAGTGATGCCGCATCTGTGGCGGAGCAAGCTGGCATCGAAGGCCTGGCGAAGTTCTACCAGCAGGGTAATAATAATGAACTGGTTTCGGCAGTGACAAGGAACTATCAGGAAATAATGGATCGTGGCGAATACGTATCCGCGCTCCACATGGGAGTGGACTATGCGGCCGTAGGTGCTCGCAGGCAGGCCTTGGAGAATTTTGAAACGGCAATAGACATAAGAGATCCTGCGTTACCTGTCCTGCTTTCAAAAGGATTTTATTCAGTAATAATGATCAAGGAAAACGATCCCGCGATAGCAAAGATCCGGGAACAGGTCAGGGAAATGATCACGTATGACTGGCCTACACGAAAATAATTCGAGGCCGATGTGATAATTTATTACACCTCAGGAAGCATCACGCGACAATGCCTCGAGTTTATTATATTTAGCCAATGGCCTCCATCCTTCCAGGGTTTGAATACGACATCTTCATCAGTTACCGGCATAAAGACAACCGGTATGACGGATGGGTAAGTGAATTCGTCACCCAACTTAAGAAGGAATTGGAAGCAACCTTTAAGGACGAGATCTCCGTCTACTTCGACGAGAACCCCTTCGACGGTTTGCTTGAAACCCACAATGTAGATAAGAGTCTCGAAGGAAAACTTAAGTGCATTGTCTTTATTCCGATAATTTCACAGACCTATTGCGACCCAAAAAGTTTTGCCTGGTGTCAGGAGTTTCAGGTCTTTAACAAGCTGGCGAAAGAAGATAGTTATGGCAGGGATATAAAGCTGGGTAACGGTAATGTTTCCAGCAGGATATTACCCGTTAGGATTCACGAACTCGATCAGGAAGATCTGTCGCTGCTTGAGTCAGAACTTGGAGGAGTTCTTCGCAGTGTGGAATTCATTTTTAAATCCGCCGGAGTAAACCGTCCCTTGAAATCCAACGACGACCGAAAAGAAAATCTTAACCGCACCTATTATCGCGATCAGATCAATAAAGTCGCCAATGCGATTAAAGAAATCGTAACAGCGATACGAAATCCATCGAGGACACAAGCTCAGCCCAGAAAAGAAGGACCGGTCGCATCGAAAAGGCAAACAAGTCGGCGCTTGCTTGGGATCACGAGCGCGGGTTTACTCGCATTAGCCATTGCTGTTTACATTATCTATTCTTTTAATAACAAAGGAAGGGACAGGTCCATTGCTGTTATACCATTCGCGGACCTTAGCCAGGCACACGACCAGGAATATTTCTGTGACGGCATGACAGAAGAAATACTTAGCCATCTCTCCCGAATTCACGGCCTTCGGGTGATCTCGAGAACTTCATGCATGAAATACAAGGGCACAAAAACTGCAGCGAAAGATATAGCTCAAGAACTTGGTGTCACCCACATACTAGAGGGCAGTATAAGAAAGTCAGCGGATAGGATTCGTGTAACCGTCCAGTTAATAGACGCCGTTAAAGACGAACACATATGGTCAAAGGATTATGACTTTGCGGATTTGAAGGACGTATTTTCATTACAGACGAGTGTTTCTACAAACGTCGCCCAGCTACTTAAGGGAAGTTTGACAGAAAAAGAAAGGGAATCACTATCGAAAACAAATACTGATAATCCCGCTGCCTACGAACTTTATTTAAAAGGCCGTTTCTTTTGGGCATTACGCACTGATAAAAGCTATGATAGCGCAGAATATTACTACAAACATGCACTTGAACTCGATCCCAATTATGCTCTTGCTTACTCCGGCCTTGCAGATTGTTATACACTTGGTCAGCAAGGAATGACCCCCGTCGAAGAGATTGAAGTCGCTAAAATCTATTTAACAAAAGCCCTTGCTCTCGACAGTAACCTTTGTGAAGCATTAACTACGAGAGGTTTTATTGAATCTCACATTGGATATGAATGGGAAAAAGGAGAGAGAACACTAGCAAGGGCCATTCAGATCAATGCCAACTATTCAATAGCCAGGCTCTACCATGGAAACATCAAGATCTTTACGGGCAGTTCGATAAATGAAGGACTGGAAGAAGTGAAGAAGGCATTAGAACTCGATCCTTTATCATCATCCGTGAACTGGGCGTTGGGCAGTAGGTATGTCGGTTTGGGATTCCATGAAAGTTCCGCTAAGCAATTTCGAAAAACTCTTGCGATCGACCCCGGAAATATGGCTGCAGTAACATGGCTGGTGTATTCGTTAATTCGACTACACAAGTACGATGAAGCATCGGACGCGCTAAACAAAGCTCCGGCATTGCCAACATTCCAACGCGATATTCTGATTGGAATGATGCATGCGGAACGGGGCGAAACGGAGAAGGCAAGAGCCCAGCTTGAAAAGCTGCCAAGAGAATTCCCGCGCCGGGCAATTTCACCCATTCTTGCTCGAATTTATATTAAGTTGAAGGACTACGACTCAGCTATTGCTTTGCTGGAGAATGGATACCAGGAACGTTCGCTCAATAATCTCCCGTTAAAAACAAACCCCTCATATGACCCTCTTCGAAGTCTACCAAGATTCAAGACGCTACTTCGTAAAATGAATTTTGAGTAAAGCAATCTCTCTCCTGTTTGATTCAATCTTTCTTTGTTTTATCTTTTTGACCTCAACATAACCTAAAAAAACTATGAAGTCCTTTCGCATTGCCCTAGCCATCGGGTTACTCTTCTCACCTATGTTGTCCATTGCACAGCAAAATTCCGAAGTGATCGACATGAAAAAACATAAGATCGTGATCCAATTTGCGGATAGCGATTCCGTGGCACAGGTGCGCGTTACACAACAGGTAGGAAATGTGTTGAGATGCTGGCCAAACGCAGAAATTGAAGTGGTCTGTCTCGCTGGCGGACTTGATTTATTGATGAGTAGCAAATCAAAGGCAAGCAAAGAAGTAGCTGACTGGTCATCAAAAGGTATTGTCTTTGCAGCGTGCAACAACACGATGAAGATGAGGAATATCACAAAAGCCGAACTGCTGAAAGAAGCGGTAGTTGTTCCTTCAGCGATAGTCGAGCTTTCAACAAAACAGGAACAAGGCTGGTCTTATTTCAGGAGTGGAAGATGATTCTACATCTTAAATAACACGCCAAGAAATATCAGATATTCAGGCATACCACCCCGGCTGTGGAAATCCGGCATTCCAGCAAGTTCGGCATATCTTTGATCTGCAACAGTTTGATTGATTGTTCGATACAATGGTATAGGCACGAATGCAAAAATTGTAGATTTCTTGAATTTGTAGTTCACTCCCGGTTCTACCGAAACCGAATACCCTGCTCTTCTTTGTCCATTGCTGCTACCAATAAAATCCTCCACGGGTGATCCTTCAAACCGAACTCCACCCCAGATCACCAGGTCGCCAAGGGTATAATTGGCTCCGCCTCTCATCGAAAATGCATCTGGCACGCTTGTTACGTCTTGCGTAGCTGCAATTTGATTCGCATTTGCTGGATTGCCCGTCGTCGTCGATGTTCCGTTTTGATCTCTGGGACTTATTAGATAGAAGATGTTTCCATAAAGACTTGCTTTGCTCGTGAGCGTATAAAATGCATTTATTTCAGTGGAAATTCCTGTGCCACCATCGCCAAGCTGAACAGTTGGGTTTACCGGGGCCAGCACTTTTCCGGTCGTCTTGTAAAAATAATCCTGGTATCTATAGTCTCCTGTAGGCAACTTCAGACCTAAGCCGACCTGCACATTTCCCCTATGTGGCTTTGTTACGTCGAATAACCATTTGTACGCAGTTACCCTGATGTCTCCTATCCCCCAAGAACTTGTGGTGTGTTTGACATGATCACCGCTTGGACCACCATGTTCTTGATAGGTCTCACGGCTCGCTGCCATGAAAGGCACATCAATAGTCATTGACCACCCCTTGTCGAAATTCCTTGTAATTGCGAAATCGAGAATGTAAGTGCTACTGTATGGTCCATCTTCCGGGGCCGTCGGAACTTCCTCACTGCCTTGATAGACGTTATCGAATTCAGAATACCTGGTGTTAACGTTAACGAGCCACTTGATTGGCTCTTCATTATACTCTGGCAAACTGAATTGCCCAAAACCCGTAAGATTACGAATAGCAATACATCCTTGTGAATTGGCGTAAAATGAAAATAGCAACAAACAAAACAGAGTAGTCGTAAACTTTTTCATAGCTAAAATTTTTTAACGTTTGATAGAAAAAATCTATTTAATACAAGTGTTCTTAAAAATTCAACCAAGCATAGCCTCTGGAGTGAATACTCAGCCCGCTGAACAATACGAACAACCATTTTCCTGGGCCAGGTTAACAGCCCAAACTCCCGAGGGTACTACCTGGATACCAGGAAGGATACCCGCAATCCACTCTTTTTTTACTTCTTCCGCATCCGAACCTTTGCCCCTCGCATACATCCGTGCAGTCATTTTGATCGCCGTCTCGCAAACGCAGAACTTCGCCCCTCGTTCCATTAGTGCTTTGATCGACATCCCTTCTTCCGGCATCTCTCCAGACTTCGGGCTCCAGTACAAATTCCGTTCTGCCGATGCGTTGGTGTCATAGTCAACCAGCTTGAACATTTTACCCAGCTTGAATTTTGCCCAGATCTTATCGTCGAATGCCAACGGAATTGCTTTGCTCCGTAACACTACCATGGCAGTAAGATCATTATCGGCAGTACCGGTCTGGTTGTGAGTGGTCATGAACGTGTAACTCCATATCACGGAAAAACCATCGTTGGCGGTGACAGCGTCGAAAACCATCCGATGTTTGCCTTTTATTGAATGGAACCAGGCGTCAAGTTGTGAACCCTCCTGGCCGCTTGGCGTCAGCATGTTCCCGCCAGCCGCTACAATTGGCGTGAGGCTAAAAGCCGCAGCTCCTGTGGCTAGCGTGCCAAGAAAAGAACGGCGGTCAGCGCGATTGCTAGACTTAGATTCCATAGGTAATTGTTGCGGTTACCTCCCTACAAAGCATCCCGGAAATGCGAATTAAAAATTTCCCCATGACAATAGCTCATTAAATGGATCACTGCTATCTTTTAGTGGATATTTAACTAGCTGCAGAGGTGTTATGCCTTTGGTCGATGAATATTAATTTAGGCTTATTATTTAAAATTTGCTAACCTCACCAAATGATGGAATCAAAACTGTTCCCGAACGGATTAATCGTTCTCGTTTTAATCGTCGCAACATTAATTTCCTGTAAAAAGCAGGCTGAAGAAGCAACGGCTGATACCACAGCTGTGGCCGATTCGGTACCTAAGAAACCTACGCCGATCTCACAACCCCTGGTATCACATATCTATACTGCAGATCCATCTGCTCACATATTTGATGGTAAGCTGTTCATCTATCCCTCGCATGATATTGAGTCCAACGTTCCACAGGATGATGAAGGTGGGCATTTTGATATGAAAGATTATCACGTCCTTTCCATGGACAGCGTTGGAGCTCATGTAACTGATCACGGCATTGCCCTTGATATAAAAGATATTCCCTGGGCAGGCCGCCAGCTCTGGGCACCGGATGCAGCATTCGCGAACAACAAGTATTACTTATACTTTCCGGCAAAGGATAAGAATGATGTGTTTAGGATCGGGGTAGCTACGAGCGACTCACCGTCCGGACCTTTTAAAGCGGAAGCAAAACCCATTACGGGCAGTTATAGCATTGACCCCGCTGTCTTTACCGATGAAGATGGAAAGTCGTACATGTACTTCGGCGGTATCTGGGGCGGCCAGTTGCAACGATGGGCTACAGGAAAGTTCGACGCCAACGGCTCGAAGACGGACCTGCAAAAGGACGACGCACCCGCAATTAGTCCGAGGGTCGCGCGCATGAGTAAAAACATGTTGAGTTTTGCCGAACCTGTCCGGGAAATTCAAATCCTCGATGAAGCCGGTAAACCATTACCTGGTAAAGATCACAACAGACGTTTCTTCGAGGCATCCTGGATGCACAAGTACAATGGCAAGTACTATTTCTCTTACTCAACTGGCGACACCCATTTTATCGCCTATGCCACGGGAGATAGTCCCACCGGCCCATTCACGTATAAGGGAGTAATATTAAATCCAGTGGTCGGCTGGACTAACCATCATTCTATCGTACAATTCAAGGGTAAGTGGTATCTTTTTTATCATGACAGCGTATTGTCGGGAGGACAAACTCACCTGAGAAGTATCAAAGTAACGCAGCTTATCCATAATCCGGATGGCAGCATTAAAACCATTGATTCTCATGATCCGCCGTTGGTCAATTAAAGGTGATAAGGTGATAAGGTGATAGGGCAATAAGGTCATCCATCCCTCCTTTTTCCTCACTCCCTATTTCCATATTTCCTTAGCTCCTTATCTCCTTATCAACTAAGCGCTCATCTTATTGAGATGCTCATCCCGAAACTTGGATGGTGTCATGCCGTATCTTTTCTTGAAGACATCGTTGAAGCTAGAAACCGAACTGAATCCGGAATCCAGCGCTACGGCAGCAATCGTAAAACGGTAATTTGCCCGGTTGCTTAGCCGACGACACGACTCTTCAAGCCGAAGGTCTGTTATAAAGTCCCCATAGGTCTTTTTAATCCTTTCATTGAGGACCTGTGACAAGTGATGTCGCGAAGTTCCCAACTTATTCGCAAGGGTGTCTATTGTCAGGTCGCTTTCTAAGTAGAGCTTGTCCCTATTCATAATAGAATGAAGCGCCTCCTCGATTCGTTTCGCTTCAGTGTCTTTCAAACTCGAGTGCGCATACTTTGGATTTTTTGAAAATCCAATCGACACTACCGGCAACGTCTCCCCCTCGATAAAGAGGTCAGGTTTCGACATAGCCTGGTAGCTTATCCAATAAATTAACGCAGTTAAGACCAGGAATAGCATCCGAATGTCCGGAAAATCGGGGTAGTACACATGCATCACTGCCAGCGTAACTGCTATTATAGCTTCGGAGACTGCAACCATAATTATAAAAGGCCGAAGCTCCGTATTGCCCAATCTGTAAGCGGCAAATCCATAAGCGCAAAGCGACGTTATCTGCAGTGCCGCATCCACATAAGAATGAAATTGCAGCACGTTAAACCAAAATAACATCGAGAGTGCTACGCCCATCATCGAGATTCCAAAAGGAATAAAATGAAGAAGGTCCTTCTTACTAAATATATTTTCCTTTCGAGCCTTGATGTATAAATAAAGGAGCGGACCGATCAGGTAAGGAAAACTATAAGATACGTTGTACGCAAAGCTCGCGTGACCCATTAACCAGGACTTCGTTATCACCTTGAAGATCAATTGAAGGCCCACGACCGTAATAAAAAACGCAAAATAGGTATTGGCCAGGTGTCGCCGTCGGTTTCTGAACAACAATAGGCTCAACAATCCTCCTTGAAGAGCACCAAACAGCAGCAAGAATATATTCAATTGATGTGTCATCTCATTGATTTCAAATTAAACAATTCGATTACTTTCTGAAAAATCCCTACTAAGTGAAGTTACAAAAATTGAGTTGATCAATCCTCCACGATTAGGTCAAACTAAATATACCAAAGTAAGTTTCAATCTTTTGATAAAGAGAATAACCTCGCCGTTGAAATGCAATTCTCTCTTGACGTTCGTCATTAAAATTATTCGAACGGCACCACGCTCCGTTATCATGCGGTTTTTCCCAATACGGAATGCATGTTGTCACGTTGTCCGACCGGTAGATATTTATTAACCACGATCGCAATGACCGCTCCCCAGATAAAATTGGAAGACGCCGTTTCGACGAAGTGAATCATTGCTATCTCCTGGGGCATATATGGGTTGGGAATGAACAACTGTGTGGCCGGGAGTAATGACGTAAGGAGACCGACCAGCAGATAGTATCCCTTCAAATGACGGAGCATGATCACCAGGGGGATCGTCGCTATCACCCAAATAGCGGCACGCAAAATTTGAAAGAAATAGAGTCCATCCGCCAATGAGCCTGCACCCTGGTGAAAGAATGAGGTCAACTCTGAAGATTTCGTGTAGAAAATTCTGAGATTTTCGTTTTGCCATGCAATGTAGTATCCGAAGGTCAGGTAGATTAGTGGGTAAACAATGCATGACAATAACAGAAATGGCACGACAAATGGACGCCATTCATTTACAACCAGGGTAAATTGTTGCTTGGGTTCGCGTGACATCTTACCGACAATTGCGACGCCGACAAGGACGGTTGCCGTTGACACGATAAAACCCGCGATGATTATACTGGCCACCTGCGGATTTTGTATTCCAATGCCGTCGCCAAAGAACATTGATTCCATTTGCATCAGAACGAACTGAATAATGAAACAGAAACTGAACAGTCCGATTATTTTGCTTATTCCAGAATAAATTCTTGTCAGCCAGAAAAGCACGCTCAACAAAAATGAATTGAATACGCACACGCCCATAAAGTAATAAAACGCTAGTATCGGGTCACCTCCGGCCGGTGGCGACGTGTTTGTTATCACATTGCCCGCAACAAAGCCAAAGGACCAGGTAAACAACATCACGATGGCAAGAACAAGCCATAGCAAAAAGAATTTAAGAATTTTCATATGCTTTCTTTTATTGATTTTTTGTCACTTAATTTTTTCGGTTTTAGAAAGATTAGCGGTCATAGACGTCATGACCTTTATCGCCGCCTTCAACTCGGATTCTTTTAAGTTTGAAATTGCTCTCAGATATAACTTCCCAGAGACACCCACAGCTTTTTGTTGTATTGATCGCCCCTTTCTTGTAAGGTAGATCAGCTTGCCACGGTTGTCATTTTCATTTGTGACACGCGTCACCATGTTATCTCTTTCCATGATGGATATCACACGTGCTACAGTCGTTTTATCTCTTCCGAGTACGTCGCTTATCTCCTGTTGGCTAAGACCATTCTGGTAAAAAAGCATGGCCAGAACAGAAAACTGCTCCACGGTAACACCAATGCCGTTTTCCTTGAACTCCCTCGTCAACATCTGGTGAAACAAATGAGAGAATTCGCCACACAGGTAAATTATATTGGTCGACAGTGAATTCGGGGCCTTCATAAACTAGTTGTATATACAACTAATATAGGAAAAAGGTTTTGTTTGTTTTTAAAAAAGTCCGGCTCCGGACATAATTGTTCGGATCTGTTCAGTTTTTTTTAAAGGCTGTCAAGAAGAAACGGCGAAGACAGAAGAAGAGAACCGATCATTGGTCATTGGTCATTGATCATTGTAACTTGCATTTGTTGGAACTAAGCACCGCCATAACGTTAATAAAAAAGGGTATACCACCTGCCACTATACCGCAGGTTTGGGCAGATCTCGGCGCCGGCACCGGGCTATTCACAAGGGCCTTGTCGACCATCTTGCCTGCTGGAAGCACTATCTATGCAATCGATCAGGAGACAAAAGCATTGGACAGCATTGCCCTCCCATCCAAACAGATAGTACTTAACAAAGTGACGATCGATTTTGTAAACGACCCAATAGAGGTGGAACCGCTTGATGGAGTACTGATGGCAAATGCCCTCCACTTTGTAAATGACAAAGTTGCCTTCATGGCGAAGATCAGGCAAACCGTTAAGTTATCGGCGAGAATTGTGATCATTGAATACGATAGGGATACACCAAATCCCTGGGTGCCTTATCCCATCAGTTATCAGTCGCTTCAGCACCTTGTAGATGGAATTGGTATGGCATCGATCACAAAAATTGGATCAACACCTTCAAAATATCACGGAGCAAACATTTATTCTGCCCTGCTTGAAATCTGATATTGATCATTATTCATATTTCAAAGATTGTACAGGATTCATTCTTGCAGTCTTCAACGAATGAAACGCGACCGTTAGGAAAGCAAACAGCATGGCAAATGCCGCCACTGCAATAAAGGTGACGTAGTTCAACTCGGTCCTGTACGCAAAGTTGCCCATCCATTCGGTAATAATATAGTAGGCTATGGGAATGATTAATACTGCCGCGATAAGGACCAGGTACATCACATCCTTGTACAGAAGAAAAATAATGTTAGGTATAGATGCACCGTGTACTTTACGTACTCCTATTTCCTTCGTACGTTGAGCTGCAGTGAATGCCGACAATCCTAACAGTCCCAGCAGCGATATAAAGATACATACGTACGAGAGTCCAGATAAAAGTTTGTACTGCACCTCATCCTGCTTGTATTGCTCGTTGAAGCGTTGGTCAACAAAAAAATACTCATAAGGATGATTGGGATCAAACCTTGCCCATTTGTTCTTGATCAATTCCATCGTCTCAGGTAAATTTTCCCCTTTCACTTTCAGATGGAGAAAACCGCCCTCCTCCCGTGTCTTGACAATAAGTAAAGGCTCAACCGGATTGTGCAGCGAGCTAAAGTTAAAGTCCTTGACCACACCTATTACCTGCCCATCTTTTTCAGCATGAAACCATTTCACTTTCTTACCTATTGCGTCATCGCCCCATCCCATGAGCTTGACTGTCGCCTCATTGGCAATGAATACATCCTCAACATCCGCATTCGGACCTGATTGAAAATCACGACCTTCGATCAAATTAATACCCATGGTCTTGAAGTAATCTTCTCCCACGAACATTAATGCAAATGCCTGCTGCTTCATCCCTTCCTTACCCTCAGCCCACATCACGCTTCCACCGCCAACATTCATTCCCGGCACATTGTAGCTGGTAGTTGCTGCTGTGATTCGTGGATTTTGCAAAAAATCAGCCTTGATGCCACTAAGTTGATTTTGAACTAACGTATCCTGTATCGGCAGAACCACTACATTATCCTTGTCAAAGCCCAATTCCTTATTCCGGACAAAATTGATCTGGTCTTGCATAAACAATGTACAAACCACAACAAAGATCGAGATGGCAAACTGTGTTGTTATAAGAATCCGTCGCAACATATGACTCGACTTATTATTTTTAAAGGAGCCTTTAAGGGCCTTTATCGTCGGGATAGCGGGGAGATACAGCGCAGGATACAGACCGGAGATGATTCCGATACCTAATGCAATTGCTATTGAACCAACCAGCAACAGGGGGTTGTTTAGAAAATCAGGTGTTAGATTTTTGTCAACGAGCTGATTAAAAGAAGTCGCTTCCAGCACCATAAAAACAATACCAATAGCGAACGCGAGTGAAACAAAAGATAGGAAAACAGACTCCGCTAAAAAAGAAAGCACCAGCGAACTCTTTCCAGAACCAAGTGTTTTTTTCATGGCGATCTCCGACGCACGGTTGACTGACTTAGCGGTCGAAAGATTCATATAGTTGATGCAGGCCAATATTATGATAAAAACACCAATACCGGTAAATGCGTAGAGATAAGCCAGGTTGCCACGGGGTTCATCTGCTGTAAGGTCAGAATGGAAATGAATCGACGTCAAAGGCTCGAGGATAGGATCGTATTTTCCGCCAACTTTATCTCCAAAGGATTTGAAATACTTGTTAAAGATGTCCGGGAATTTGGCGTAAAACTCCTTTGTATCGTAGTTGGCCGGGAACATCAAGTAGGTATATACATCCGGATTCCAGAACGCTTCTGACTTAAGCTGACCATTTTCCGTGACCCATTCTCTGTCAACGAGACGCGACAGAATGATGTCGAATTTTAAGTGTGTATTTTCAGGAAGGTCCTTTATAACGCCTGTCACCTTCCACACTGCATTGTCAATTATAAGTGATTTGTTCAATGGATCTTCTTCTCCGAAATACCTTTTGGCGGTAGATTCAGTAATGACCAACGTGTTTAATTCGGCCAGGCATTTCTGCGGATTACCAGAAATAAACTCGTGAGTGAACATTTGAAAGTACGTGGAGTCTGAGCGAACAATGTCCTCTTCGTAAAATGCTCTTTCAGTACCATCTTTTCCCTCGTACTTCACCAGTGTATGATCCCAGTTATTTGCACGAACCACCATTTGCACTTCAGGAAATTCATCCTTAAGAATGTTTCCCAACTCCCGGGCAGAACGTGAGCCTCTGAATTCCAGTCCGGTAGCCTGAAGATGGCCACCAAGCCTGTAAATACGTTCGTGGTTTACGTGATACTTATCATATGTGAGGTCGTTTTGCAGAATAAGCAGCAGGATAATGCTTACCGCAATACCTAGCGCGAGCCCCAAAATGTTAAGGATTGAAAAGAATTTGTCTTTTAGGAAGACTCTTATTGCGAATTTCAGGTGGGTAAAAAACATGGAAAGGGAATTAGGTTTCTATTGCTTACTTCACCCGCTTAAGATGGTTACCGTATGAAAATAGTTTTGTTTACGAACATGAAAAGCCATAGTCGACGAGTGTTGTCTGAAGATCACCTGGACCTATTCCATCAACGATATCCACTACCCCACTTCCGGCAATCGTGACCTTTTTCACTTTCGGAACTCTGATATAAATCTCGACCCGGGCATTTCCCAGTTCCTCCGGATTCAGATGAACGTTCAAGGTGTCGCCAGAAACGGTCGTCCTCACCTTGTGAACATTTCGTCCATCTGCCTTGACGGTTATCTTGTGAGACTTGTCATAGCTGATGTGAACGTAAGTGTTCTCAGATGCTGAAATGACTATGTTTTCAAAACTTTTGATTTTTCTGTCGTCTTGAACTATCTGGGCTGATAGTGGGGTATTGGTAAAGAACAACCCCGACGAAATCAGAATCAAGAGGTGATATAAAGATCTCATGTGCGCTTAGGGTTAAGGTTTTTTTAAATCTTCAATAACAATGCCGGATCACAAAAAAGGTCACAGCTACCACCTGGTTGTGTTTAAACCTCTCCCGATGATCAGAAGTGAACAGTTATTCTGCAAATCGGACATGTTAATGAATTGTTAAACAATCGTCGATTGTAACCCGACTTTAAACCAACGCATTGGCGAGTTGAATTAGTATCCGCCGACCGGCTAAATGCATTACTGCCATTTGAAAGTACCAACGGACCCGGCGGGCAATGTTGCCATCGCAGTTTGTTTCCCAAGTCGGATCCCAAATGTTTTGGATTCCGCTGCTTCATTTAAGACGATTAGAACTTTTCCGCCCGATGGATCCCTGAATGCAACATTCGGCAACTCGCTGATATCAGTGGATGCGATACGAACCGATCCTGGCCTCACAAACTTTGAGGCATGCGCTATGATGTAGTATGCGACGTTCCGTACCACTGAGTCCCCAATAGTAATCGCACCAAGGCACTCCGTACAACCTCCGTCATCGGTATGAGGATTAAACTGTGGGTCATTTGCAAGGTTCCATTCCAGGACGGTACGGCTCCAGTTCCTGGTAGCCCCTACGATAACATTTTTAATATGCCACTTAAGGTCTCCGCCAAAATCTCCTTTTCCCGAGGTCCATTGCTCCGTAAAGTAAATATTGCGATCAGGATGGGCATCGTGCACCTTCGAAAGTGCAGTTATATCTCCAAGGTATAAGTGAAAAGCTGTGCCATTGATGTAACGTTTTGCACGCGCGTTGTCCAGAATGGAAATTGGATATTCCGGATGATCACAGTTATGATCAAAAACCACAATCTTGGTGTTGATCCCGAATGCTGTGAACGCGGGACCTAAAAAGCTTCCAACAAATTTTGTTTGATCTTCCGCCGTCATTACCATACTGGGATTGTTGTTTGGATTCTCCGGTTCATTCTGTAATGTGATTGCATCGATGGTGATCCCTCGCTTTGTCATTTCCTGGACATACTTTATGAGATATCGCGAATACACATCATAGAATTCGGCCCTGAGGCTACCACCTTTTGTACTATTGTTCGTTTTCATCCACGGTGGTGCCGACCAGGGGCTTGCCATAATCTTGATGCCCGGAGCGATAGCCAGGATTTCTTTAAGTACTGGGATAAGATTTTCGTCATCAGGGGAAAGGTTGAAGCTGGCAAGCGTCGGATCTGTTTTACCTTTTTCAAGGTCATCGTATGAAAACACCTCATCATCAAGGTCAGACGCGCCGACACTGATCCTCAAGTAGCTGATTCCAATTCTATTCTGATCAGTTGAGAACAGTTCTTTCAACAGCTCACTACGTTGCTGGTCCGTAAGTTTCTGCTTTAGCAGATAAGCACTTCCCCCCGTAAGGGCATAGCCGAAACCGTCTATTGATTGAAATCTCTGGCTTGTATCGACTTGAATAACAACGCCGTTTGCCGAGTCGGGCTTGAACAGGAGTGGTTCTGTTTTTGACAACAGAAATTTCTTATCGCCTGATGTAATGGTAACTTCAATGGCATTGTCAACCTGAGCATTCTGCTTATCGGACGGAGAGCAGGCTGGTATAAGAGCAATTGCAAATAAATAAATTACGGTAGCTGAATGGGTAGAGTTGATTTTCATTGTGTCGCTGGCTAGTGATGCAATTTAAGCGATACAATGATACAAATGCCACAATTACACCAGCGCACATAGGGCGGCGAATCGTAAGAGTCCGGGTCAAGCCAATGGAGGTACCGGATAGGATAAGTGGCAAAAAAGGAACTTCTGCCTAAACAAGGAGACGTTTATGCGTCGGCCTCGAATCAGTTCTTGAAGCGCAGCTTAAAAAACAAAAGAGTAGACGCAAGCATCAGGGTAAGCAAATTCGCAGCGATCACCGGGATGTCACTAACCAAAAAGCCATACGCCAACCATAACGCTACACCGAGGCAAAAAAGCGAGAACATACCAAGTGACAAGTCCTTGGCCGAACGACTCTTCCAGGTTTTGATTACCTGAGGAAGAAAAGCGATCGTCGTTAACATTCCCGCAGCCAGTCCAACAAGTTGTATTGTATTCATATCAGTTTTAAAATTCCATGTGGCCAATCTTTTAGCTACATGACTCAGCAAAATTAACGAAACGGCTGGACGAATAGTTGAAGGATGTACTATTATGTGATATCGTGAACACCTACAACGTTTGCGGAAAAATCTTCTCCGAAATGCGTTACAACGTTATGGGTGTTGGCCCCCAAATTTGCTAGAATAACGAAGCCGGAATGAAGTTTTCGAAATGATTAAACCTCCAACCGATTGTAAGGGTGACTTTCAAGTCGCTGGATGTAAAATATGAAGGATCAAGTTTGAAATATCCGACGTCATAAATGGTTCTCAGGCGGGCATACGCCTTACTCCCATTGTATCCGACATTCAGCGCAAGCGAACCTTCCCACTCTACATTCATGAAGGTGTGCTTGTCATGACCACCTTTGTACTATTGACGGTAACTCCCGGTCCAAAAAAAATTATTGGAGACACGAAAAACTGTCCACCTCGGATGACGAGGTTGTACCCATATCCGGGCATAAGCATAAGACCTGCTGTCTTTACGTATTCCAATCCCGCTTGCTCTCCATATAATCCTCGGTCGTCAGGGATCAAAGCATCTTCCATACCCAATGACCGGTAAAACGGTTCAGCCCTCACAAGCAATGAACCCGCAGTCTTTCGTTGCAGCTCATTCTGGAAGTTTGCCGACCGATAAGAATGTTTTCTGTTGTTGAGATAATAGGTTACCTGTGCTCCTACTTTAAGGAGGTGAACATCAGGATCAGACTCCGTTCCATCTCTGCTTTGTTGTACGATCACACCTTTCGAGTCCGAGATGTAACCCCTTATGGCGAGCTTGCGCATGGTGTAGCTATATGCCAGCCTGAACTGTGATAAGTTCTGACTCTCTTCGTCCATGATTTGTACGTTCGGCAATGAGAATGCGAGATCAAAATCGATGAACTTGTAGGTGAGTCCGAAGCCAGCCAGATCGTTTACATTATTATATAGAGCTTCACCGAAAAGCACGTCGCCTTCGTTCGTAGAGCCGTAAGAAATATTCGATCCCTGACCGCCATAGATTACACGAAGATCATCTTCACGGGTATACTTCATTATATAAGTGGAATCAGCATCGTCGGGGGTCTTCAGCAACCGATGGCTACGCTTTTGACTTTCGGACGGCTGCGCCTGCACCTGAACAATCAAAATCACAAGGCACCCTATTGTCAGGTAGCGAATCATTTAAAGAAATATTGTTTTCGAATTTAACAATAACAAGTCCATCCGGATGATGACGACCTGTTTTTCCTGTAAATTGATTCTATGATTATTCGTCAGGGAAGATCTGCAGATTCGATATCCATCCATAAGCTGCTCGAACAGCTAGGCTATCCACAGCCGGGTGATAGAGTTATCGAGGCGATAGAAAGTTATTACGGCGACGGATACTATTTACTTGTAGTCGAGGTCGATAATGTGATCGTGGGTTTTGCGTCACTTCATTGGTTTGATATGTTTCACATGCGGGGAAAGATGGGGCGAATAACAGCGATTTGTATTCAGGAGGAATTAAGGTCAAAAGGAATTGGCCGCTCTCTGTTGACGGCTTCCGAGGATTTTTTGAAATCGAAGGGTTGTGTGAAGGTTGAAGTCACCACTAACCTGATACGAACTTTAACGCACGAGTTCTACGCGAAGAATGGCTACGAAATAAATTCAAAAAGATTTATCAAAAAATTGGACTAGTGCTGTGTTAAGGTTGAAATGATGTTTGACTCAGACTATGAGCTTCTTCCAAGAAGGAGCTTTTTGAAATTAGAAAAGAAATACATTTTACCGCAGAGGGAATGCAACTGCATCAGCAGGACTCATTCGTGAGAAGCACAGGGAGACTCGTTTGCTTTGACTTGATAGTGCATCTGATTCGCGGAGGGCGCAGACAGCAGTTCTGATCGTTTGCAGTCGCGCAAGCTTGGTCATAGGTAGACAGAAACCTTCCGGAAAAAAGAGAGTTCTGATACCCTAAATCCAAGCAAGGCGCGATTACACCCCATAGGACCTGCGCTTTGTGTTCTTTGCGAATTAGGGACGTTTTCAAGATAAGATGAATGAACCTCCCTGTGCTTCGTACGAGCAAGTCGCTGTGATGCCCGCCCGAACGGATCGTCGATACGGGCGGGCATTAATAATCCTTTGCGTTAAAATGTATTTGTATTGGACTATAAACAACCGACGTCCAGCCTGGGTGAAACATTCAATCTTATCGGTCAAAATAAACTTAACCTAACACTAGCATTATTATCGCCATTCTTTCATCAGTCTGCCGAGCGTCTTGATCCCCTCTTCGATCTTCGGGCTCCAGGGTTCGCCGTAACTCAAGCGGAAACAATTTTCGAACCGTCCCTGTGAAGAAAAGATCTGGCCGGGTGCAATTCCAATATTGTGCCTAAGTGCCCGTTTGTGAAGTTTGAAACCATTGATCTTCTTGTTCATTTCAATCCATAATGTAAATCCACCGTGAGGACGAGTTATACATGTGTCTTCCGGGAAATATTCGCAAACCGCCTGCATATAGCGAAGCGATTGTGTGTGTAACGCTTTCCGAAGGTGACGGAGGTGTAACTCGAACCGCCCGTTACTCAGAAAATCAGCAACCGCAGACTGAGCAAGTGTGTTGGTAGAAACAGTATGCATCCTCTTTAAACGAATGATAGCATCCTTAAACCGTCCCGGGATCGTCCAGCCGATGCGGTATCCCGGTGCAAGGGACTTGGAAAATGACGCACAATACAGGATCAAACCTTTTTTGTCAAACGTCTTGCACGTCTTAGGTCTCGTTTTCCCGAAGTACAATTCCCCGTAAATATCGTCCTCAATCAGCGGGATCTCTTTTTTTGCTAGCATCTCCACCAATTGTTTCTTTCGATCGTCGGGCATGCAACTTCCGAGTGGATTATTAAAGTTACTAACAACGAGACACGCTTTAATATTGAATCGCGGAATAGCCTGCGTTAAATAATCAATGTCTATTCCCAACACCGGGTCTGTTGGGATCTCAACTACTTTTAGCCCATGACTTTCCATCAATTGAAAGATGGCAAAGTATGTCGGACTTTCGATAGCAACGGCGTCGCCTGGCTTGGTGGTTGCTTTGATGCAAAGTGAAAGGGCTTCAACACATCCCGCTGTCACCACGATATCTTCTTCGCTTGGTGTTCCACCCCAATTAAACGCCTGTCGCGCTATCTGTCGGCGCAAGGCTACATTGCCCTGAATGTGTTCATAGTGAAGGCAGCTGGTTTTGGATGATCTCAAGGAATGCAGCACCGCCTTGTTCAACTTCGCCGTTGGTAGCAAGTCAATCGAAGGAGTTGCCATCGAAAAATTGAGTAATGATTTCGAGTTGAGATCAACATACACACTGTTGATCATATCATCAACAGTCACGGGCAGCGCGTCGTCCAAAGGCTCACATACTTTCGGCATATCTAACACATGCCTCGGCGAGTACTTCACATAGTACCCTGATTGTGGTCTCGCCTCGATCAGGCCTTTGCTTTCCAGCGCATAATACGCTTGAAAGGCGGTGCTCAGACTGATACCTTGTTCCTTGCTGAGTGCGCGCACTGAAAGAAGCTTGTCGCCTACCTTGAAGACTTCTTTTTCAATAAGCGTTTCAATGCGTTCAGCCACTTCAGCATACTTGTGATCGGATTTAATAATTGCCTCGGTCATAGAATAAGGACGATTGAAATGATGCCCCGAAAACTGATCTGGTCAAATTTAATAAAAATAAAACTGTTTTTCGACGGCAACATTTCCAATCAAACGAATTGGTAGAACAGAAAACAAAAAAAAGGCTGTCGTTTCGGACAGCCTTCCTGCAAACCCAATAGAAAAAAATGTTACCTGCCCTCTCTTGTAATCTCAGGACCCAGTTTGAATGGGTCTTCACGCTCTGTAACAGATTTTTTCCTCTTGATTTGCTGTACCCCTTTACCTATTATCCAATCAGTATTTCCGGTTGAACGAATATTTCCTGCTACAGAAGTCTCCGCCCGTCCTATACTGTTTACACCTTTAGAAACTACCCAATTCTGGCTAACACTCATAGCTTGAATATGGGATTTCATTAGTTCCTTATCTTCAAATGATTTCTTGTTGGCAACCTTTTGCACATCTTTAGACACCACCCATGATTGGGCCAGCGATTGGCTGCTGATAAAAACACCGCAGCCTAATACGATTAATCCGAGGAATATTTTCTTATTCATGCCGCTATTTCGTTTGGTTCTATACAAAGAAACGGCAAGAAACGGTCCTAAGACATCAGGAAAATCACCTTACAAGCATCCGTATTTACCCTGATACTATGTCAAAATCTTTAACTCGAATGCCTTTTTGATTAGTCCTGCGGTATTGTTGACTTTCATTTTTTTCAGCATGTTGATTCGGTGAGATTCAACAGTCCTTATGCTGATACCGAGAAGATCTGCGATCTGTTTTGTACTATTGCCTTTAGCTACTAGTTCTAACACTTCTTTTTCGCGAGGGGTGACATCGGCCGTGTCGTTCGTATCTGGTTTTGAAACAGCCTCCGCGAGGATGTTGGTAATTATTGGGCTGAAGTATTTACCTCCTTCATAAACTGCGATGATCGCCCGTTCAAGCTCGAACCGTTCTATATTCTTTATTAAGTATCCCGCCGCACCACTCTTCAACGCCTGAAGAATATACTCACGCTCTTCATGCATGGTAAGTATTATTATCCGAACGCCTGGTGATTGATTAGATAATTCCTCAAGAGCGTCAAGTCCGGTCATTACCGGCATGCTGATATCAACGAGGATTATATCGGGATTGAGTTGTGCCGCCAGCGCAATAAGCTCCTTACCGTTCTCCGCTTCTCCCACGATCTCAAACCGTTCGTTCTTGTCGAGCATGGATTTAAATCCAGCACGGATCATTGGATGGTCATCGGCAAGAAGAATACGTATTTTCATGAAAGGTTTTATTTCCGTTATCCCGATCGTTTGGGGATATGTATTTCAATTGTCGTACCTGACCCTGGTTTTGAAAGTATCTCTGCGCTGCCATTAAGGAGCGCGGCCCTCTCCCTGATGTTTCGCAAGCCAGATCCTGCATAAGATACTAAATCTACTTCATTGAATCCCTTACCATTGTCTTCCAATATGCAATAGACTTCGTCTTCCTTGTCTAACAGGTGCAACGAAACATTACTAGCGTCAGCGTGTTTCGCAATGTTGTTGAGGCCTTCCTGCACGATCCGGAATAGTGAGATACTGATCTCGAAGTCAAGTTTCTGTTCGAAGTCCTGGACGTACCTGAAGTCAATGGCAATTCCTGAATATCGGCTGAGGGTGTCGCACAATCCCCTCAGCGCCGCTTCAAGCCCGAAATCTACAATAGCTTGCGGCATGACGTGATACGATATCCTCTTAACTTCCGCGATAGCTTCATTTATTTGTGTTTTGATTTCCTGTTTGGAGTTACTGTCGATGTCTAATATGTCAACCTGCATTCTTATTATCGTCAGCATTTGGCCCACACCATCGTGCAACTCATTTATGATTCGTTTGCGCTCACGTTCCTGGCCTTCGAGGAGTGCAGAGGCGCGGGCTCTGGTCGATTTTAATTCCCGGTCGTGAAACCCGCGAAGTTCATCGCGCATCTCGAGTAAGGATTGCCCAAGCTTATCATTGTTGCTCAGTTTTGTAAACGACGCGTTAAAATTTCCGCCTCCGATCTCATTTGCAAACCGGGAAGTTCGTTCCAAGCCGTCGGTCAATTGTTGAATGGCCAAAGCCATTTCTCCTATTTCATCAGTCGATGTGTTAATCGCCAGTTTTTTCGGCATCATTCCCTTGGAAAGCGTAAGGATGATTTCTTTAAGTTTTAGAATGGGCCTGACAATGGCATTAGAGAGAACAAATGTGACAATAAGTGTGAGAATGATAAGAGAGACCGTGGTGATGACCAGATAATTTCTAAGTGAGAGGATAGGTTGCATTGCCTCCCTTTCATCAATCTCAGAAATTATCGCCCAACTAAGATCTGTGTTTTCTATTTGACGATATGCGCTTAGTACAGGAACTCCTCTATAGTCTTTCACAAGTCCTGTTCCTGGCTGACCGCGGAAAGAATTTTGTACGGCTATAGTGTTCACGTTAATGAGTCCTGGAAGTGTATCGGGGAAGAACCTCGAGGCAGATCTCATTCTGAAATCACTGCCCACAATATATGATTCCCCTGTACTACCCATCCCTGTTGTCTCCAGAAGTATACTTTGAATCTTTTCAAAGTTTTCCTGGACAAGCACGCTGCCGAGCAATTTGGTCTCCTCGATTATTGGTACATAGTAAAAGAGTAAAGTTTCATCGCCCAAAGAATGTGCGGATGCATCGATTATCCGTATATGTCCAGGATCTGTGGAAATTGCGGAATCGATCCTGCTTAATAAGCCATCAGGATACATCTCCTCGTCAGTGCTGAATAGTTGGCGGTGATGGGTATCGAATACATGCAGATTCTTAAAGTTGTAGAGTTCACGCAGGTTGCCGACGTCCGCTATATCCTGATTTGTTTGCGCATTAACGCGATGTTCAAGAAGCTCATGATAGATCTTGAGAAATTTGTGCTCAATTATAAGGGCTTCGAGGTTTTGTTGCGACCTGAAGAGGTAATTTTCTACCAACTCCTTCTTTAGAATGTTTATAGATGAAAGTTGATCAAGGGTACGGTCGATCAAGGCGTCTCTCAATTGTGCATAGAAGAAAATCGATAACGTTATAAGAGCGAACAGCCCAACAGCGCTATGGGTGAGAAACAATTTGGTAAAAATTCTGAAATTCCTCATGAGCAAATCAATTTGCAGCTCAACGGTACGAATTGCGGAAATTATGGAATAACACAGTTATCCCAAAGTATGGAAGAAAGGTTTTAATCTCTTACATCGATCTGCAAATGCTATAAAACAAAAAAGGCTGTCACACCGTGACAGCCTTTTTGACGAAATCCTCAGCGGATTACTTCTTTTTCTTAGCTGCTTTCTTAGCAGGCTTCTTAGCTGCTTTCTTTGCAGACTTCTTCGCTGTTTTTGCCATAGCGTTCAAAGTTTAAAGTGAATAATTTTTAAAAAAAACGATCTCATAAAGAAAAACTTAAGGAAATCGATTTACAAATATAATGTAGTTAACGAGGAATACAAACATTCATGCTGGTTTGATCGGTAAACAATCGAATACATTGGCACTTTCAACCGATCAATAAGCACTTTATACTGCATTGACATGTAAAACAACATGTGAATTGATGTTGTCGTCATCACAAAGGCAAACTTTGTATCAATGTAGTGTCCACGAGTCAACGACAATGCTCTTACGCAACAACCATTCAACAAATGCGTTTTAAATTTTCTGCCATTGCGCTTTCAAGCACAAGTACAATAGCATTTTGACAATCGATGCACAATTGTATGGACGTGGAATTGATCGATCTACATTTTTTATCATCGCCATGTTTCATGATGCGGGCTTCCAATACCAATCATGCTATCACTGGATCAAGTTGAATGCAACTGATATCACAACGAAAGATTTTCATACGATCGACGTGCAAATAATTCTTCCTGCCTACAGTTCAGGCGCGCTTAGGAGTGACGCCTCTTCAAATGACTTGAGGTAAATGGTAACCACTCAAAGGCAGATTTTTTTTTAGAATTTACTGGCCTCTATGCAGGAAGCATAAGGCAGGGATCAGGCCTCCAAAGATTTTTAAAAAAATTTTTCCTGAATTCAGTGAGTAGCAGCATCCGGAATATGTGAAATTCAACTGATTTTCTGCGTTTTTATAATTGGATGATAAGGATCATTTGAATTTCCAACACTCATCATTGAGGTTTCAAACGATTTCTACGTGCTTTGACAGTATAAAAACTCAAGACGTTATGAAGACCCAGGATTTTGTAAAGGAAGTGTCAGACCGCAACAATCCCCTTAAAAAGTTAGCGGACAAGTTCGTGTCCAACATCGACAGCGTAAATTATTTCCGCAATGACCCAGCTCTTAACTCGAGACTCGGTGTGACAATCGATTGGTCAAAAGGAACCATGCTGATCGAACCCAACAGAAAATAATTCTTGCGGAGGGTCTTAATGACCCCTTAGTGCATATTTTTGTTGAACTACGAAAAGAATCGCGTCTTTCGGCGCCTTCTGCTCACATTTTGTTAGTTCTATCAGCATTCAATGATAGAATCGGCCGTTGTGCTTGTTCGTTGTTCATTTTATAACCTGCACCCATCCTCTGTAGGCTTTAGATTTACTAGCGACCGCGAGTCTGTAGTAGTAAACGCCAGCGGGTAAACCATCCGCTTTCCAATCCCCATTGTAGCTACACACATCTTCGCCCCACCTGTTGTAAATAATCAATTCGTTAGGAGAATAAAGGTTGATATGACCAAAGTCAAACGTCTCATTGATGTCATCACCGTTTGGTGTCAATGAAATTTTTTTGTCCGGATCGCGTGATGCGTCTCGATTTCAACATCTAACTGGCAACCATTTTTCGCTTCGGCCTTATACGAATAAATAATGTTGTCAGTATTCAGATCGCAATCGACAATCATGGAGGGAATACTTATAGACTGGCTCTCCCTGCCCACATCACCACACGTTCGTTTTCACCTGATTTTCTTAGAATTGCTATTGGTGACGCGTTTGTTTTGCAAATCACGATTCAGCAATGTGATTGCTTCATTTTGTGGAGAAATTTCTTCAACGAGTGTTCAGTCTAACGGTATAACGACCATAAAACCCTAAAACTCGTTTGGCACAATTTTGTCCTTTGTTATAGGAAAAACCACAAAAAAATGAATGCCAAGATCATCTTGACCATCGCCGTAATGGCAGTAAGCAGTTTGGCTTTCGCACAGGACACTACTCGCGTACCGGTGGAGGGTGACCCCGCGTTGCAACAGTCACCTCGAGATCTCCAACAAAGCATGCTTCAGGACATGGTGAGGATTCCTCAGCGCCAGGTCCCGGAGGAGGTACGAAAAGTTGTTCAGGGAAATGACTTCAAAGGCATTAAGACCTACTTCAAACATCGAAATAAAGATGAGTATGCAGTTGAGGTCACCGTTGGTGAAGTTTCCAGTTTACATTTTTTTGATAAGGACGGTAAACCCATCAATCAGCGAAAAGAGTAGGCACAGTTGCGCTTTAGCAGCTTCATTATCGCGACAATCAACAGACTGTCGCGATAGTTGTTTTAACTCATTTGATTTTAAGTCCTAACTTAGGGTCGGTACAATGTTAAAGACCCTCGTCGAATGCTTGACATAGTCATTGAGTCGCGTACAGCATCTCTCGCGCCCGGTATGGAGGTTAGAAGAATACTTCCATTCAGAATGCGGCGTATGGTTGGTCCATTCATTTTTATGGATCACGCAGGTCCCGTAAACATTCAACCACAAACGGCCGCGACGATGGATGTATTACCGCATCCGCACATTGGTCTGTCAACAGTAAGCTATTTGTTCGATGGACAAGTTACTCATCGTGATAGTCTCGGTGTTCAACAAGTGATCCGTCCCGGCGAAGTAAACTGGATGACGGCGGGCAAAGGAATATCACATTCGGAACGTTTTGAAGATCCGTCCGCGTTAGCTGGCGGTCTGGAGATGATTCAGACTTGGGTTGCACTTCCCGAAAAAGATGAAGAAGCAAATCCTACGTTTGATAACTACAAACCTGAACAGCTCCCAATTTATACCGACAGCGGTGTATGGATGCGGCTGGTAGCTGGCAATGCTTACGGACTTAAAAACAGCGTAACGACACACTCGCCTCTTTTCTACATGCATGCGGTCCTTGACGGCGGAGCAACGTTTGGTTTACCTCATGAACATTCTGAACGCGCTATTTATGTTGTGAAGGGGAGCATTGAAGTTGATAATCGTACCTATGCCACGGGCAAAATGCTTGTGTTCAGCAAAGGAGCTGATCCCATAATCCGATCAAAGGATGGCGCAACGCTTCTGCTTTTGGGTGGCGAGCCGCTTGGTGAAAGGTTTATCTGGTGGAACTTTGTATCCTCCAGAAAAGAAAGAATTGAACAAGCTAAAGCAGACTGGAAGGAGGGCCGGATAATTTTGCCTCCGAATGACAACCGCGAATTCGTACCGTTGCCTGAAGACAAACTCAAAATGAAAGACAATCCCTCTCCGCAGGCCCTTTCGTAAGATTAGCCTGATAACAGGAAGGATAAATATTTAGAGTTTTTTTGAAAGTCATGTCCCGTTTACCATCCTCTGACTCGTCGTCAATCCCAAGTCGCAAAACATTTGTTTCTAATCACCGGGACCCAGCTCGGCGACTTTTCATACTTCTGATGAGGATTCAACCCATTCGAAGTTCGCTTTGCAAGGGCCCTTGCTGCACGGTGGCATTTAAACCTCCGGTTACCTATTGTATTGAGTGCCTATAAATCGTTGAAGCTTCCAGATACCTTTCAAAAGTAAGTTTCGCAGCCAAAAGAAACTGTATTTGATGGATGGGCTGTATAGCTTTGTCATCACAGCTGAGGAAAGAAGACACCAAGCCATCAACTTGAGGTCTCTGCTTTGGTTGGAGAAGGACCCTAAATCAGGTATGATCCTTGCCCTGTAACGAAAAAAAAGAAAAGAAAAAACTCAATGAATCTCACGTACCTCTTCACGCTAATGATACTGGCCATCGCCGGGTCAGCGTACATGACGTATATCGAAAACGCAAGATGCCAGCGCTTTCTTAAAAAGAAGCGGAAGAAAAAGATGAAAGTCGCCTAGAATCGACTGGCTTATAATCCGAAGCGGTATTGCAGTCCTGCTATCACCTGTTGACGTGATCCGAGAAAACCGTATTCTGCCCTAACCATCCAGTGCTTGTTATACTGATACTGGGACCCGATAATAAAATTCCACATATCTTTTGGCCGCTTGTCGAGTGAGTATTGGACGGACGCATTCTGCTCATCATTCAATGCGTTGTCCAGACTGGCCAGGAATCCACTGGCTGTTTCAATAGCTTTATTTGCTGTTTCATACTTTACAACGTTCACAGGATTTTTCTGCTCAACTGGCGAAAGTCCTGTCCACCAGGTGTCGACGCTTGTGTAAGCATCACTCACTTTTTGTAGACCACCGTCGACCTTTGCCTGTAGTCCATTGGTATCTATGACTTCAGTAAGATCAATCGACCCGGTAGTCCCTGTATTGAGCTTAAGCCGGAACCCTCCCACCCAAAACGCGATGTTGCTTTCAGGCTTTTTGAGTTTGAAACTCTTTCCAAATCGCGGGCCGAACACAAAAGCAAAGGCCGGATCTTCAAGTTCCGCAATATCGTTCCAGGTGAAGTTCATATCGAGGGCCATCCAACCGCCGCCTATGCCGAGCGTTGGCGTCAAGCCGAATCCAAAAGTTGTTGCCTCGAACTCTGCCTTAGTATTCATGTTAATTACATTGTTCCAGTTTCCGTCGCCGTCGGGAACATATACGCCGAAATCAACGGACGTCGAAGGTTGCGCTTTTGCGAGAATACCATAAACATTGAGAAACGGAAATAACCACACGTCCGGCCTAAAGTTAATTCCGCTCGCCCTGGACGTCGCGTTATTGAATCTTATGATCTCACTGAGGTCATTCATAGGTCTGTTATTAAACCCGACTTGAAGATTCTCAATTACCAGATCCGACTCCTGCCATAGATAATTCACTCCCAAACCCGCGGAATACGGAAGGTTAAACCCCCGTTTCGTTGCAGCAGCGCCAAGAATGGGAAGTATGTACGGATATTCTGAGGCCTTAAGGCTGTCCGCGAGTTCAGTATTCTTTTTTCCCACCACCTTGTCGGAATACACCTGACCAAATACAGGAGATATTCCCAATGCAAGTATCCAAAAAAAGGAGAGTTTAAGTTTATACAAAGCTGTCATCGTTTGAGGATCTTTTGGTTAAAAAAACATTTGTTACCAAAGATAAATACAAAAACATGAATGGTGGTTAAAGCCTTTTAATGAGGAATCCGAAAAATATGAATTGATTGTTCCTTTTTCGTGCAACGGTCCGGCTGATTGCTCTTAGCACGGTCGGAAACGGCAACAATAGTATCCTCTGACAGCCATGCTATTCCTTCAATATTTCCATAACTTTTCGAGGGAAAGCGATAGCACTTACCCGATCCTGGAACGATCTTTTTCTTTACATCATCGATTTGAGCAACCCACAATCTCGCTGATGCTTGGGACGCTACGGCAATCTGCCCATTTTCGTAGGCCAGAGCGGAATAATCTTCAAACTCTGCCTGCTTCGGAAGGCCTATTTGATGTAGCCCTTCCCAATTTCCATTTCTATCACGAACGAACACGTCAATTCGGCCACCTCCGCGTTTAGCTGATGTACCCAGATTACCTTCGCACAATGCATACAACCATTCCTCTGGTCCGTGCCATAGATGGGCAAGTCCTTCGAATCCTTTATTCGCTTTTTCAAATAAAGTATGTAAGCGTGTTGATTGGAGAAACTTGCCGTCAAAGTCAAACTCCGACACGAATCCACGAAGATGCCCATCAAAGTCTTCGACTGATTCCACCATGCAAAACACTTTTTGTTGTTTCTGATCGATCGCTATGTCTTCGAAACCAGATCCAAGACTTGGAGCAGGTAACAACGTGTTACGATGACTTTCCTCCAGGGAAAGATCGATGCGCGCAACCCAATTAAGATTATCAAACACCACAAGCGCAGTCGATTTATCCGTAAGGGCGACACCACTTGCTTCCAGGCGGCTGCTCTTCTTCCTTCCGGGAAGCAATCGATATAGCTTTTCTTCCCGAATCAATTCTAACTTTCTTGCCATTCGCCTAAAGGATTTTAATGCCTACCTAGGTAGCTAGGTACCCGGATTATTGTGCAGCTATAAGAGTCTGTTTTTGGGTTCCAAGCTTTTCAATACCCAGCTCAACGACATCTCCGGGTTTCAGATATAATGGTGGCTTCTTTCCATGACCAACGCCAGAAGGAGTGCCTGTTGCAATAACATCACCGGGCAGCAGTGTCATATACTTGCTCACATCACTTATCAATTGTCCTATTTTGAAGATCATGTCGCTGGTATTTGCATCCTGAACCTTCTTACCATTCAGCGTAAGCCAAATGGATAAATTATGAGGATCACCAACTTCGGCGGGACTAACGAGATAGGGTCCCAAAGGTGCGAACGTATCTGCGCTCTTGCCTTTATCCCATTGCGTCGCGGGCCGTTCGAGTTGCCATTCTCTTTCACTGTAATCGTTAATAATACTGTAACCTGCAACGTAGCTCAAGGCTTCTTCAACTGAAACATTGGAAGCTCTCTTGCCAATAATGATTGCCAGCTCGACTTCGTAATCTGTTTTTGTCGAATTCTTCGGTATGATGACCTTGTCAAAGGGGCCACACATCGCTGTTGTTGCCTTCATAAAAATTACTGGCTCTTTGGGAACAGGTATATTTGACTCCTGAACATGTAAAAGGTAATTGAGACCAATTGCCACTATTTTAGAAGGCCTCGACACGCACGAAGCGAATCGTACTGAGCTCGGTACTTCCGGACATTTCGCTTGATTTTTCTCAAGCCATTTCTTCAAACGCGTAATCCCATCGGACGCAAAAAATTTTTCGTTGTAGTCTTCGCCGAAAGTTGACACATCTAAATGTTTCCCGGCGGCTGTAACCACTCCTGGTTTTTCATTTGAAACATCTCCAAACCTGAACAGCTTAACAGACGAGGCCGATTGTGAGTAGGTTTGGTAACTAAGGACTAAGAATACCAATGTCAACTGTATTGATCTTCTGACAATGAGGCTGCTCATGACGATGGGGTTTAATAACAACACAAAATAGCCATTAATCCGCTCTTCGCGATAAAGTGTTGGGGTCAAAGTTCCCCGCTGTCGAAGGCAATGATTTCCACCGACACTTATAGGCTGTTAATAATTTACGTTCCCAAAGAGAAGAAATTACACACTGCCGAAATTGTGCTGTCAAATATTCTACACACACCTTGTGTTAACGGAGGATAAAGCCTGTTTTTCCTGGCACAATTTTCAAAGCAAGGGTGATAATCAAATGCGCATTTGGTTAGTCGAGTACATTCTTAATTTTAAACTAAAACACCATAAAGCAATGAAATCAGACACTGATAATCGAAGGGATAACTCTGTCACCGATGACCGGGGCAGAATGTTGACCGGAATGTTTCCGGATCGTGAGAGTACTGAAAATGCTTACCGAACTTTGGATGAAAGGGGTTACACAACAGATGACATCAATTTATTAATGTCAGATGACACGAGAAAAAAACATTTCTCGAAGGGCGACACCGAAATAGGAAACAAGGCACTGGAGGGTGCGGGGACAGGGTCAGCAATAGGCGGAGCTGTTGGCGCAGCTGTCGGCATCATTGCAGCTATCGGAACGAGCGTCTTGATTCCCGGACTCGGACTAGTTATCGCAGGTCCTCTCGCAGCGGGTCTTGCCGGTGCTGGGGCAGGTGGACTTACAGGAGGAATTATTGGCGCGCTAGTGGGATCAGGAATCCCGGAGGAACGAGCCAGGTTGTATGAAAAAGGAATAAAAAAAGGAAAAGTAGTAATGGGTGTTCGTCCTCGCAATGAGGAAGACGCCGAGTATTTTAGAAATGAATGGACTTCAAGAAAAGCGGAAGAGGTTCATTACTAGCAACTCCTTATTATCAATTCCAAAAGCGGGTCTTTATGACCCGCTTTTTTTATCTAACCGAGTCTACTAAACTTTCCTGGTATGTAGAACCACCATTGCTTCATGCTCCAATACTAAGAGTGGGACTTCATGATTAAGGAATGCCTTCCAAGCCAGGCGCAGGTCAATATCATCGTCATCCATCTCCATCAAAAAACCCATCTCATAAAGAAGCGTTGTCAATTTGGATCAATACTCTATTCAATCGTTTGACTTAACTGATCTGGTTAAAATAAACAAAACTGAAACTGTTTTTTAGCCGTATAAATAGGGAGTTTTGAACGCATTTCGGCATTTATTAGTCAATCGCTCTCATTATTAATGGATAACAGCTAACACCTTGAAAAGAGATCTACTTATCGCTTACATCGCACTCGGGGCAATTTGTATCATCTGGGGAACCACATACCTCGCGTTGCGAATAGGTGTGCTTCATTTTCCCGCATTTCTGTTCGTAGTTCTTCGTCAGCTGATTTCCGGCTCGGTGCTCGCCATCATAATGCTCACGATCGGCAAGGTGGCATGGCCAAGCCGTGACAATATCATCCGCCAGTCAATCGCAGGTTTCTTCATGATAACAATGGGCAACGGACTGGTCGCCTACGCGGAAATACTTATACCAAGTGGTGTAGCCGCCATCATCTGTTCTCTTATGCCGATGATGGTTATACTCGTCAACCTCACAGTTAATCGCGAGGAAAAGCCAACTATTCCTATCGTTTTGGGAGTGATGGTTGGCCTCGTCGGTATCATCATGATCTTTGGTCAGCACATCGAAGAGTTTTCAAAACTTCAATACCAGGTCGGTATCGCACTGATCTTCCTTGCCGTCGTGTGTTGGGCAGGTTGTAGTGTCTGGCTGAAAAAGAAATCCGAAGGCAATCTTTTTCTTAACGCATCGCTCCAAATGTTTTTCGGTGGCGTGTGGACAATTCCGCTTTCTCTTCTCTTTGATGATTTCAGTGTCCTCAGCTGGTCTGTGGAAGCAGCCTATTCACTCGCATACCTGATTATATTTGGATCCGTCATCGCTTACGCCTGTTACTCTTATGCGTTGCGAAAACTTCCAATGACTATCTTGTCACTGTATGCTTATGTCAATCCTGTAGTGGCTGTAATTCTTGGCTGGTTGATTTTGGATGAAAAGCTTAACGCGCTGATAGTGGCCGCGATCGGAGTGACGGTTGCAGGTATTTACATTGTTAACCGCGGATACTATCTCAGCAAATTGTGGACCACGCAATTTTCTAAATAACGATAGTCACATTTCGCGTAGGCTGAATCATCACAAACTAAAAATATTGATGCCCTCTGTGATAACAATGCTCGACTACACCTCGTTCTACCAGCCGTGGTTTGAAAAACTGAACCGCCACTGGATCGAACAATACTTTTGGATGGAGCCAATCGACGTAGCTGTCCTCCAGGATCCCGACGGCTACATTATAAAAAAGGGTGGAGCAATACTCATGGCATGTGTGGACGAAGAAATAGCAGGTACGGTGGCATTGAAGTACGTCGAACCAGGTGTTTATGAATTCACAAAAATGGCCGTGGATGAAAAATTCCAGGGACAAAAAGTTGGATTGGCACTGGCGGAGGCAGCCCTTCAAAAAGCGAAGTCGTTGGGTGCCGAAAAAATCATCTTGTACTCAAGCACAAAACTTATCCCCGCCCTAAGCCTTTATCGTAAACTTGGCTTTATTGAAATTCCCCTGGACGGACCTTACAAGAGAAGTGATATCAAAATGCAGTTGATCATAAGCAAACCCATGAGCGAAAATATCAGGATCAGGACAGCAACGATAAATGATGCCAGGCTCCTCGCCGAGCTTGGAGCAACCACCTTTCACGATACTTTCAAATCGTCCAACACCGACGAGGATATGAAGCTATATCTCGCAAATAACTTTTCTACAGAACAGCTCGAAAGTGAATTCAAGGAAGAAGGATCAATATTTATTATCGCTGAAGACAAGGATAAAGCTGTAGGCTATGCGAAGATGCGAAAAGCGGGTGAGCCCGAAGGACTAAACGAATCTAATCAAATCGAGATCGAACGAATTTATTCGAGCAAGGAATACATCGGAAAGGCAGTCGGCAAAACTCTGATGGAAGCTTGCTTAGACATTGCGAAAAAAGCAGGCCACAACGTCGCATGGCTAGGAGTATGGGAACATAACCCTCGCGCTATTTCCTTTTATGAGAAGTGGGGATTCATTCGATTCGGAACACATCCGTTCCTGTTGGGTACCGACCTGCAGACAGATATTCTCATGAAAAAGCAGCTCGTATAACCAGCTATCGTTTTCCGGGATTCAGAATCAACAAGTAACAGCTATGAAAAGATTGGAATGGTTCGAACGTAAATTCACTTTTGGTTTACCCACCGGAATGCTGCCTTTTTATCTCGAAAGATTGGAAGGAACCTTAAACCGAATAGAATCAAAAGTAAAAGGAGTCAGCGAGGAGGTGCTTTCTCAAAAGCTGGATAATAAATGGTCCGTAAAGCAAAACATCGGCCACCTTGCTGAAGTGGATGAGATCGCAATAAAAAGAATAGGTGAAATGGTCCGGGGCGTTTCGCCGATGTCGCCTGCGGTATTTGAACCTCGCGGGGATTATAACCAACAATCCGTAGAGGAAGTAATCGCCTACTTTCGAAAGACCCGTGATACAAATGTTAAGCGGTATGGTGAATTGACTTCTGACGAACTAGAAAGATCTTCATTACATCCACGGTTAAAAGTTAATATGACACCTGTTGATCTTGCCTGGTTTGACGCTGAGCACGACGACCATCATCTGGTGAGGATAAGTGAAATTATTTCTCTGATGACTAAAAAGAACTAACAACCATCGACTAATCAAACCATGGAGTAAAGACTATCGACCATGGACCATCGACCATCGACTACAGCCCAACTAACCATCGACTAAAATGTATGTACCCAAACAATTCCGGAACAACGAAGGGTCGACCATCAACGACTTTATAAGGCATCATGGCTTTGGCATTCTCGTGAGCCAGTCCGATAGCCGTATGGTAGCAACACACATTCCATTGGAGCTTTCTGACGATGAAACAAAATTGACTGGCCATATCGCCAAAGCGAACCCACAATGGAAAAATTTCAGCAACAATTCAGAAGTAATGATCATTTTTCCGGGGCCGCATGCCTATGTATCTTCTTCATGGTATGATCACGAAAATGTTCCGACGTGGAATTATATCGCAGTCCACGTCTATGGGAAAATTAAGATCATCGAAGGGGAAGAATTATACTCTGTTCTCAAACAGCTGGTCGATAAGTACGAAAAGACGTCCGAATATCCGGTCTCTGTTGAAAAAATGTCACCGGAGTTTTTTCGGCAATCGATCAAAGGACTGGTCGGATTCGAAATAGATATTACTTCAATTGAAGCAGCTTACAAATTGTCACAAAACCGGGACAAGAAGAATTACATGAACATCATAAGTGAGTTGGAAAAGCGTGGCGATCATGATTCAAAGTCAGTAGCCGCAGAAATGAAAAAAATCGAAAAGTAAAAAATCATGAATCCACAATTAACCAAGGACAAAGCCGCCATAAACGAGATACTTGCAGCGACCCGACTGCTGGCTGAGAAATATCTCGACAAGCAAAACGAACTTCCACCTGGCAGGTTCGTCGACGACATTATACTTGAGAGTCTACCACGACAGGGTATTGGGGCAAAGGCTGCGTTAAGTTATTTTGAGTCGAACTTTGCGGATAAGATCAACAACAGCGCGGGCCCAAGATATTTTGGATTCGTTACAGGTGGATCTACTCCCGCTGCACTGGCCGGTGACTGGCTGGTGAGTGCTTATGATCAAAATGCATGTGGAAGCAATGATTCAATTGCGCCACAGCTTGAACGTCAAACGATCCATTTCCTCAAAGAAATGTTTCAACTGAATCCTGCGTACTTCGGAACGTTTGTCACAGGAGCTACAATTTCAAACTTCACCAGTCTTGCCCAGGCACGTCAGTGGATTGGTGAACAGCACAATATCGACTTCAGCACAGAAGGGCTCTGTTCGTCGAAACCGATAAAGATCATCAGCGGTACACCTCATTCAAGCATCATTAAATCTCTTTCAATGCTTGGTCTTGGCCGCAAGGCAATGATAAGGATTGACACGTTGCCGGACAGAGAAGCTATCGATGTCCAGGCGCTTGAAAGTTATTTGCGTGAAAATCGGGAACCGCTTATTGTAGTTGCTAATGCAGGGACCGTAAATACAGTAGACTTCGATGATCTTGAAGCAATAGGAAAGCTTAAGTCGAAGTATAACTTCTGGCTGCATGTCGATGCAGCCTTCGGTGGTTTTGCAGCGTGCTCTGATAAGTTTCAACATTACCTGAATGGAATCAATCATGCTGACAGTATTACGATCGATGCCCACAAGTGGCTTAATGTTCCATACGATGCCGCTATGCAATTCACACGGCACAAAGATCTCCAGCTAAAGGTCTTTCAAAACAGTGCTGCCTACCTCGGCGATCCCGGAAAAAGCCCGGATTTTTTCCATTACACCCCGGAGAACTCAAGGCGTTTCAGGGCGCTCCCATCATGGTTTACCCTTATGGCCTATGGCGCCGACGGCTATCGCGAAATTGTCGAGGGCAACTGCAGGGCCGCCTATCAGCTGGGCGAGCTTATAAAGAGTTCTGGTAATTTCCTTCTGTTGGCCCCGGTCCGTATGAACGTTGTCTGTTTCACTTTGTCTCATGCCAACGTTTCCGCCGATGAAATTCGTACGTTTCTCGATGCGGTACGGGATGATGGTCGCGCATTCTTTACCCCCACATTATATAGAGGGACAAATGCTATACGCGCTGCCATTTCCAACTGGTTGACTGAAGACGACGACATTGAAATGGCCTATTGTGCACTGAACGATGTTCACCAGGCTCTCTATAACCGCAAACCTAATGTTACCGTTTTATCGTAACTGGCTGAAATGACCTGGATTGAACACAAAATCCCCGAATGCGCAGGGATTATTAAAAGATAATTATGAAATTCACTCCTTAAAGTATATTGACTATGACTACCACGACGACCACTTTCGCGACCAAGCTTACTCCGAAATCAAGAATCAGTGAAGTTGATTTTAACAATCTCGAGTTTGGAAAGTATCTATCCGATCACATGCTCATGGTCGACTTCCTAAATGGAAAGTGGCAAGAACCTACGATCACTCCTTTTGGTGATATCCCAATGTCGCCGGCAATGCTCGCACTTCATTACGGGCAGTCTGTATTCGAAGGCATGAAAGCATTCAAGAACAAGAACGGTGACATTTGCGTCTTTCGTCCGCATAAACACAGTGAGCGATTGAATAAATCGCTGTCCAGGATGTGTATGCCTGAGATCCCGGAAGATTTATTCATTCAATGTTTACATGCCATTGTGGAAACGGATCAAAGCTGGATACCCACCAGCGAGGGTACGTCTCTTTATATAAGGCCGGTAGTATTCGCGTATGAGCCACGGTTAGGCGTGAAGATCGCAGATCACTTTAAGTTCTTTATTCTGACAAGTCCTGCTGGAGCGTACTTCAGCAAGCCGGCACGGTTGAAAGTTGAAGAAAAGTTTGTTCGCGCGGCTGAGGGCGGTACTGGTTTTGCAAAGTGCGCCGGAAACTACGGAGGTGCATTTTATCCCACACAGGTAGCGCGTCAGGAAGGATTTGATCAGGTTTTATGGACAGACGCCAACGAGCATAAATACATTGATGAAGCCGGTGTGATGAATGTTATGTTTGTGGTCGACGGGAAAGTAATAACACCAAAGCTGTCTTCAGCCCTCCTGGATGGAGTAACGCGCGATACGATCCTTACGCTGGCCCCATCATTAGGAGTAACCGTTGAACAAAGGAAAGTCAGCGTCGCCGAAATAGAGGAAGCTTTGAAGAAAGGAACCCTTACAGAGGCTTTTGGAACAGGTACAGCAGCCGTTGTATCTCCCATAGCAACAATCAATATTCACGGAACAGATTACAACATTCCGACTGCCGGTCCGGAGAGCTTTCAACTGCGGGCAAAAGAAAAGTTAAATAACATCCGCCTGGGATTTGAACCAGATGTCCACGGCTGGAACTACATTATTTCAACTCACTAACGTCGATACAGTCATTACCATCCAGCGGAGCGTTTGAAACTTGACAGTCAAACGCTCCTCTTTTATCTCCTCATCTTTATTCCAGGCTTCTTATATGAGAGCAGTTTTCTTTAAAGGCAAAGATCAGCCACTTGTAGTCCAAGAGATCAAAAAATTCAAACCCGTAAAGGATCAAGTCCTCATCAGACTTCATAATGCAGCGATTAACCATCGGGATATTTGGACCTGGCGGGAACAAACCAACGTAACGGCTGATGGTATAATTCTCGGTTCAGATGGTTGCGGTGTCATCGAAAACGTTGGGGAAGATGCCGATCCTTTATTGATCGGACTGGAGGTTATTATCAACCCAAGCCTTGAATGGGGCAACAATCCCATCGTTCACGGTAATTCATTCAAGATCCTCGGCTATCCCGACAATGGAACATTCAGTGATTACATCGTCATTTCAAAAAAATACGTATTCGAAAAACCTGAACACCTAACGTTTGCCGAATCTGCCGCAGTGCCACTGTCAGCCCTTACTGCCTACCGTGCACTATTTTCTAAAGCGAGGTTACGTGCAAAGGAAAAAGTGTTGATTACCGGTGTAGGTGGCGGCGCCGCTTTGTGGGTCCTTCAATTTGCAGTCGCTTATCAGGCCCGCGTATATGTTACATCCGGCTCTGACGAAAAAATCGCAAAAGCAAAAGAGCTCGGTGTACTTGGCGGTTTTAATTACAAAGATCCCGAGTGGGCACAAAAAGCGCTGAAAGAATCAGGTGGAGGCTTTGACATCATTATCGACAGTGCTGGCGGTAAAGAATTCTCCAAACTCATCGATCTCGCTTTACCCGGAGGTCGTATTGTCAACTTTGGACGGACCGCAGGGAATATCACAGATATCTCAACACGGCTGCTCTACTGGAAACAACTCTCCATCCATGGCACGACTATGGGTACTCGGGATGAGTTCCTTTCAATGCTTGACTTTCTGGAAAGCCGCAACATAAAACCTGTTATCGATAAAATATTCCCGCTTGAGCAAATAGCCGAAGCTGTTCAGCGAATGGAGCAAGGTGATCAGTTCGGAAAGATTGTTTTACAGATATCCAAAGGCAAATGATAGCAGAAGATGTTTTGTACCGAAGCAATGTAAAAATCTCAGCGGATGAATTCATCGATCTGCTGAAACGGTCCACGCTGGCCGAAAGAAGACCTGTCAACGATAAAGGTCGGATTCAGAAAATGCTCGACCACGGCAATGTTCTAATCACCGCGTGGAAAGAGAATAAGTTAGTGGGAGTATCTCGGGCATTAAGCGATTTCTCATTTTGCTGTTACCTGTCCGACTTAGCCGTCGACGAAAAATTTCAAAAACAAGGTATCGGCAAAACTCTCATCGATGAGACCCACAAAGCCGCGGGACTTCAAACGATGCTTATTCTGTTAGCAGCTCCTGCCGCAGCACAATACTATCCCAAGATTGGCATGGAACGATTTACGGATTGTTTTATCATTCGGAAAAAAGTCGACTAAACATGGCCACCACCTTTAACATCACCGAAAAGACTGAAATCACACGTCTTCCGAAACGCGGCGTTTACGATAAGGATCAAATAAACGCTATACTGGACGAGGCATTGTTTTGTACACTGGCGTATGTGAGGGACACTCCGTCGGGTGCGCAGGCCTTCCAGATCCCTACAGGTTTCTGCAGGATTGATGATAAGCTTTATCTGCATGGGTCAGTGGGAAGTTTTTACATGCGAGAACTAGCGGATAAAAATCAACCCGTTTGCATTAGCGTGACGTTGATCGACGGCTTGGTGCTGGCGAGGTCCGCATTCCATCATTCCGTTAACTATCGATCCGTTGTAATTTTTAGCACAGCTGAAAAAGTCACCGACAACAATGAGCTTTACGCCGCGCTGGAAGTATTTACCAACAAGATGCAACCAGGAAGGTGGAATGATGTTCGTAAACCTTCAACCGGAGAATGGAAAGCGACCATGGTACTTTCGTTCAACATTGAAGAGGCTTCCGCTAAGATAAGGACAGGACCACCCCTCGACGATGATGAAGATTATTCTTTAGACATCTGGGCAGGTGTTGTACCTTTAAAGCAAGAGCGAAAACAGGCAATCCCTGACGTCAAACTGAAGCACGGAATTTTATTGCCCGACTATTTAAAATAATGGCTTACTCACTAAAAAAACACCTGGCGTACAACGAATGGGCCCACACAAAGATCGCAGATGTGCTGCGCGAAGTAGAAGACCAGATCTTCTTCCAGGATAACAAGAGCAGTTTTCCTTCAATTGCTAAAACCGTGTTACACGTCTGGGATGCCCAACACATCTGGATGAAAAGGATGCAGGGGAATAGTCAGAGCAAGTGGCCATCTGCCAGCTTTAAAGGAAGTAAAGATGACTCTTTGAATGGGTTGATTGAATCATCATCCGAATTGTCAGCTTTTCTGTTGGCAAAACCCAAATCATTTTTGTCAACGCTATACGCCTACAAGAACATGAAAGGTGAGCCCTTTGAAAATACCTATGAGGATACATTGTTTCACGTCGTAAATCACGGCACCTACCACCGCGGACAGATTATCACAATGTTGCGCGATGCCGGTCTGAAGCAACTCCCCGCCACTGATCTGATTCACTACCTGCGATCCGTTGTAAAATGAAAATCGATCATTTGGCGTTATGGACGTTTGATCTCGAGAGAGCAAAAACCTTCTACGAAAAATATTTTAACGCAAAAGCGGGTACCAAATATTTCAATCCAAAAAAGAATTTTGAATCGTACTTTTTATCCTTTAGAGATGGTTGTCGATTGGAGATCATGCAGATGCCTGGAGTTATTCCGCTGGACCGTCAAGGAAAACAGCACACTGGACTTATCCATTTCGCCATTTCGATGGGCGAAAAGCTGCCGTCGATACATTGACTGAAAAGCTGAGAACGGACGGATACGAAATTGTAGGAGAACCACGATTGACAGGTGATGGTTATTACGAAAGCGTTGTTCTCGATCCGGATGGAAACCGCATAGAAATAACAATTTGATTTTTTACCTTCGCTTCCTGTCAGTTAAGACAGTAACAATCGAGGATATGGAAAAACAATCACGCAGAAAATTTGTGGCGAGCGCCGTTGCATTGGGAACGAGTGCTGCTGCTACCGGGATGCCGACTATGGAATCAAAAGATAAAAAACAGTTAGTACATCATGTGTTCTTCTGGTTGAAGAACCCTGATTCAAAGGAAGACCTTGCCAAACTTCTCGCAGGACTTCAAACGTTGAGAAAGATTGAAACTATTCGCAAGATAAACATCGGCGTGCCTGCATCTACAGAAAAAAGAGACGTGGTGGAAACTACTTACCATGCGTCGGAACTCATGTTCTTCGATGATCTTGCAGGACAAAAAACCTATCAGGATCATCCCATACATCAGAAGTTTATAGCCGATTGCTCGCATTTGTGGGAAAAGGTGATCGTGTATGATTCGATTGATGTGTAATTTGTTGATAGTTACTTCGTTTCCGCTACCAAGCACTCGTTAGCGAAGCAAAAATTTATTGGTAATTTATTGATGCAGGCGTTAACTTTTTTGATCTTCGTGGATCAAAAGCGCCCTCTTAAAAGTTATATCTTTAGAGTTAAGTACATCTCGGATGAGATGAATTAATAAAACCGGAACTTGCACCCCGCCCCGTCCCATACACAAGGACGGGGCGGTTTCGTTTTTAACAGTATAGAGCAAACTAACAGTTGTTACAAGATTAAAAAATAGTCGACTACTCACTACATGATCCAACATCGAAAAACACTTTTTGATAAAATATGGGATGCCCACATTGTTAAAAGCAGTGAAGGTTATCCCGATGCGTTGTACATCGATCGTCATTTTATTCATGAAGTTACCAGCCCTCAGGCGTTTGACGGACTTCGGAAACGGAACGTTAAAGTTTTCAATCCAACACGCACTACGGCAACTGCTGATCACAACGTCCCCACTAAGGATCAACATCTTCCTATAAAGGAGGCTTTATCACGACATCAGGTTGAAACACTAAGAAAGAATTGTGGCGAGTTTGGCGTTGATCTTTATGATCTGGGTCATCCTTACCAGGGTATTGTTCATATTATTGGTCCGGAGTTAGGACTTACGCTTCCCGGCATGACAATAGTTTGTGGCGATAGCCATACTTCCACTCATGGCGCTTTTGGAAATATTTCCTTCGGCATAGGTACGAGTGAAGTTGAACAGGTGCTGGGAACGCAATGCGTTTTACAATACAGACCTAAGTCTATGCTTATTGAAATCAATGGCAAGCTTAGCAAGGGCGTCGTTGCAAAGGATATTATCCTGTATATCATTTCTAAACTTTCTGCAAGCGGCGCGACGGGATACTTCGTGGAGTACGCAGGCGACGCGATCAGAAATCTTTCCATGGAAGCGCGGATGACAATATGCAACATGAGCATAGAGATGGGTGCACGCGGAGGTCTGATTGCTCCCGATCAAACTACATTCAACTACATTAAAGGCAGAAGATTTGCCCCTCAGGGTGAAACCTTCGATCGCCTTGTCGAACAGTGGCATCAGCTGAAGACTGATGAAGGCGCTCAATATGATCGCGTGGAAAAATTTGATGGAACTGATATTGCACCCATGATCACCTATGGTACAAATCCTGGTATGGGTATAAAGGTGACTGATCGAATTCCAACCGTGAACGAACTGAAAGATATCAGCGAGCAAACATCCTTTACCAAGTCACTGGACTACATGGGCCTCGAGCCGGGGTCGGCCATCCTTGGAAAAGTGGTCGATTATGTTTTTATCGGAAGCTGTACGAATGCCCGCATCGAAGATTTGAGAATGGTCGCATCCATTGTTAAAGGCAAGAAGAAAGCATCAAATGTTGAAGTGTGGGTAGTGCCTGGGTCAAAGCAGGTGGAGAATCAAGCAAGAGAAGAAGGTCTGGATAAGATCTTTGAAGCGGCTGGTTTCCAGTTGAGGCAACCTGGATGTTCGGCGTGTCTTGGCATGAACGAAGACAAGATTCCTGCTGGCAAGTATTGTATCAGTACATCCAATCGAAACTTTGAAGGTAGGCAGGGACCTAAGTCACGCACATTCCTTGCAAGTCCGTTAAGTGCCGCGGCCGCTGCGATCACAGGAAAAGTTACAGATGTTCGCGAACTAACAGACAGTTTCTAACACTCCAAACCAAGACCATTAACGGATAACGATTAACGGATAACGGACACCTAATGAGCAAAGAAAAATTCATAACGTTAAAGAGCAGTGCGGTTCCCCTGGCAATTGAAAATATTGACACTGATCAGATCATACCGGCGCGGTTTCTGAAAGCAACAACGCGCGAAGGATTTGGAGAAAATCTTTTCAGGGACTGGCGTTATAATGCCGATGACACGCCGAAGGCAGATTTTATTCTCAACCAGCCGACCTACAGTGGAAAGTTTCTTGTTGCAGGAAAAAATTTCGGATGTGGTAGCAGCCGTGAACATGCAGCCTGGTCGATCTACGACTTCGGTTTCAGGGTTGTGATCTCAAGTTTTTTTGCTGACATATTTAAGAATAATGCGCTTAACAATGCACTGTTGCCGGTCCAGGTATCTGATGAATTTTTAAAAAAGATATTTGCCGCTATTCAAAAAAATCCATCCACTCAGATCACGGTAGATCTTTCCCAGCAAACAGTAGTGCTTGAGGATGGCTCAATGGAATCTTTTGATATCAACGCTTACAAGAAAACATGCCTGATGAACGGTTATGATGATATCGATTATTTACTGAGTCTTCGGGACGAGATTAAACATTTTGAACTGACACACTAAATGAAAAAGAAGATTACCATAGTTCCCGGTGACGGCATTGGCAAGGAAGTTACTGCCAGTGGCAAAAAGGTGCTCGAACAAATTGCCGAATGTTTCGGCCATGAATTCATTTTTGACTATGCGATCATCGGCCACGAGGCGATAGAGGCAACGGGCAATCCGCTACCTGATGAGACAATTACAAAATTGAAAAATTGCGATGCAATCCTGTTTGGAGCTGTTGGTCATCCGAAGTATGATAATGATCCTTCCGCTAAGGTGCGCCCGGAGCAGGGGTTGCTTAGGATGCGAAAGGAATTGGGTCTTTACGCCAATCTCAGACCTATTAAGCTCTTTGATGAGCTGCTGGCGGCCTCAAGCATTAAGCCTGAAGTTTTGCAAGGTGCCGACATCCTGTTCTTCCGAGAGCTGACAGGTGACGTCTATTTCGGAGAACGTGGAAGAAAAGACAATGGCAACACGGCATTCGATACGATGATTTATTCAAAGTATGAAGTGGAGCGCATTGCGCATAAAGCTTTTAAAGCTGCCCTTACCCGGAAAAAGAAACTGACGTCAGTAGACAAAGCCAATGTTTTGGAAAGCTCACGATTGTGGAGAGAGGTGGTACAGGAAGTTGCCAAACAATATCCGGATGTGACAGTCGAGCATATGTTTGTAGATGCTGCTGCGATGAAGCTTATTCAAAATCCCAAGAGCTTTGATGTAGTAGTCACCGGAAACCTTTTCGGGGATATTCTCACCGACGAAGCATCACAGATTGCAGGTTCAATGGGAATGCTGGCTTCAGCTTCTGTTGGTGATACCGTGGGGTTATATGAGCCCATTCACGGTAGCGCACATGATATCACCGGAAAAGGCATCGCAAATCCTTTAGCGTCCATTTTGTCTGCTGCATTGCTGCTGGACATTTCTTTTGGATTAAAGGAGGAAGCAGATACTATCATTAAAGCAGTTGAGCAGACACTTAGAGATGGATACCGCACACGGGATATCGCTGATGTTTCAACACCTCTGGAAAAAGTTCTGGGAACAGAAGTAATGGGGAATGTTGTTTGCAACAACGTAAGAATAATGGTAACCGTAGATACCCCGTCCGTAAAATAATTGACACACCTCACACTCTAAAACAAAAAAAACGTATGAGCAGTAAAATTCAAATTTTTGATACCACACTTCGCGATGGAGAACAGGTACCAGGCTGTCAATTGTCAACCGACGAAAAAGTTGTCGTAGCACGAAAGCTTGAAGAACTCGGTGTGGATGTTATTGAAGCTGGATTTCCAATATCCAGTCCCGGTGATTTTCTATCAGTGGTTGAAATTTCCAAAGCAGTCAAGACCGGAGTCTGCGCTCTCACACGTTCGAAAAAGGAAGACATCGATGTAGCGGGAGAAGCATTACATCACGCAACCCGCGGAAGGATCCATACTGGCATTGGATCGTCGGATATTCATATCAAGCATAAATTCGCCAGCACACGTGAGAAGGTACTTGAACAGGGAACCTGGGCCGTGAAGTACGCTAAGACCAAGGGTTATGAAGTAGAGTTCTTTGCTGAAGATGCAGGCCGTGCTGACCTGGCTTTCCTGGCTCAGCTGGTTGAAGCAGTGATAGGCGCAGGGGCGGATGTAGTGAACATTCCTGATACCACAGGATATTGCCTGCCTCATTTATACGGCAAACGAATCCAATATCTTTTCGAGAATGTAAAGAACATCCATAAGGCGGTTATATCCGTGCATTGCCACAATGATCTCGGCATGGCCACAGCAAATACAATTGCCGGATTAACGGCTGGCGCTCGTCAGGCGGAAGTAACCATCAATGGTATAGGTGAACGCGCGGGTAATACGTCCCTGGAAGAAGTTGCTATGATCCTGCAAACGCATAAGGATCTCAATCTGCATACTGACATCAATTCGAAAATGCTGTATGAAATGAGTACGCTGGTATCAGAAATGATGCGCATGCCAGTGCAGCCAAATAAAGCCATTGTAGGTGCGAATGCTTTTGCGCATTCCTCTGGAATCCACCAGGATGGTTTCCTGAAAAATTCCGAAAACTACGAGATCATCAATCCCGCAGATGTGGGAGTTCCGTCATCCTCGATAATTCTTACTGCTCGCAGCGGAAGGGCAGCGTTGAAACACAGACTTGAATTGTTGGGATATACCCCTAATAAATCAGAGCTGGATACGTTATATGAAAGCTTCCTTACGGTCGCAGACGAAAAGAAAAACGTATGTGATGAGGACCTCATTACCATTGTCGCAAATACACCCATCCTGGTCCAGAAATAGTTAAGGAAACTTTTTGTTTCTGCCTATTCTATCCGGTCGGCGCTGGTTCATTAATTTCCTTTTTTCAACGGCATTTGTCATGGCATCCTGACTGGTTTACTTTTTGTAGGAACCTTTCGAACGGCCATTTCTTTTTTAAAAATTTGTCCCAGGTCATTCATATTTTTTACCTTCAACCCTTTAAACAACTTGACCCCATGCGTTTTGTACACCGTTTAGGTAAGACTGTTAAAAGCGCTCTTTTACTCATCGTTCTTGTAAACATCACTTCTAAAGCCCAGGAAATAGGTTTGCAGCTCCATAGTTTTCGGGATCTTTTTGCCAAAGACGTCCCAGGTACGATGGCTAAGGTCCGAAAAATGGGAGTTAAGGAAGTCGAGTTAAATGGGACGTACGGTCTCGAGTTTCCCGAATTTATAAAGATCCTGGCCCAAAATGAGATTTCAGTGGTTAGCTACGGAGCTGAATATGAGAAGCTCAAAAATTTTCCTCAAACGTTAGCGGACGAAGCCAGATCATACGGAGCCAAGTACGTGGTTATTTTTTCAATCCCATTTGAAGGCGACAGTTTCACTGCAGAGGATGTCGATAAAGCTGCGGCAGTTTTTAATGCAGCAGGAAAACTTATAGCGCGTAATGGCCTAATGCTTTGTTATCATCCTCACGGGTACGAGTTCAAACCCTACAAAGACGGAACGCTGTTCGACTATATGGTTCAGAAATTCGATTCACGTTTTGTTCAATTTGAACTGGATGTGTTTTGGGTAAAGCAGGCAGGCCAGGATCCACTCGAGTTACTGAAGAAATACCCAAATCGATTCGTTCTTATGCACGTAAAAGACCGAAAGAAAGGGACCAAAAATACCGACAACGGAAAGGCTGATGAGGAAAGTAATGTGGTTTTAGGAACTGGCGACGTTGGAATAGTGGAAGTAGTTCGCGAAGCCAGAAAGTTGGGAATACAACATCTTTTTGTTGAAGATGAATCATCGAAAGCTGAAGAACAAGTACTAAAGAGTATCCGCTTTCTAAGAACTGTCAGGTAGGCTCAGCATCCCGATCAGAGTCACCCGAGCCTCGAGGCGGACTCTGATCTCTTCGTGGTACAAATCTAGCAACTTGCAATCTCTAACCTTTGAAGAGGTCCCAGTAGCGAGTTATACCCGATCAGCTTAATTCTTTTCGAGTTCTTCAAAATCAATATCCAGAACCTCGAACTTCTGCCAACCAACAAAGTCAAAGTGCCACCACTCCGAGCTGTTTACTTTGAAGCCATGCTTTTCCATTGCTGCGATGAGCAACGCGCGGTTTTTTCTCGCCTCCGGATCACTCACTGGCGTCGATGGCCAAGCTTCCTTCTTGAAAGAATCAAATCCCGTCGGCATTTTCAACTCATCCCCTGTTTTCAGATCTATTACAGTCAGGTCCAATGCACAGCCACGATTGTGGCGGGATCCGCGATAGGGTGACGCCACGTACGTGGTATCGCGATAAACTTCATAAAACCTCACTGTAGCCTTATAGGGTCGATACGCGTCAAATATCTTTATTCCCAGCCCCTGCAATTTCAGATCTGCCTGTATTTTTTTTAACGCAATGGCTACTGGCTTGCGCGAATACGCTCTGGCAAGATTGTAAATTTTTTCTCCGGTGAAATTATTTGTCGTTGCATATCTGATATCCAGGGCCAGTCCGGGAACAAATGTTTTCAGATCAATCAGTTCCTTGTCGGGGTTAGCTTTAACGCTCTGAAGGTATTCATTAATGGTGGTTGCCTTCAGCCCATACTTTGATTGCGCCAAAGCTTCAACACAAGGCATTAAAGAAATCAATAAAAAGGCAACCCTCATAAGTATTTTATTCCTTAAGTAATTGATCGTAAATCTTAAAATTTTCCTCATCAAAACAACAAAAGATAACGTGTTGTAAAACCTCGTCCTTGCTCAGGAATAAATTTACTTCCTGAATAGCTATTTCGGCCGCACGTTTCTTAGGAAAGCGATACACTCCCGTGCTGATGTTCGGAAATGCTATTGATTTCACAAGGTTCGCGGATGCCAGTGAGAGGCTACTTCTATATGCGCTGGCCAGTAACAACTCTTCACTTTCGTTGTTGCCTGACCAAACGGGACCGACAGTATGGATCACAAACTTCACCTTCAGGTTTCCTCCAGTTGTTATCACAGCTTCTCCAGTTGGACAACCCCCCTGTCGCTTGCGGATCGCCATACATTGCTCAAGTATCTGTGGTCCTCCGGCGCGATGGATCGCCCCATCCACACCGCTGCCACCCATTAAACCATTGTTCGCTGCATTAACGATGGCATCGACCTCAAGCAAAGTGATATCTCCCATCAGGTGCTCGACTTTTTTCATACCTTATTCTTTGTGTCAATAATAATTGTCACTGGACCATCATTAACAAGACTGACCTTCATATCCGCGCCGAACTCACCGGTTTTTACTTCCTTGTCCAGCAATGCTTGCACCACCTTCACAAAAGATTCATACAATGGAATTGCCGTCTCAGGTTTTGCAGCTTTGATGTATGAAGGACGATTCCCTTTTTTTATACTGGCGTGCAACGTGAACTGGCTTACAACCAGAATTTCCCCGTTCGAATCTTTCACGCTCACATTCAATACTCCAAGGTCGTCATTAAAAATACGAAGATTAACAATCTTTGACGCCAGCCACTCAATATCTTCCTGGTTATCGGCGTCTTCTATACCGAGCAGAACCATAAGGCCGGCTTCAATGGATGATTTGATGCTATTATCAATGGTGACCGACGCAGCAGAAACGCGCTGAACTACAGCAATCATGTATTAACGATTTTCAAATGAAAAGATTGTCGAATCAAAAGCGTTGCAATTCGCCTGATTCGTGAATGAAGGTACCTTTTTTATCCTGTGTGCCAAAGTGAAGCATAGCCTTTGCGACTTTCAACGATGAGATGGCTTGATACTTTCCGGGGATAAGGAATCCAAAGATCCGGTAAAACAATTTCGCTGTATCCTCTCCTGAACGCTTTTCTGTTCTTGAGCCAAGTAGCAACGATGGTCTGAAAATATGGACAGCCTCAAAACCTACAGCCGCAACGGCTTCTTCGACTTCACCTTTAACCTCGTTATAAAAGATTGAAGAAGATTTGTTAGCACCAAGGGAGGAGACAATTAGATACTGACTGGCGCCCGCCGCATGAGTTGTCTTTGCCAGCAAATAAGGGTAGTAAAAATCTACTTGTCTGAATTTTTCTTTGGAGCCAGCCTTAGCCATTGTTGTACCTAGACAGCAAAAGACATCATCGGCTTTTAACACACCGGACTTCTCCGTGATGTTTCCAAATTCCATCTTGATCTGAACAAGCTTGGGATGAATTGCCAGATCGTTGCGGGTTATTGCAATTACTTTTTCATACAACGGACTTTCAATAAGCAATTGAAGGAGCTGTTGTCCGATCAATCCAGTGGCACCGGCGATCAGAGCTGTTTTCATAATGGGCGTACCTGGGATTCCTCCCACTCCAGAAATTTATCGACTTCTTCCTGGATAGAATTATACACCCATAATAAAATAGCAAAGTCATCGGTAAAACCGACAAAAGGAATAAGATCTGGAATAAGATCGAGAGGGTTAATAAAATAGATCACTGCCGCCAGCACGATGAGCATCGCTCTCCACGGCACTTGGCGATATTTCCCCGTGGCGTATGCTTTTGCAAGCCTGCCAAAAGTGAAGATTTTGTCTTTTAGAAGCTGGCGCTCAACGGGCGACCAGTTCACCTTGTTCATCTTTGAGCCAAGTTTCGCAAGGAGAACAAGTATCCTGCTCTTTTTCCCCAAAAGTCTGGCTGCCTGGCTTAGTGCGACATCAAAGAATTTGTTATTCATATAGCTACTATCTTATCAAAAGTTGGTCCAAGAACGAAACGTTGGGAGCCGTATAATCATTTCAGAAAGTGCGCTGAATTTCCTTCTTTAATTCGACCAATGCATGTCCCAGGGGGTCTACCTGTTTTTTAATGGATTTTTCAAAGATCTTCTTCGACAGATCCAGGCTCGTCGATTCGAGCGTCATTTCGCTGGCTGCATCATTGATCGAAACGATCAAATCCTCTTTGGCATTCTTTATCAGTACCCAAACTTCTTCGCTTATGTACACCTGTTGGGATACATTGTGGTTGTACTCATTGCGAATCTCACTCAATAGTAGCTGATGAAATTCGCGAGACGGCATACCTGTGGTACTGAGCCTCACGAGGAGGTTTTGCGGTGACATCCTCTCGAGGAACAACACCATTCTTTCATATGCCTGGAGGCGATTAGGTAACACCGTTTCGATGCTCCTGCTGCGCACTTCGAGCTTTTTTAACTCAATTTCCTTCTGAATAAAGGTTCTGACCAGCAGGTAGGCAGCGTAAAGCACAACCGACGCAGGCACCAAAATCTTTATAAACTCGATTAATGCATCCATAGAATTAATTTACCCCTAATTGTGTTTGAAATTTAAATAATTTTGAACGCAATTCACTTGTCTGTTTCAATGTTTGATAGCCTTCAACCTGTGACCATTTCCCTTCGTGCGTCGGAAGAAATCCGGAAGATCATGGATACGAAAAATATTCCGAGAGACTATGGCTTGAGGCTTGGTGTAAAAGGCGGTGGGTGTGGTGTCTCTCTGTTGATTGGATTTGATAAGAAAAAAGAGTCAGACCTGATGTATAAAATCAACGGCATAACGGTCTACGTGGACAAAAAGCACACGATGTACATCATCGGGAAGGAAGTTGATTTTTATGATGGAGAAGCAGGAAGAGGTTTCATGTTTGTTGATCCGAATACATCCACCAAGGATCAACAATCGGTTTGAAGCATCACTGTTTTTTACGAACAAGACTGATGCTCGCCTTTTTGCACTTGCCTCCAATTGGAGGATTCAATTTCGAGACCTTTAGTTCTACGGACAGCGCTTCAGGTATTTTCTGAAGTACATCTCGCGCGATCTTCTCAGCAACAGTTTCCAGCAGTTTGGACGGCTGATCCATCTCTTCTTTTACAATCTTGAAGAGCGTTTCATAATTTACTGTTCCCTGTAATTCATCGTTCGCAGCTGCCATTGAGAAATCGGTCTCCACAGCAATATCAACTTCAAACCAATTTCCCGATTCGCGTTCATGAGGATATACTCCGTGAAATGAATGGAACTCAAGACCTTCAAGTGCAACCTTACCAATCATCCAATTTCGTCAAAAAAGGATTTGTGAACTTTTTTCGGCTGGGGCTCAACAACAATAGTCCGCTGTTCGAAAACAACTTCCTTTTCCTTTTCGCGAACCTGTACAGGTTCCGGTTTCGCTTTTTTCTCGAAGTCAACAGAGTTTGGAAATGCAATGCGTTTGGCTTCACGCTTTGCGGATGCTATATGCTTATCGGGGTCAAAATCTTTTATCGAGGCGCGGGCCCTTTCAACGCGATCCAGGGCATCCGTGGCAAGGTGCCTGATGTTTGTCAGCAAATCATCGCGTGATACTTCCATGGTCTTATAGTTCTCTACCAACACCTTCAGTCGGTCTTCCATTTCAGCCAATATTTCTTTGGCACGTGAATCAGAATCCTCTATGGTATTTTTCGCTTTCGTTTTTGCTTCATTCAAAAGAGCCTCGGCCTGCATTTGAGATTCCCGGAGATGTAAATCTGCGGCCTTCCGCGCTTGGTCGATAACATTTGCGCCAGTATCCTCAGCTGTTTTAAGTGTCTTGTATAACGAACTCTCAACCTCACGCAATTTTGTGACTTCGCGTTCGGTTGCTTCTAATTTGATGCGTAACTCTTTGTTTTCATCGAGGATCCGTTCCCATTCTTGTGAAAGCGTGAGCAAGAATGCATTGACCTCATCTTTTTCATAACCTCTGAAATTCTTTTCAAAAGTCTTCTGACGTATGTCTAAGGGTGTAACTCTCATAAAAAAATATATTGTTCAGATAAAAAAATGTCATTCAAAATCAATATTCCATACCGATATCGTCCGATCATCACTGGCACTTAGCACCTGATCATTATAACTGGTCCACAAAACCTTATTGACAGAAGTTCCGTGCCCTGCATGCCGGGCTTTATCGATCACTTTAAGCAGCTTCAACTTCTCAGTGTCCCACACTTTAATGGACTTATCCATGCTACAAGTTACAAAATGTTTGCCATCCGGGCTAAAATCCAAGTGATTTATGGCATAAAGGTGGGCCACGACCTCACCTGCCTGTGTATAATTATTCCCACCATCCCAGGCCTTAAGGCGGGCATCGCGCGATCCACTCAGCAACACGTTTTGATCAGGGGTGTATCGCAGGGTGAAAATGGAATTATTATGAGCTTTCCATTCATACTTTAGTTTAAGCGTATCAATTTCAAACACACGAATGAAGTTGTCGCTATAACCAACAGCGATCTCTCCCTTCGATCCATTGATGGTAACCGCCCTGGCACTTTTCGCAGATCGTTGTGATTGTCCGGATATCGTCAGGTTCATTGCATCGATTTTTATGAGCATGCCATCTCCTGTTGCCACGAACAGATCGCGTCCATGTGATTGAATGTCAAATATGGCGGCAGCTGTAAGTTGTAACGAACCCAGTTCCTTTTTATTCTTCCAATCGAGGAGATGTATCCCATCGTAATTATGGCCGGCTATCAAGACGTCGCTTTCAGCATGATAATGCAAGGCATAAATGGAGTTCGGCAGCTTGGCAATAACGTGTCCCTGATCCGGCTCCGCCAGATCCCATAGCACGACCATACCGTCACCAGATCCCGAGAAAAAGAAGCGACTATCCGAAGAGCCCTGAAGCGTGTAAACACTATCCCGATGCCCCGTGAGTGTATGGACCTTTTGAACCTGTACTTTCAATACCATCGATTAGTTTTCCGAAAGTTCTTACTTTCGGAAAGTTAATCATCATGCCACTAGCAAAAATAGTTTCAGAGCAAGATCGCACATGGGGCCTTTGGCGTATTGCCGAAGATGAGGCGTCATTGGCAGAAATGGTAGCGCCATGGGAAACAGTATCTGATACGATATCCAATGAGAACAAACGATTAGAATGGCTGGCTGGCAGAGTGCTGGTGAAAGAAATATTTACGTCGATGTCGCTGAATTTTGAGGGCATCACAAAGGACCCATACGGCAAGCCGTTTCCCAAAGGAAATGATTATCACCTTTCGCTCAGCCATTCGTTTCCTTATGTTGCTGCGCTGGTGGACAAAGGCGGACCGGTCGGCATCGACCTTGAACAACCCAAAGACAAGCTCCTGCGCATAGCGCACAGGATCTTACATGAGGGCGAGTTGAAAGATGCTGGTTCCGATGTGGTCAAACACACGGTTTACTGGTGTGCAAAGGAAACCCTTGTGAAGCTGCACGGTCAGAAAAACCTCGTATTTGCAGAAAACCTCATTATTGACGGTTTTGACTTGGCTACCGAGGGCAATATTCATGGCCGGATAATTGTATCACATACCGAAAGGATCATACCTTTACGATATATCCTGTTTCCAAACTTTGTAGTAGTTTTCAATCTACGACCTAACCTATGACTTTCAGAAGATTACCTATCATCGCAGGGCTAATCCTCTGCTTATCCCCTTCCATCGCACAACAAGTGTCGGACTTCTCTTTGACCAATGTTGTCAACGGAAAAGCGGTTTCCCTCGAAACATTTCCTTCTTGCTCAGGAGTCGCCATCATTTTCACCACGAACGCGTGCGCGTATGATGAATACTATCGTGGAAGGATCGCGAAGCTTTCAAACGAGTACGCAGATAAAGTGCCCGTTCTGCTGGTGAATTCCAGTACCGACCCCGTTGAGTCTGCGGAGAACATGACAAAAAAAGCTCAGCAGTTGGGCCTCGGCATTCCCTATCTTTCTGATAAGGATCAATCATTAATGCTAAAATTAGGAGCAACTAAGAGCCCGCAGGTGTTCCTGTTAAAGAATGACGGTGGGAAATTTCAGATAGTATATAAAGGTGCGATCGATGACAATGCACAGGTTGAAGCCGATGTGAGGCACGCTTATCTCAAAGACGCGATTGATATCATGCTGACAAATCAAAAGATAGCAACTGCAGAGGTGCGACCTGTGGGATGCACGATCAAGAAAAAGACGTGATCAATCAGGAGTCACACAAACACCCGCGCCGTAACTCATAACTCATAACTCGTAATTATCTCACATTCCAATAAGTTTCCTGCCACTCATCATTATCGTGGCAACGATGACAACCAAAGCAATCGAGTTAAATATGAGCATCCGTTTATGCTTTGACGCATCGTTTGTCATGCGTTTTGACGTCGACCTTGCAAGGGTTATCAACACCACAGCGATCAACATCGCAAAGATGTGCTCAACGGTCCAGTAGCGGGTAGTCTTGTCGCTCATTGTTTCCGATCCGAATTTTACGAAGGGGCTTACGAAGTATAGTATAAGACCGGCGAGCAACTGCGTATGCGTAAAAATGAACAGGTAAAGACCTAATTTATTATCCCACTTTCCATAGGGTTGTTTGTTGATCAAACCCAGCAAAGCCTTAAGGATAACAACAACAAGGGCAATGAGGATCAAATAGCGCAGTAGTGAATGGGTATGTAATAGACCGGTATACATGTTTCGTATTATTTTGGCGCCCCAAAATAGCATAAAAACATCACTCCAGGATGCTGTCCAATCTTTTGTGGCCTTATCGTTAGGAATCCTATAAAAAACTATAATTTAGGCGTTTTCCAGTATGAAAAAGGCATTTCTGATCACGCTATTCTGTGTTGCTACCCTGGCTTCCAATGCCCAAAATGACGATGCCGCAGCCGTACCCGACACCGTCAAGGTCGGTGCCTATGTGATCAGCTTGCATGACATTAATTTTCACGATAAAGAATACACGCTCCGATTCTGGCTGTGGTTTGTTTACGACAACCCGGACTTCGACTTTTCAAAACAGTTGGATATCCCCAATGCCAAGTCGATAGAGCCTCCCGAGATCATAATGGATAGCTTAGATGGAAAAGCATGGGCTATCATGAAAATGAAATGTACTATGAAAGAGCGTTGGGATGTTAAAGACTTTCCGTTCGACCGACAGCATTTGAAAGTGCAGATAGAGAATACACTGTTTGATAATACGCGACTTGTATTCACACCCGATGTGAAGGGCAGCCAGTATGACAAAGAGGAAGCGATCGATGGATGGGAAATAAAGAACTTCACCGTGGCTAATGGTGACAATGACTACGAAACGGGATTCGGCGATGAGTCAACGGATAGCCAGGTGTTTTCGACCTTCAGACTCGAAATGGACATCGACCGCGATGCATGGGGTCTGTTCATGAAGATCTTCATTGGAATGTATATCGCTTTCCTGATATCGATAATTAGTTTTACTCCACACCCTTCTGAGTTAGAGCCACGGTTTGGTTTACCTGTCGGTGGTCTTTTTGCTGCTGTCGGTAACAAGTACATCATTGACTCATTGTTGCCAGAATCATCCGATTTTACTTTGGTTGATACTCTGCATTCAATGACTTTCGTGTCAATCCTGATGACGCTGATTGTTAGTGCCATATCGTTGAAACTCTATGACAACGGTAAAGAACAAATGGCGCTCAAAGTAAACAGCGTCGGATCGAAGGTGGTGGTTTCGGGTTACCTGGTGGCCAATTTTATCTTCATTGCCCTGGCATTGACGTAAATCATCACTATTTTATGCCTCCTATAAATATGTAGGAAGCCTTTGAAAAGAAGGCGTTAACTTTATTATACAATTCATTGTACTCATTCTAAATATTCAACAAAACAATTTCAAAAAAAATGAAATACATACTCTCGCTGGCATTAACCTTGTCCCTGAGCTCAGCCTTTTGTCAGACGCTGACGCTGAAGTGGAAAAGTGATGCCACACTCCCCGTATCTGAATCAGTAGCATTTGATTCAAAGAATAATGTGCTCTATGTTTCCTGCATCGACGGTAAACCCGAAGAAAAGGACGGTAAAGGATATATCGGTAAAGTCGCTCCTGACGGCAAAGTTATCGCGGCCCAGTGGGTAGGCGGTCTTGATGCGCCTAAAGGACTTGGAATTTTTAAGGATAATCTTTATGTCGCCGACATAACGAAGATTGTTACGATAAACATTTCAACGGGTAAAATTACAGGCAGTGTTGAAGTCCCTGGGTCCAAATTCTTAAATGACATCACAGTCGATAAGAAGGGAAATGTCTACGCCTCGGACACTCAAACCGGAAAGATCCACGTGCTTAAAGATGGAAAAGTTGAAACATTCTTTGAGAGCACGGAATTCAAAGGCGTGAACGGCGTTCTCTCGGTTGGAAACGATTTTTACATTGTTGATTTCGCAACTGGCACTAATTACAAGCTCACCGCCGATAAGAAATTATCAACAGTTGGGAAAACAGGCGAAGGAGCTGACGGTGTTGTACCGATCGGCAACAACGAATACCTGGTCTCAAGCTGGCACGGTGAGATTTACTTTGTTAATGCAAAGGGTGAATCGAAGAAATTGATCGATACAAAAGAAGAAAAAATCAATGCAGCTGACATTGAATACGATCCAAAAACAAAAACCCTTTATGTCCCGACGTTCTTCGCTAATGGAGTAAATGCATATACCCTGACGAAGTAACAACGAACAAAGCAACGCTTGAACTGACTGCCCGGAACATTACCGGGCAGTCTTTTTTTTAAGCAAAGATTATTACCTTAGGCTGGCCCCAACAATGTTCCAGCGATGAGTAAACAGATTCTAAAAGACCTGCCAGACCTTGTAAAGGCCGAGGTAATCACGGAAGAAACCGCAAAAAAAATAAAGGCCCACTACTCAGGCCAACCGTCGCAATCAGCCAATAGACTTTTTCTCGTTTTCGGCATCCTCGGAGCATTGCTGGTTAGCATGGGTATCGTGCTGATCATCGCGCACAACTGGGACATACTCCCAAAGATTGTGAAACTTGCAATCGGATTTTTACCCTTACTGGTAGGTCAATTGATGGCCGGAATACTTATCCTTAAAAAATCAGAGGACAAGACATGGAAAGAAGGAACAGGTACGTTTCTTTTTGTCGCAGTTGCCATAAGCATATCGATTGTGAGTCAGGTGTATAACATCCAAGGCAACTTCGGTAATTTTCTTTTAGTATGGATGTCGCTGACTCTCCCGATAATTTACGCCTTGCGTTCTTCAATGGCTTCCCTCCTTTTTATTTCCGGAATTACCTGGTACGCGTGTGAAGTGTCCTATTTCAACTATCCTCATGGACATGCATGGTGGTACTGGCTTTTGTTCATGTTAATCCTGCCCTTCTATTATTTTGAATTCCTAAAGAACGGCATCAAAAATAATTTCTTCTATTTCAATTCCTGGCTGCTTGCTTTATCGCTCACAGTTTGCCTCGGCGTTTTTGTCGACAAACATGGTGAGCTCATCCTGATCGCATACATGTGTCTCTTTAGCGCTTTTGTAATCCTTAGTGAAATGCCCGCATTCGATACAGGGCGAGTCATCAGCAACGCATTCCTGGTAATTGGCAGTCTGGGTGTCATCATCACCCTACTCATCCTTAGCTTCGATTTTTATTGGGATGAGTTAGACGATTCTTCATCAGAACATTTCACTGAGGGTATTGAGTTTGTAGTTAGCATCGTATCCACACTGATTGCCGGAGGTCTTTTAGTGCTTGGCCTTCGCACCAAGTCTGTCTCTGAGATAAATTCAAAATCCTTTGCATTCCTTGTATTTATCCTGCTCTTTTTTATCGGATTAAGAACACCAACAACATCACAGCTGCTCACTAACCTGGTTATTCTCCTGTTCGCCATTCATACGATACGCAATGGAGCACAGCGTAATCACCTCGGTATTTTAAATTACGGACTATTAATCATTACGGCGCTAATACTTTGCCGCTTCTTTGATACAGATTTTAGTTTCGTAGTTCGCGGCTTGTTATTTATTTCTGTTGGCGTTGGATTTTTTGCGGCAAACTATTACATGATTAAAAAAAGAAAGAGACAGGTATGAAAACATTGGCTTTACCATTATTCGTAGTCATGTGCATTGCCCAGTGGTTTGTCCCTGGCAAAATGATTTATGATAGCGAGACAGTTATTGTTGAGGGCGTGTCGTATAAATTCAAGACTCAGCCAATCGATCCATCTGATCCTTTTCGTGGGAAATACATAACACTAAACTTTGATGCCAACAGCATTATCATACCTGATAGCGCCGACTGGCAGAGTGGTGAGGATATTTTCATAACATTCACCATTGATTCGGCGGGGTTTTCAAAGGCGTCAGGTATTTACAGATCCGAACCAGAAACGGTTGCCTACCTAAAAACGACCGTGAGCTATTTCAATACATATGAAAACTTCGAAGTGTTCTACAACATTCCATTCGACAGATTCTATCTTGAAGAGTCAAAGGCGTCACAAGCTGAGCAGCTCTACTGGCAAGCACAACGCGACTCAGCACAGGTAGCCTACGGCTTAGTCACCATCGGCAAAGGGCAAGCGGTGCTAACGGATGTGATGATCAATGATCGTTCGGTGGTGGATATAATCAATGAACTTAATTCTAAAAGCAATTAGCAATCTGCATCGTGAAACACAATCCCGAAGGGATTGAAGCTTAATAGCCCGGCATGAAATGCCGGGTGGCGACAGTACGTGTTCCGCGGAACCCCGAAGGGGTTCAACAGGATGATTGATCTTCAGCCATTTCAGAACCGCCCCACCGGACGTTATCAATTCCAAAAAACAACACCTTCAACGTACCAAAATACTATTCTTTACACCCCAAACTAAAACAAATACTTTTCATCATATACAACCCCGTGTTCATTTAGCAGCCCAATATATTCCTCTCGGTATGTAATTCGTTTGTGATGCTCCTCCTGGTTATTAACATACTCGATTAATTTCCCTTTCGCTGTAATCGAATATGTAAACGCGCCATAACCAACTTGCCATCCCATAAAATTCTTGAACAATTTTTTCTCCTTAATAAAAGCTGACGTCGCCAGCTTGATGTCTTTAACCAACCATGCTAATCCAACACTGGGATGTAATTGACAGACAATATGAATGTGATCCTCCACACCATTGATACAATACACATGGCATTTGTTGTTTAGAAGTATTCCCAAAATATATTCGAACAGCTTTGATCGGTTGTCCTTTGTAAGGGTGATTTCCTTGTTCTTGGTGCCGAATACAATTTGATAAAGGATTTGTGTGTAGGTGCTCATAACGGCTCTCGTATTTATAATGAATAACATCGGAATTTTTTTTGCCTCCCAAAATAGGTGCATCAAATGGATCTGGGGTTCCCGTTTTTCGTCAACTCTTACCGCCGATTTCATCGGCGGCTATTAAGCTTGAATCCCGTTGGGATTCCTAATGCCCTTGCGACTGTTCCACATTACTTGATCGTTACTCTGTCTTCCTGACAAGTAAAAGTCGAAAAGCCAACCGCCGAAAGCGATTTGCTGAATCCCTGACCGAATCTAAATGGAACGGAATAAAAATGAAAATTTGCCCGTGTTCGGTTTTCTGGAAATATACATTGGATTAGCAACTGCCCGCCGCTGCATTCCAATGAAAAAATAATCGCTCTCTACTACGGTTATTTTTTTAAAACCGTAAACTCAACACGTCTGTTGTTTGCACGTCCAGCGTCCGTTTCATTCGAATCAATTGCCCACGTTTCACCATAGCCTTTGGCAGTAAGCCGGAAATTATCAATGCCCTGGCTGATCAAATAATCCACGACGGACTGTGAACGTCCTTGAGAAAGGTTCAAGTTGTAGTCGTCAGAACCTTTGCTGTCGGTGTGACCGGCAATTTCAACTTCTACAGTTTGGTTTTGTTTGAGAAAATCAACCACCTTATTGAGCTCGGGGAAAGACTGCTGCTTTAACGTCGTCTTGTCAAAATCAAAATAAATGTTTCTCAAGACCACCGTTATTCCGATCTCAATGGGTCGAAGGTAAATGTCACGCGTGAACGGTGACATACTGTCATCGTCAGCTTCTATGCTATCAGTCGAATTCATGTATCCTTCGGCTGAAGCTGTGATCATATACCAACCCAGCTTAGATATTTCCTTTTCATATTTTCCTCCATCTGCCACCATCTTCAAACTTGCCTTGCGGTCGGCTTTCGGATTGATGTCGAGCTTAGCTGTCAATGGTTGGTCGGTTTTTTTATCATATACATTGCCCGCAAGCATCAGTTTCTTCGCCACTGGTTTTAAAAGGATCTCCACGTTAATAGTCGTATCATGCGTCATGACGGGAATTTTAAAGGCATCGTTCTTCGGAAGAAACCCGCTTGCGGTTGTCGCAATGTTGAAGGACGTTACTTCAGGCATCTTTGTTTCAAACAGTCCTGCCGTTGACGATCGAAGCTTGACTGTATCCTTTCCAACAAGTCGCACTTCGACATTCGCCTGAATAGGTTGCATTGACTTCTCATTATAAACCGTACCTGTCAGCGTGATCTTGATTGTCTTTGGTACAAGCGTGTAGATATCCAATTGAGCACCATCTAATGCCTTGTTCGCTCGGCTGGTGAATACATTGCCGGCTTGGTCGATCGTAAAATAAAAGTCGTCACCGCCTGTATTAATGGGCTTACCCATGTTCACTGGTGTACCCCAATTTGCCCAGGTGTCGTCGGTTCTCGCAGATTTATAAATATCCACGAGGCCCTGTTTGCCTGGTGCCGTTCGGCCGCTGGCGAAATACAAACTCTGTTGGTCGGGAGCGATAAACGGTCCTACTTCATCAGTACCTGTGCTCAGTGCAAGTTTTACAGGCGCGGAAAAAGATCCATCATTCTGTTGATGGCTCGCATACAGATCGCCGTATGGGCTGTTTTCCTTTTCGCTGAAATACATGATAAGATGTTTGCGATCCGCCGACATTGATCCCCCATAGAAACGGCCCTTGTTCATTGTTTTGAAATCCTTCACTTCAACTTCGCGCAATGAGTTTCCAGTCACAACAGAAAATCCCTTTGTACCTTTTGTTTTTCCTCCCTTAACCAGGAGGCTGCCATCCGAAAAAATTGTCAGCACCTGATTCGAATGGTGAATGTTAAATGGCGATCCCAAGTGCTGTGCGATACCCCAAACCCCACTCGCATCCTTCTTCGAAACCCAGATGTCTTGTGTGTCATCCTTTCCCATTGTATTTTCCGGATGATTCATGACGAAGAAGTAAAGTGTGTTTCCATCCGGCGAGATTACGGGAGCACCTTCCTGGCGAAAAGTATTTATCGTCTTGTCCATTTTAACCAGCTCATAACGAAGGAATGATTGCTGAGCGATACCTGAAAGATGAATAGTGGCTAAGAAGAAACACAGTAATGATATTCTCATATGCATGGTTTTTGGCGCCCCTAATTTAAGGATATTCGTGGATTTAGTGGGTTAACTGCCCGCTTAACGCCTTGAGTTGCAGGGAAATGGGTTGAGTAGCTACTGGCTAAAAGATACAAGTAATAACGATGTAAGGTATCCGTACCTTTTTAATAATGTTATACTCCCAGATCGGCCCCATCAGCTATTATCAGTAAAAGCTCCTTCACTTCTTCTGCTTTTGCATGCTCGCCCATTTTATCGAATGACATAATAAGGTTTCTAAACACCCGACGAATGATTTCAAGATTAGCGCAAGGTTCGAAGAACGATTGCTGGTGGGTAAGGTGGAGTTCGTTTATGTAGTTCTCTATATCCTGTCGCGAAAAGATCAACCCTTTGTTAAACACATTGATGTAAAATTGCGTGTGCACATTGTCCTTATACGTTAGCACAAATAGATTGGGAAGGTTTACACCATGCACGGGAAGTTTCAGCTTTTGAGCCACGAGCATATAAATGATACACAACGTGATCGGATTACCGCGTTTGGTTTCCAACACCACATTGATCATTGAATTACCGGGCGAATGAAAATTCTTCGTGTTCGCCCCGAATTTAAGCTTGTTGAAAAGAACACTGTTAATGACTTTAACCTGATCGAAAGGATATAGATCCTGTTTAAACTCAAGCCAGGTCTCATAGTAGATCTGTTCGAGATCCTGTCGTAGTTTGATAAGCTCAATGTCAGGATACTGATAGGTTGCGACCAGCCACATTCCTGTTAGAAGATCCTGTTCTTCGCTTGCATACCAGTCGGCAATACGTTCTTTCAGTAAAGCATACTGCAGCGTGTGGATAATTTCTTCAATGCGTCGCTGAACAGTCGGATTAAAATTGCTTTCCCATTCTTCTTCCAGGAAAGGTATAATTGTCGTCCCTAATGAAAGTATTTTTTCTTCAACATGAGAAACGATTTGTCCGTCGTCATCATCGAGAAGCGATACCAAAGCCTTCAGTTCTGTTTCCTTCATTGGCATGTCCTTGCAACTTGAGAAAAACTTCAATCGCTTGCAACAAGCAACTGTAAATTTTTATCTTCTTCAGGTCTGAATGACGCCGACATTAAATTTTTCGATAATTCCGTGGTTTGCCGCTTCTATTCCCATAGAAATAACTCTTCGTGTTTCGAGCGGATCAATTACTCCATCGATCCACAACCGCGATGCAGCATAATATGGACTCAACTGATCATTGTACCGATCGGTGATTTCCTTTAGAAGATTTTCTTCCTCTTCTTTCGAAATTTCTTTGCCTTGCGTTTTCAGACCACTTACTCTAATCTGTAATAATGTCTTTGCCGCTGCCGCTCCACTCATCACGGCAATTTGTGCCGTAGGCCATGCGTATATAAGTCTGGGATCGTATGCTTTTCCGCACATCGCATAGTTACCTGCGCCGTAAGAATTTCCGATGATGATCGTAAACTTCGGCACAGTTGAATTCGCCATCGCATTTACCATTTTAGCGCCGTCTTTTATTATGCCACCATGCTCAGCTTTACTTCCAACCATAAAACCACTTACATCTTGCAGGAAGAGCAGGGGAATCTTGCGCTGGTTGCAGTTCATTATGAAACGTGCTGCTTTGTCGGCAGAGTCTGAATAAATAACGCCTCCCATCTGCATCTCTCCCTTTTTTGTTTTGACCACCTTTCGCTGATTAGCGACAATGCCCACTGCCCAACCATCGATTCGGCATGTGCCACAGAGCAACGTTTTACCATAGGCCGCTTTATATTCCTGAAATTCTGATCCATCAACAAGTCTTTTGATGATATCCAATGTGTCATATGGTTTTACCCGATCAGCTGGTATAAGACCATAGATTTCGTCCTGCTTTTCTTCCGGAAGCTTAGAGTCACTCCGATCAAATCCGGCAGTTGCATTATTACCAAACTTTTCAAATAGTTGTCGGATGTAATCCAGGCATTCCTGATCGTTGGGAAATTTATTATCCGTTACTCCTGAGATTTCACAATGTGTTGTCGCCCCACCAAGGGTTTCGTTATCGATTGTCTCACCGACCGCCGCCTTAACTAAATAAGAACCCGCCAGAAAGATCGATCCAGTCTTATCTACGATCATCGCTTCATCGGACATAATAGGAAGGTAAGCTCCTCCCGCAACGCAGCTACCCATTATGGCAGCAATCTGTATGATGCCCATGGCGGACATTTTTGCATTGTTTCTGAATTGCCTACCGAAATGTTCCTTATCTGGAAATATCTCATCCTGCATCGGCAGAAACACTCCTGCACTATCTACAAGGTAGATTATTGGCAGCCTGTTGTCCATTGCAATTTCCTGAGCACGCAGATTCTTCTTCGCAGTTATCGGAAACCACGCACCAGCTTTTACTGTAGCGTCATTAGCAACAATGACACATTGCCGTCCCGCAACGTAGCCTATACCTGTAACAACACCTCCTGACGGGCAACCTCCCTGTTCCTTGTACATACCGTCGCCTGCAAATAATCCAAGCTCAAGAAAACGGGATTCCTTATCGATGAGATAGTCAACACGTTCGCGGGCCGTAAGTTTTCCTTTCTGATGCTGCTCTTCGATTTTTTTTTCACCTCCACCAAGTTTCAATTTTTTCGACTTGCGGTGAAGCTCATCAACAAGTTGTTTGAATTGATCTTCATTTTTGTTGAACTCTAGATCGGGGCGCATGTCTGAAAAAATTAAAATAAAGATTGGAAGATTGCGGGTCAACTGCAAACAAAGATGCCAACGATGTCAGTTTACCCAACCTTGAAAGAAAGTAATGCCGGGAAGGTTAATCTTTCTTCGGCGTGCCGTTTTGCTTTTTAAGCTCGCGTTCGATTTTCTTCTGACTTTTACCCAGCGGCGACAGGAAATGTTTCGGATTCCTGTTAAAGTGTTCGGCAAGAGAGTCAACCGACTGCAAAAGTCTATTTAGGTTGACGTATAGGGAATCTTCGGTGAGCAGTTTACTTGCAGTATTATCACCCTTGTTCAACTGTGCTAATGTTTCATTCAACTTCGCAAGACTTTGTTGTGCTTTGGTGACAGTACCATTGAGCTGCATCATTTTTAAGGAGTCCGACAAAGTTTTGAAGTTGCTTAGTGTGGGTTTCAGCTCTGTCAGTGTTCCGTTAAGGTTTGTTGCAACATCCCTGAACGTGGTACCCAATTGATCGATGTTGTTATTAGCGGAAGAGAGCGTTCTGTTCAAAAGTGCCGGTGTGGTTTGCAGGCGAATGAAAATTGTATCCAGCCTGGCCGTATTTCTCGCCAGCGCTTCCAGGATAGTATTCAGGTTAGCCAGCGTAACTTGCATGTTAGTGGCAACCGGTGCTGCAAAATCCAACATACCCTTAGCTACTTTAGAAAGTAGAGTATCTTTTGGATTCAACTTATTACCGGGTTTGACATCCAATTGAATGTATCGCCCTCCCAAAAGTCTTCCGTTCAGCAACGCCGTGGACGAATCTGTCAATACAATGTCTGAGTCAATATCCAGGACCACTATCACCCTGTTTTTCGCTTGTTGGATCTCGATCGCGCTTACGCGTCCGACAGCATAGCCGTTAAGAAAAACCTGGTTTGATTCCGTAAGCTCATCCACATTTTGATAAATAGCGTAGTATTTATTCGATGTGGAGAAGAAATCAATCCCCTTCAAAAAATTAAAACCAAAATACAGCAGGGTAATGGATACGGCCATGAACAGGCCGACTTTGAGTTCCTTGGATAGCTTCATTGATTCAAATTTCTATAAATGGATGCAGAAACTACAACAGTTTTGATCCTCAATTTATGGATTCTACATCACTTTTATATTCCTTGAAGGCACGGTATATTCCAGATGCGATAAGATCCTGACCTTCATCGCCCGCCAAAAATTTTTCTTCTGTTGAATTAGTCAAAAACCCTGTTTCTATCAATACGCTTGGCATAGTCGTCCGCCACAAGACAACAAACCCAGCCTGTTTAACGCCCCGGCTCGTTCTTCCAACCCTCAATTTAAACTGCGATTCAACCCTGGATGCAAACTTAAGACTACTCTCCTGGAATGCACTTTGTGTTAAGGTAAATAAAATATAAGACTCGGGCGAGTTATCGAAACCTTCATAACGTTCCTGATAATTCTCGTCCATTAAGATCACAGAGTTCTCCCGCTGCGCGATGGACAGGTTGTTTTCATCCTTATGAAGACCCATTACAAACGTCTCCGTACCAAACGCTTTTGTGTTGGGATTAGCATTTGCATGTATACATATAAAGAGGTCGGCCTTATTCCTATTGGCGATCTCTGCGCGTTCATCCAATGCGATGTAGGTGTCGTTCTTGCGGGTGTATATAACCTTTACATCCGGGAAGTTTTTTTCGATATAACTACCGAGCTTCAAAGCAATCTTAAGGGCAACATCTTTTTCCTTTAGAAGCCTTCCATGCGTACCGTCATCATGGCCTCCATGGCCGGCATCAATAACGATTACATCCACCTTAAATTCCGGGGGTGGATAAGTACTCGATGAATTTAGCAAGGTTATTGCTGTTAGCAGCGCTGTTAATCCGATATTCCTCACTGGCCGTACGATGTTCAGAGTATTTGCAATAACTTTATGCAAAATTGTGAATTTTTCACTAAAAGGTAAAGAATTGTCCTTCAACTCTGGTGGTGTGCGATACCTAATTGCCTTCATTTTTGCCTTTAATTTTAGCTATTCTGCCATGGCGCAGGTCGAACAGCGTGTTAAAACCCCTCCTGACGTTCTGCCCGTCAAAGCCGACACCTCAGGCATTAAAAAGGATACCTTAGTCGTTACTGCAGATACCCTCAAAAGGCCCTCCGATTCCACCGTAGTCCAACCTCCGCCCAAAGGCGATATAGAGACAACTATCAACTATTCGGCCAGAGATTCAATCCGAGCCAGCGTCGATGGTAAAATGATTTGGCTATATGGCGAGGCAAAGATAGTATATGGCGAGATAGAACTCGAGGCAGACGAAATTGTTATCGACTATGGCAAAAGCGAACTTACAGCACACGGCACCAGGGATTCGCTGGGTCAGCGGGTGGGCTACCCCATTTTCAAGAATGGAGCAGAACTTTACGAAACAAAAGATATTGTTTACAACTTCAAAACAAAAAGGGCACGAATCAGCGAGGTAGTCACTACTATAGGGGATGCCTACCTCCACGGTGATGTGGTTTATAAGAATGAAAAAGGCGAACTCCTAAGCCTGCGCAACAGCTACACGACCTGCAATCTGGAGCACCCTCACTACGAGATCAAAGCCACAAAAACGAAGGCTATTCCCAACGATAAGATCGTTGCAGGTCCCTTTTATATGCAATTCAACCAGATTCCATTACCCATCGGGTTCCTGTTTGGAATGTTCCCTTCTCCGAAGAAAAGCGCATCAGGTATCATTGTACCATCGTATGGTGAAGAAAAAAGGAGAGGATTTAACTTGCGAAACGGAGGCTACTTCTTTGATATAAGTGAATACATGAAGCTTGCTCTTACGGCAGATATTTACTCGAAAGGAGGTCATGCGTTGTACGTTAACTCGAATTACATGAAACGTTATAAATACAACGGTTCAGTAAATTTCGCATATTCCAAGAACCCCGATGGGGATGATAAGATAGAGACCACTAATTTCCAGAAGGACTATCGGATCACGTGGTCACACTCGCCCCAATCGAAGGGAAGTGGTCGATTCTCAGCCTCAGTGAATGCAGCAACTGCCACTTTCAATCAAAACAACAACTTGTCATATGGTACGTCAGGGGACATTTACAACAATTCCAATTTGAATAATACAACGGCCAAGCTAAGCTCTAATGTTTCATACAGCAAGCGGTTCATAGGGACGCCGCTTTCACTTGGTTTGAACCTCAGCCATAACCAGGACCTTAACACGAAGGTCGTTGATTTGTTGCTGCCAAACTTGAGCTTGAACATGGCTAACATTTACCCTTTCCAAAGCAAAAAGGGAAAAACGGGACCACTTGATAATTTTTCTATTGCCTACACGATGAACGCTGTGAACCGCGTAACCAATAACCTCGGCCGCTTGACGCCAACAGCAACAAAGGATAGCATTGCAGACTTTTCTTTCAGCAATTTCTCCACGTTTTTCGCCGATGGTAAGAAAGGGATGCGTCATAATATCCCGACATCATTCTCTCTGAAGCTTTTGAGGTATCTCACCATGTCGCCTTCATTTAACTATGAAGAAAAGTGGTATGGAGAACAACTTACCTGGGAATATGTCAACAATGTGCTTGAATCAGATACAGCGAAAGGTTTTAATCGTATCGCCAACTATTCGGTTTCTGTTGGACTTACTACTCGTTTTTACGGAATGTATCATATGAAAAACAAAGCGAAGAACGTGAAGGCAATTCGCCACATTATCAATCCATCAATATCGTTTGGCTATACACCCGACTTTAGAAAAAATCCAGATTACTTTCAGGAAATGATCAATCCCACGGATGAAAAGGTATTCTACCAAGATCGTTTTCTGGGTAGCGTGTATGGAGGTTCAACACCGGGGAAAAGCGGCTCAATAGGATTCGGCATCGGAAATAATCTTGAAATGAAAGTGCAAAAACCGGCAGATTCCGTGGCACGTAAGGTCATGCTACTCAATAATCTTTCGCTTAGCAGCAGTTACAACATAATAGCCGATGAATTCAAGCTGGCGCCCATCGGCATCTCTGCAAATACTAACATTTTAGATAACCTGCTCAATATCAACGTGGGGGCTACACTGGACCCTTACACAATCCTGGTTACGGGAGATGAGGCGAGCAAGAATCGTCAGGAACAAAGAATCGATGAACTCGCATGGAAGAGCGGCAACGTCGGAAGAATCACCAATGCTTCGCTAGCGATGAGTACGAACCTAAACCCCAAAGCACGAAGCAAGGAAACCTCGAGCCGCGAAAAGATATCCAAATCCGATCTTCCTGAACAGGAGAAGCAATTCCTCCTTGAAAATCCGGATGCCTATGTCGATTTTGATATTCCCTGGAGCATGAACATAAATTACACCCTCGGCTATTCTCATCCGGTCAACGTTCCAGAAAGCATCACGTCAACTATAAACATGTCGGGCGATGTTTCGATATCGGCTGCATGGAAAGTTACTTTTAGTACAGGATTTCACTTTGAAGAAGGTGAATTCACACAGACTAACCTTGGCATTGCGCGCGATCTCCACTGCTGGACTATGCGCCTGAACTGGACCCCCTTTGGAAGATTCCAGCAATACAATTTTACGATCAATGTAAAATCTTCAGTTCTTCAGGATCTTAAACTTGAAAGAAGGAAGCCTTTCTTTGATAATTTGTGAGCCCGACCTAAGAAACGTCATTTGAAAGCTCGAGCGACTCTGCGACGACATGGTAGCTTGAAGCTTGCGTCTTGAAGCTATTTCAACCAACCCTCCACCTCTTCAATCGTAGGATTCGGTACTTCGAGTTTCATTTTCTTACGCAATCCACACACGTCATTAAAAAGCTTCGACGCTTTCATCTCCTTCAGTTGAACAATAGAGGTAATACCCATTTTCTGTAAAATAGGAACCAATTCCTTTCGGACTCCAATCGCTTCAAAATCCTTTTCCGTCAACTGAGCTGCAGGACTTTCCGGCTTCATCTGCGGGAAGAAAAGAACATCCTGAATAGAAGGTGAATTGGTCATGATCATAGAAAGCCGGTCGATTCCGATACCCAGGCCGGCCGTTGGTGGCATGCCGTATTCAAGGGACCGAAGGAAATCTTCGTCAAGTGCCATGGCCTCTTCGTCACCACGCCGTCCAAGCTCTAGCTGTTCTTCGAAGCGTTTGCGCTGATCAACGGGATCATTCAGCTCGCTGAACGCATTAGCTATTTCTTTACTGTTGCAGATTGCTTCAAAACGTTCCACTAATCCCGGTTTACTCCTGTGCTTCTTTGCTAACGGAGACATCTCAATCGGATAGTCTGTTATGAACGTAGGCTGGATCAGGTTAGGCTCACATTTCTCACCGAATATCTGGTCGATCAGCTTACCTTTTCCCATCGTATCGTCTATGGGAACATGAAGCTTGCGGCAAGTGTCACGGAGCTCCTGTTCGGTCATTGTGGATATATCAACGCCGGTAAAATGTTTGATCGCTTCAAACATTGTAAAACGCTTCCATGGACGCCTGAAGTCGATGGTGTTCTCGCCTACTTTCACTTCCGTCGTGCCGTGAAGGTCAATAGCCACCTTTTCAATCATCTCTTCCACAAGATCCATCATCCAATTGTAATCCTTGTAAGCTACGTAAAGCTCAATCTGGGTAAACTCCGGGTTGTGGAACCTCGACATGCCTTCGTTCCTAAAGTCTTTCGAAAACTCGTATACTCCAATAAATCCTCCAACGATCAAACGTTTCAAATAAAGCTCATTGGCTATCCGCAGATAGAGGGTCATATCAAGCGTGTTGTGATACGTTTTGAATGGACGCGCTGCCGCCCCGCCGTACAACGGCTGAAGGATCGGAGTTTCCACCTCCAGGTAGTCCTTGTGATTCAGGTACTGCCTCATGGAATTCACCAACTGCGTACGCTTGACAAAAGTATCGCGAACCTGCGGGTTCACTATAAGGTCAACGTAGCGCATCCGGTACCGTTGCTCAGGATCCGTAAATGCATCGTGGCGCGTTACATTTCCCTGTTCGTCCGTCGTGTCTTTCACTACCGGTATCGGGCGCAACGATTTAGAGAGAACCGTGAGGCCTACCACATGAATGGATATCTCTCCGGTTTGTGTCGTAAACCCAAAACCTTTCACACCTATAATATCACCTATATCGAGGAGCTTCTTGAAAACAACATTGTAAAACGTTTTATCTTCCGTGGGGCAAATATCGTCGCGACGTACATAAATCTGAATTCGTCCAGTTTCATCCTGAAGCTCGACAAACGAAGCGTTACCCATCACCCTGCGGCTCATGATACGGCCTGCAATGGATATTTGACGATAGTCGCTTTTGTGGCGTTCGTAATTCTCGAGGATCTCTTTCGCCGATGCGTTAACCTCAAAAAGCTCTGCAGGATATGGGTTTATCCCAAGCTTTTCGAATTCCTCAAGACTCTTCCTGCGGATGATTTCCTGTTCGCTCAACTGCATATCTCAAATTTTGCCAAAAATACTGGAATTAGGGAGAGGGAAAAATCGCCAATGCCATTTACGATTGGAATAATGGACGAACGACTTTCGGCTTAGGCGCAACTTATCCTGCTCACGATGAAAGCGAAGTGATTTTTTCCGTTCCTGTTTTAACGGCTTAGGTGCTAGCGGGAATTCTGATTCTTCCGCCGTTTGATCTCGCGCTGAATGAGTGTTAACTCTCTGCTGCTCTGACCGGCCACAGAGGTGTTTTCCTCGGCCCTTCGTAACAAATACGGCATCACGGAGCGAACAGGTCCGTAAGGAAGATACTTCGCCACATGATACCCGGCCTTTGCCAGGCTAAACGAAATATTGTCGCTCATCCCATAAAGCTGGGCAAACCATACTCTTTGATCTCCATTCTTCATCGAATGTTTTTCCATTAAGACGGTAAGCAAATAGTTGCTGTACTCATTATGAGAGCCGCACATTACTGAGATCCGCTGCCTGTTTTCAATACAAAAACTTAACGCCTGATTAAAGGCTGCATCCGTAGATTCTTTGTCAGGATAGATAGGGCTCTTATAGCCCAGCTCTTCCGCGCGCTCCCGTTCTTTTTCCATGTACGCTCCCCTGACAAGCTTGGCCCCCAGAAAATAATTGTTCGTCATTGCGTCGTGAAAGGAGTCGCTCAGATTCTTGAGTGATGCCGTCCTATAGAGCTGATACGTATTAAATATAAAAGCTCTTTTATGATTGTATTTAGCCATCATCTCGTAAGCGAACCCATCAATGGTATCCTGTATCCACGACTCTTCGGCATCAATCAAGACCGGAATTTTTTGGTCATAAGACTTTCGGCAGATTCGGTCCACCCTCACGCGAACCCTCTCGACGGCATCCTGGTCATCACTATTGAGAGGTGTCTTTGCTTGAACTTTCTCCAGCAGGTCCGTTGAGGCAAGTCCGGTAATCTTAAAAACTGAAAATGGGATATTCGTAGAGGTGGCGGCCTTTTCTATGGTGCGAATGGTCTCTTCCATCACAACATCAAAACCTGCCTCGGTCTTTTCTCCTTCGACCGAATAATCCAAGATGCTTTTTACACCAAATTGTCCCAACGAATTTGTTGCATACTCAGTGTTCTCAATACTTTCCCCACCGCAGAAATGGTCGAAAACAGTTTTTCTGATAATGGTTTCAACGGGCAGTTTTAGTTTGAGCGCCAGCTTAACAGCACCAGTCGCAATTGCAGATATCCAGGGATGATTGACCAGACTGAAGATAAAGTTAGCCTTCTTTATGGCTGCATTGGATTTATACTGAAATGCTACTTCAGTGTCTTCGAACGAAACGTTAGGCTTGGTATCCATAGCTCATAGGTGGCGCAAATATAAGTTGGAATTTCTTTGGCTCAATCGATTTCAGGACCTGGAAAGCCGGAGGCGTTTATAGAGTTTTTGATAACTTTCGAACTAAAGATTTACAAAACTCAGATGCTCCCCGATAACATTTTGTTTTCAAAAGATCCAGCCAAAGATTTGAGGGAATTTGTGCTTGCAAAAAAATACAGCAAGCTGGCTGTTCTTACCGACGAAAATACACGTAGCCACTGTTACTCGGAAGTCCGGGACCTGCTTCCGGATCATTTTGTGATCGAAATCAAGAGTGGCGAGGAAAACAAGAGCCTGACCTCCTGTGCCGCGATCTGGCAGGCGATGACAGATCATACCCTCGACCGACATGCCTGTATGATAATCCTTGGAGGGGGCGTATTGGGGGACATGGGAGGCTTCTGCGCTGCCACCTATAAGCGGGGTATTGATTTTATCCTCATACCCACCACGTTACTTGCCCAGGCTGATGCAAGTATTGGCGGAAAACTAGGGGTCGACTTCAACCATTTGAAAAATCATATCGGCGTATTCCAAAAACCGAACCTTACCCTGCTCTATAGCGGCTTTCTCAAGACACTCCCGCTTCCGGAATTAAGGTCAGGGTTTGCTGAAGTTGTCAAGCATACCCTTATCTCGGATAGGCCGATGTGGGAGGCAGTTTCATCGAGACCGCTCGGCGACCAGCCGTGGGATATCCTGATCAGGCACTCGGTTGAATTCAAAGCAAGAGTGACTACGGAAGATCCCAAGGAAAAGGGTTTGCGCAAGATTCTAAATGCAGGACATACAGTGGGCCATGCGTTAGAGACCTTTTTGTTAAACGATGGCCGTCGCATTCTTCATGGGGAAGCAATAGCTGTTGGACTTATAGCCGAAGCGAACATCGCTCAGACCAGGAATATGATTTCAGAGGAAGAGTTCGTTAAGATCTGCAGTTATCTAGTACAGGTTTATGGAAAAGTAAGCTTTAAGGAAAATGATCTGGAGGCAATAGCACGCCTAACACTTCAGGATAAGAAAAATAAGGAAAATAGAATACTATGCGTTCTCCTGGATGGGATCGGAAAGTCTCGCTGGGATTGCGAGATTAGCCTTGATGAGGTAAAAAACTCTCTGTCATTCTACCTTTCGCTCTAGATGTAGTAAGCTTCCTCCGCGGCAGCAGTAACCTTTTCAGTCTTCAGAGCGCCCTTAAAGCCTGATGCCGTTTTGGCAACAAACTCTCTCGTCTTCTCTTTTCTGTCCCCGGTTAATAACCATGCTGCTAACAAAGCGCTTGAAGCAATGCCCACACTAATAGCAATTTTTCCACTTGTACTCATAATGAGAATAACTCTAAACTGGAATCAAATGTTTCAACATATTAAAGAAAAATCTCTTACAAACTGTAATTTGCCCGGCAAAATTTGAAAAAACACATTGAGCTCTTCGATCCAAATCAAACGAACGACTGTTTTGAAAGGAAAAGCATCGCTGCTTCCTGCTTCCAAAAGTATCAGTAACCGTGCCCTCATTATAAATGCCCTGGCTGGCAATAGTTCTAAACTTGAAAATCTATCGGATGCGAATGATACCCAATTGATGTTGCGGCTTGTCAATTCGAAGGATCGAATCATCGACGTGGAGGATGCGGGGACGACAATGCGATTTCTCACGGCATATTTCTCCGTTACTGGCCAGCATAAAGTCTTGACTGGCACGGAACGCATGAAGGAACGCCCAATAGGAATACTTGTCAATGCTTTAAGAACTCTTGGTGCGGAAATTGACTACCTCGAGAGAGATGAATACCCGCCTCATGAGATTAAAAACTTTACAGGACAAAAAGCAAACGAACTCCGCGTTCGAGGTGATGTCAGCAGCCAGTATATTTCCGCTTTGATGATGATCGCGCCGGTCCTCCCCAATGGACTTACAATAATATTTGAAGGCAAAGTAGGAAGCCGGCCTTACATTGAAATGACGGCCACGTTAATGAAACATTTTAACGTTGAGTCTACGCTTTTAGAAGACCGGGTCGTCATTCCTTCTCAGGATTACAAGCCGGCTTCATTTACAGTCGAGTCCGACTGGTCAGCCGCGAGTTATTGGTTTGCCTTTGCAGCGCTGGCAAAGGAAGCATCTGTCTCGCTTCCCAGGCTGTCACTCAATTCGGTGCAGGGGGACAGCAAGATCATTGAAATCGGGGCCGCTCTTGGGGTAGACGCAAAGCTGGAAAATGGACTATTAAAGCTCACCAAATGCGAACCAAAGACTGAGATCAGCTGGGACTTCACGGATTGTCCTGACTTGGCACAAACAGTGGCTGTAATTTGCGCTGCGAAGGGCATTAACGCGAAGTTTACCGGACTGGAGAGCCTCCGTATTAAAGAAACAGATCGTATTGCAGCGCTTCAAAATGAGCTTCGGAAAATTGGCGCTGATTTGATTGAACACGATAGCGCGCGGTGGTCGCTGATACCGTCCACTCACTTACCATCAGCCGCTTCATTCCAAACCTACAAGGACCATCGAATGGCAATGGCATTCGCACCGCTGGCAACTTTGATGGATGTTCAGATTGAAAATCGCGATGTGGTAAGAAAATCCTATCCCAATTTTTGGAACGACATAGAATCATTCGGTTTTCCAGTTCTCAAAGGATCAGGCGGTTGAAATAATCCGCCGCCCTGAGAAGTCTGCTTCCGTACCAGGAAAACATCTCACCGTCGACAAGTACAAGTTTTGATGATGGGCTCATTTCTTTCAGTTCATTGATATGCTTTTCCCGAAAAGGATATGGCTCTGATGAAAGGAAGATTAAGTGTGGTTTGATTCCTGCAATTTGCTCCGCTGACAATTCGGGATACCTTGGAAAATCCGCCAATACATTTTTCAGATTTAACATGGTGAGTATTGAGTCGATGAATGTTCCGCTCCCGGCCGCCATCCACGGCTTCCTCCAGATCAGATAGAGTACGGATTGGGCCGAATTCTTTTTGACAGAACTGAGACGCAATTCAATCTCGCGTGCGATGTGGCTGGCTTTATGTTCTGTGTCGGTCATTGCACCAACCGAGGTAATCATGGAATATGCGTCATGCAACGTAACGATGTCGCTCAACCAAACGGGATACTGTTGCTTTAATCGCGTAATTCCGTCGAAATAATTCTCTTCCTTATTCCCGATAATAAGATCCGGCTTGAGTGCATCGATGGACTCATATTGAAAATTCTTTGTGCCTCCAATAATAGTTTTGGTTCGGCGCCAGCCTGATGGGTGTATGCAAAATCTTGTTATTCCAACGACTTGTTGTTCGAGTCCAAGGTCGGCAAGCAGCTCTGTTTGCGAAGGAACCAAAGAGATGATTCTTTTCGGAGGATAGTGAAATGAAACTTCGTAGCCAAGCTGATCGAAAAATGACCGGATCGTCATCTTCAAAAATACGGGAGGAAGATTGAAAGAAAAAAACGTACAGAGCACACAAAGAAAAGACCCTCTCTGTAAAAACTCTGCGGCCCTGCACGTATATCTTCAATGTACTTGCTGGAAGTACAGTTGTCTCATTAAAAAAACGCACAGAGCACATGAAGAAAAGACCCTCTCTGTAAAAACTCCACGACCCCGTGCGTATATCTTAGTCAACCTCGATTGGTTGATGGAGCTGATTGGGAATTCGTATGAAGAAGGTGGTTCCTTTTCCTTGCCTTGACTTCACTTTGATCGATCCCTTCAATCGCTCAATTGTATCTTTAACAATAAATAATCCAAGTCCTGTTCCTTGCGATTGATCTGTTGCCCTAAAAAACAGATCAAAAATTTTATCCTGAAACTCCGGATCGATTCCGATTCCGTTATCTTCTATGCTAAGGTCGCAAAATTCCTCAGTGACGTGTGCTGCAATTTTGATAAATGGATTTTGCTTTTGCAAGTCCTGATATTTGATCGCGTTCGAAAAAATATTAGTTACTATCGTCTTTACCCTGATAGGATCCGAATACCATTCAATCGAATTGTCCACTTCGAAAAGAACGTCAATCTTATCCCTGTGAGCAAGATTCCTCAAATTTTCCTGTTCCTCCTCCAACATTCCCTCCAGATCGATCTTGTCGCGCTGTAGCGCCAACTTCTCATTCCGGAAAAAATTGTTCATCTCATCGATGTACGCGTCCAATTTCAGCAAGGTTCTTTTTATCAAGCCGATATATTGGTCCTTTGCTTCCAAAGGCGCGTCTTCCGCAATTTTTACCAGACCCAGCGCCGACATCAACGGAGCTTTCAGGTCGTGTGTTGTTTTATAAATCACCTGGTCCAGGTGCTGATTAGAACGCACAAGATCCTTTTCCTTCTTCTTCTTCTGAGTAATGTCGTGAAGCTTCAGGACTAATCCTTGTACCTTATAATGATTCAGTAAATTTGATACATGTACGTCAAAGTAAACCTTGTCGTGCTCGCCCCTGTTTACCGAAATCTCGTCAACGAAAGGATATGAGGCCTCTTGCAGACAATCTTTCCAGGGTTGTACTTTCTCCCGTTTGACAAAATCGAAAATATTTCTTCCGATAACCGCAACGGGTTCAATTCCAAAAACATCGATAACCGACGAAGAAATATAACGAACCCGATATTCCCGGTCTGTCACAATAACTATGTCGTTCGAATTTTCAACAAGTTCCTGGAACATTTCATTCTCCATACTCCACTTTCTCTGCACCAACCGTTTAAGTGTTTCCGTTATTAGAAAAATCCTTTTCTGTCTTATATCAAAATCGCCATGCTACTCAATTGGGTCGACACCTTGAGGTTCGATCCAGTTACCGTAGTCTGGTTTAATTCAAACTTCAGCTTACCATCAATTACTTTAAAATTGATACAGCTCCCTTTTTGTCCCATTCCGTTACCATCTGTGACCGTAAGGACAGATTTTCCGGTAACGCTGGTTTTTATGATATCAAAATCCCTGTTCTTCGATCTGCCAACATAAACAACTTGGCAACTCTCTGCTTCGCTAGCAGTGCTCAGTTTCTTGATAACATACTTTTTAGTTCCCTTAGCCTTGCCATCGTACCAGGTCTTGAGCGTGTTGAAGACGTTCTCGTCTCCTATCACACCGACGACGAAGTCGCCTGGTTCGGACTCATTTGGCCATTGAACATACTTTATAAAGTTGTACAACATGGCCGCATGAAGTTCATGTGTTGGCCTCTCCTGAGCAGTAGCCGCGACTACCATTGTTCCCAGCAGCATTGATAAAAATAGTTTTTTCATAGATTAAAAATTAGGGCTTAAAAACTTAACTAATCTACTACTCAAGGAAAAAACCCCACCCCGACTACTCGGGGCAAGGCTTCCAAACAACCCATTAGATCAATATCGCCATAGAGGATAGGGCTCCAGAAACCTTAAGGTTCGAAGCTTCAATAGCCTTCTGGTTCAACTCAAACTTGAGTTTGTTATCGACCGTTTTAAAGTTGATTGCGCTACCCTTCTCACCTAAACCACTCTTGTCTGTTATAACAAGCGTTCCCTTGCCTTTTACTTTATTATTTGCATTTTCAAATTCACCGCTTTTTGATTTGTCGATGTACAACACGTGACAATCCGTTACCTCAGCTGCAGAACTAAACTTCTTAATAACATAAGTCTTTGATCCGCGGGGTTTGCCACCATACCACGCCTGAAGTGTGTTATAGATGTCGTTGTTACCTACTACACCAATCACGAACTCGCCACCACCAGCGTGGTCAGGCCATTGAACATATTTGGTAAAATTGTAGACCATCATGGAGTAAACTTCCTGCACTGATCTTTCTTGAGCAAAACTGCTGCCACTTGCAAGAAGCGCCGCAATTGTTAGTGCTTTAAACATTTTCATAAATCTTATTATTCTTGGTTTGTTTGTCTGGTACAAAAATAGGCCCCCCCGTCAACGCGGAAGAGCCTATTAATACCCTAATCTTATTGATGTAAGGTTTTGACCGAGGAATCACCGAATATACCTGAAATCGTGGCCTGCTTTGAGCTGGAGCAGGAATTCGTAGATAAGATTTATGACATTTTCCACGTCTTCCTTGTGAACCATCTCGACGGTGGTGTGCATATATTTTAAAGGCAGAGATATCAATGCCGATGCGACCCCTTCCGACGAATATGCAAATGAATCGGTATCTGTTCCGGTAGACCTCGACACCGCCTGACGCTGGAACGGAATTTTCCTATTTTGGGCCGTCTCCAGTACCATTTTGAGAACGTTGTTCTGGACCGCCGGTCCATAACAAAGAACCGGACCTGCACCTGCTTTCAGATTGCCACTCTCTTTCTTGTTGTACATCGGGGACTGGGTATCGTGTGTGACGTCTGTGCAAATAGCAACGTCAGGTCTTATCCGACGTGAAATCATTTCGGCGCCACGCAGCCCAATCTCTTCCTGAACTGCATTGACGATATAAAGACCAAATGGGAGTTTCTTTTTACGTTCAAACAACTTCCTTGCGACTTCAGCAATCATGACTCCACCCATGCGGTTATCAAGGGCACGTCCAACGATCCACCGTTTGTTCAACTCCGCTAGCTCGTCGGCAAAGGTTATCACGCAACCCACATGAACCCCCATCGCCTCAACTTCCTTTTTTGATTCTGCTCCAATGTCAATAAAAATGTTCTTTAGTGTAGGCGGCTCTTCCTTCGCTGCATCGCGCACGTGAATTGCCGGCCATCCAAATACTCCTTTTACTATTCCTTTTTCCGTTTGAATATTTACTCTCATCGACGGAGCAATCTGGTGATCTGACCCTCCGTTGCGTCGCACGTAAATGTAGCCTTCCTCAGTGATGTAGTTTACAAACCAGGATATCTCGTCGGCGTGTGCTTCAATCACTACTTTGTAAGCAGCCTTTGGATTGATTATTCCTACCGCAGTTCCATACACGTCAACGATATGGCTATTGATGTAAGGTTTTATGTAGTCCAACCAGATTTGCTGGCCCGGAGATTCGAAGCCAGTCGGAGATGCATTGTTAAGATAGGCGTAGAGAAAGTCGTTACTTTTTTTATCCATGACTTGTTTTTGTTAGTCGTTACAAGGGAATGTTACCGTGTTTTTTGCGGGGCAATTTAGCGACTTTATTTTCCAGCATGCTAAACGCACGGATAAGTTTCTCGCGAGTCTGATCTGGAAAGATCACTTCATCGATATAACCACGATGCGCTGCCCGGTACGGATTTGCAAACTTCTTAGTATACTCTTCGACCTTCTCATTCAGCTTCGCCTCGCGGTCTGCCGCTTCTGATATTTCCTTTTTAAAGATGATTTCAGCGGCACCCTTTGCACCCATCACCGCTATTTCTGCCGTAGGCCACGCATAATTGAGGTCTGCACCTATATGCTTTGAATTCATCACATCATATGCTCCCCCGTACGCTTTACGAGTTATGACTGTAACTCGCGGGACCGTTGCCTCACAAAAAGCAAATAACAACTTCGCTCCATTGGTAATAATCGCATTCCACTCCTGATCTGTTCCAGGAAGAAATCCCGGAACGTCTTCAAACACAAGCAAGGGTATGTTAAAACAATCACAAAACCTGACAAACCTGGCGCCCTTCACACTAGAATTAATATCAAGCACTCCGGCTAAGGATGCCGGCTGATTCCCAACGATTCCGATGCTCCTACCCGCAAGCCTGGCAAAACCCACAACAATGTTTTCTGCAAAATTCTTATGGACTTCAAAAAAACTGCTTTCATCAGCCACTCCGTTGATAACCTCACGCATATCATACGGCTGGTTCGGATTTTCAGGAATAATGTTATTAAGAGAGGGCCTCGATTCATCACCAGCACTGTAGTCAGTTCTCGGTGCGTCGTCCTCGCAGTTCTGCGGAATGTATCCCAGCAGTGATTTTATCTGATTAAGGCATTCCACTTCATTCGCGCAGGCGAAATGAGTCACCCCGCTTTTTGTACTGTGAGTTAACGCGCCACCCAGCTCCTCGGCAGTAACATTTTCATGCGTAACAGTCTTAACAACGTTAGGACCTGTGACAAACATGAACGACGTGTTTTCAACCATAAAGATGAAGTCTGTTATCGCCGGAGAATACACAGCCCCGCCGGCACACGGACCCATGACCGCTGAAATTTGCGGCACCACACCTGACGCCAGCGTATTACGGTAGAAGATGTCCGCATACCCACCGAGTGACACCACACCTTCCTGAATTCGCGCGCCTCCGGAATCATTCAACCCGATAATAGGTGCTCCATTCTGCATCGCGAGGTCCATGATCCTGACGATCTTTTCAGCATGTGTTTCAGATAGTGATCCTCCAAAAACGGTGAAGTCCTGCGAGAAAATATATACCAACCTTCCATTAACGGTGCCGAAGCCGGTGATCACGCCGTCACCCAGGTAGTATTCTTTTTCAAGACCAAAGTCCTTGCTCCTGTGCATTACAAACTTTCCCATCTCTTCAAAAGACCCCTCATCCATCAGAAGCATTACTCTTTCTCGTGCCGTTAATTTTCCTTTTGCGTGCTGCTGTTCGATCCTTTTTTCACCTCCACCCAAAAGCGACTCCGCATTCTTACGTTCTAATTCATCGAACTTCGCCTGACGCTGTTGATCTTTAATTTTCCGTTTGCTCATGGGTCGATATTTTGATGGATAAATATAATCGGAAATAAGGTTTTACAATGCGGTTCAGGCCATTTACACCTTGCCCCTACGCGTTCTTGATCAAGTTTCTAAAATTCGTATCTTCACGCGCCTTGTGACTATGGATAACAAGATCGCTATCATCGATATGGGCACAAATACCTTTCACCTGCTCATAGCTGAAGCAGACAAGAAAGGTTATCACATAACCCAGCGTGACCGCCTTGCCGTAAAGATCGGAAAAGACGGTATAAACCAGGGGCTGATAACTGAAGAAGGAATTCACCGCGCTCTGCTTGCTATGCAAAGTTTCAGGAACACTCTCGATCAGCAGGGCGTAAAACGGATTTACGCTTTTGGTACCAGCGCGCTGCGCAACGCCAGAAATTCACAAGAAGTTGTGAACAGGATAAAAGCAATAACTGGCATTGATTCAAATATTATCTCGGGAGATAAGGAAGCTGAATATATCTACATGGGCGTAAAAGCGGCCATGGAGATCGACGAGGTGTCTCTAATTATGGATATTGGAGGTGGCAGCGTTGAATTCATCGTTGGTGATAATGACAAAGTTTGGTGGAAACAAAGCATTGAGATCGGGGCTCAACGCCTGCTCGAACAATTTCAAAAGAATGACCCGATAACCTCCGACGAAATTCTTGCGCTCGACCGTCATTTTGATATCGAGTTGCTTCCGTTAATGGAGATGCTCCAGCAGTACAAACCTTCTATTCTCATTGGATCGTCTGGAACGTTTGACACATTAAGCGATATCTTTTGCCTTCAGCACGATATCCACAAGAGTCCCGAAGAAATTGAAACACCCCTTACGTTGGAGGGTTTTTATGAAATATACAACGACCTCGTTAAGAAGGATTGCGCTCAACGGATGCTCATACCTGGTATGATCGAAATGAGAGTGGACATGATCGTGGTTGCATGCTGTTTGATCCGTTATATTCTTTCAAGACATCACTTTAACCGGATACGTGTGTCAACATACGCGCTCAAAGAAGGGGTACTCGCCACGCTCATTCACGAGTTGAGCAAGAGCAACCGGATCGCTGTTTAAATTGTTTCGTTTGCGAGCGCAGACAGGTTTTTGGAAATTTTAATCTGCCTTTTTTCCAATTCAGTGTTATTGATATCAAATCGAAGGGTGCTGTTCTCTGTAATAATAAAACTCAAGCCAGCTCCTTTTTTAAAAAGTCCCTCGCGTTCGCAGATGATCATTACGGGCTTGCCTTCAGTAGCTTTTAAGATCTCATCCAGTGCAGCGCTCTTTCCATCGGCGAGATAGATAATCTGAGCCTGACCAAGATCTGTAACGCTTTCCGCCTGACTTACTTTCAAAGGATGGCCATTGACAATCTTTCCACTTTGTTTCGCCAGTTCATCGTACACTTTTGACTTACCATAAACCGTGATCTGAAGATCACCTGAAACATTTGGAAACGAAGAGTACTTAGCAATGTTGACGACAAACAAGGCATACACTTGATAGTTGGTGGTTTGAGAATAAGCGGTCACCGAACAACATAGGGCGATCGTAACGAACGGGATTGTAAAACTTTTCATCGCCTACTTTTTAAAATTGATTTGATAATTAATTTTTACAACATACTCACGGCTTCTTCCTGGAATTGGTGCATAGCCTCCATTGTAGGCCTGAGGGATGGCGGGCTGGACGTTGGCGATATCGTAGACACCAACTCCAACGTTAAGACCCGAAACAAAAAGGCCCCGGTAGTTAAGAAATGCATTTGCCAATAAATATGGATCAAGCTTTCCGAGGACCGGGATTTCGTCAGCATCTACGGACGTGTATGCATAACGTTCGCTTGCATACAGGAAAGTAGGATTGAAGCTTAATTTTTCTGTCAGATTGAAATTAGTATTGAGCGTGATCTTATTCATTGGAAATCCTACGTATTGCCTCTTGCCAGGCACCTCATAGGTGATTACCGTATTGTCGTCTATCGATTGGCTAAAAGAGTAGGTAAGATTTGCATACCAGACTTTCTTCCGAATGCTATACACTATTTCAATTCCGTTGCTGCCGCTTTTTGCGGAATTTTCGTACCACTCCGAAAAGTCATCACCTTCACCCTCAGAACCGTAGATCAACACCTCACTGGTTTTGATACTGAAGGCGTTAACAGAAAGCAGCATTTCAGGCGTGAACTGGTAGCCCAATTCAATTTCAAAAACATCTGACTTCTCCGGCTTAATCGTTCCACCCAATGCGATATTTATGTTCTGAAGCGACGGCGCTCTGAAGGCCTGACTATATAAGAGTTTGAAATGGAAATTTTCAATCTTTTTAGTGAGGGCAATGCGAGGGACAAATGCAGCCCCATATCGGTTGTTTTTTTCGTAACGAAAGCCGACAGTTGCATTTGCCAGTCGATGTTTAAAGAGTCCTTCTGCATAGAAGGCATAGTTGTTTAGCGTAAGAGTTTTATTTCCCGCAAAAAGATCGCCCGCCAGCAGATCTGTTCCTTCATCTTGAAAATAGAGTCCACCGAACGTAACGTGGACCTTCCTGGAAAAATCATATACTGCATCGAGCTGCGTAAGCAACCTGGTGGCTCTTGCATTAAAATCCTTTTCGCCGGATTCTTGTGAACCAAACGTCCATGGAATCTGATTATAATATTTCACCTGTGGAACCAACTGAAACTTGTCGTTCACTTTCCAGGTGTATTTAAGGTCTGCATAAAAATTCTTATTGGAAACAAATGTGACCGGGTCAGACGTTTCGAACTGATCATACATCGTTCGGAATGAGATGTTCTTGTATTTGATACCGGCATTTATATTCATCGGATCAGCTCTGGTAACTTTCGAAAGATCTTGTTCCGGATTGCCTTGAAAAAGATCCACGTATTGTTGATCGCTGACAATTCCATTGCCCTTGAACGCACTGAAATCCCAGGAAAACTCTTCACCGTGTTGAGCGGCCATTACTCCTCCGTTTGTTCTTCCCACTGCCTTAGCATGAAATCCTCCCAACCCGTAGACTGCAACACCATTCAGGTTTTCTGCAGCTTTAGTTATAATATTTATCACACCGTATTCTGCGGAACCACCATAGATCGCTGAGCCAGGTCCACGTATGATCTCAATCCTTTCAATTGCGTCGACGGGGAATCGGTTACCGATGGCTACCGTCTGATATAACAACTCATTAAAAGGCTGACCGTCCATCATCACCAACACCTTTCCTTCATTTGCCCAGCTGCCTCTCAGACCAATACCCATTACAAATTGAAGGTCCTGAAGGACATCAAATCCGGGCACGAGGCGGAGAACATCTGTTAAGTCGCGCGCCCCACTGTTTTGTATTTCCTCCGCCGTGATCAGGGTAATTATGCCCGGTGTCTCACGTGTTGTCAGGCCGTTCTTCGAAGAAACCGCCACATTCTTGTTAAGGATTTTTTGCAACTCACTTTCCTGCGTGAAAGCATTCAGGTTTAGCAGTGAATCCAGATCCTGACTGAATGAAAATGTTGTTGGAAAAAATAAACTTAAGGCAATTGCAATACGGAAAATCTTTAACATGCTGCTATCTAGGTTCGTTGTGAGAAAGCGGCTTAACAAAACTATTAGCCGGGCGGCTGGTCTTACACTAAAAAATAGAATTTGCCCAGGTCAAAAAATGTCAAACCTCTCTAAAAAGTGGTCTAAAATAAGATTTAATTTTTTATGGATGAAAGGGCCAGACAAAAAAATGCGTTGCAGAGATATAAAACACAACCCAACGCGTATCTGTCTGTTTGGTTGTATCACTAAGTCGCTACCAACCGATTTGGAGGAAGGCGGAGAACAAGCGCCGATCATTACTATCTTTGGGCCATGACAGATGCCATATTCAACCACAACCATTTAGAGGATTTTTCACTCGCAATCTTCAGGAAGATCGGATGTCCCGAGGATCACGCGAAGCTCGCAACTGAAGTTCTTTTAAAGGCTGACCTGCGAGGAATTGATTCTCATGGCATCGCACGTCTTTCTGGATATGTAAGACTTTGGGATAAGAAACGGGTGAACAGCTCACCTTCAATAAAAATCGTGCATGAGTCTCCCAGCACTGCTGTAGTGGATGGAGATAGCGGGCTTGGTCTCGTTGTTGCGCCGAGGGCGATGGAGATTGCCATCAGCAAAGCACAAATTGCAGGTACAGGTTGGGTGGCCGTAAAGAATTCAAATCACTTTGGAATTGCAGGGTACCATGCAATGATGGCCTTGCCGCATGATATGATCGGCATGGCAATGACCAATGCAAGCCCGCTGGTAGCCCCTACGTTCTCAATCGAACGATTGCTTGGAACCAATCCAATTGCAGTCGCTATCCCGGCATTGACGCAGCCCCCATTTGTCGCTGACTTCGCTACAACAACAGCGGCGAACGGAAAGCTAGAAATACTCCAGCGAAAAAATCAAAGAGCGCCCCTTGGATGGATACAAACAAAAGATGGTCTTCCATCCACTGATCCAAACGAGGGCAGAAACGGAGGAGCTCTAATTCCATTGGGCAGCGATCGCGAGCATGGAAGTCATAAGGGGTTTTGCCTTGGGTCATGGGTTGACATATTTTCCGCCGTGTTATCAGGAGCGAACTATGGCCCATGGGTTCCTCCATTTGTGGCTTTTCTTGATCCTCCCTCTGATCCCGTTGGAGAAGGTATTGGCCATTTCCTTGGAGCAATGCGCATAGATGCATTCAGGCCAGCGGATGAATTCAAGCGTCATATGGACAATTGGATCTCGCGATTCCGGTCTGCAAAGACGGTCGAGGGTGAGGAGCGTTTGATCATTCCGGGCGATCCGGAACGTGAATTAAATGAGGAAAGGATGCGCGACGGAATCCCTTTGAATAAGAAGGTTGTGGAAGATCTTCAGGCGTTGGGCGCCCGGTTCAATATCAATTTCTAGAAGCCAGCCGTTATCCCCACCCTTAAGACCCATGGGCTGTTGTAGGGATAGAAATCCGAAGATGTGGGATCCTTATAACTGAAGTTGTAGAGTGCCACTGCATAGATGCCCGCGTGCCGTCCAACGGGCTGAAAGAACCCACCACCCGCCATAAAGCTGTTGAACCCTTTGCGTGCCTTATCTCCCTGTGCGGAGATTGGGTATTGATAGCTCAGATATTCGTATTCCGCATGAAGGAACAAGGGGCCAAAAATACTAAAGCGAAGAAATGGACTTACTCCAAAATCATTTGTGGAGAAGTCCGGGGTATACGTCTTATAGTGCGTGTAGCGATATTGGAACTGAACGCCACCAGCCAGCTTTTGTGTGATCCGATAACCCACCAACGGGGATACTGAGATGTAATCATAGTAGCTTCCGAAGCTGCCTCCTATCCCACCACCGGTAAAAATACGTTCCTTCCAATCTGGTTTATCGCTGAGTTGTTCCTCACCCCACTGGGCAAACACCAATGTACCGCATAGGGTAAACATAATGACTAGAACAAGCTTTTTCATATGGTTAGTCTTTTTCTTCTACTATGAAAATGTCTTCCGTCTCTTTCTTCATCAGGTATTTCTCCCGCGCAAACTTTTCAAGCGACTCATTGTCGCCAAAAAGTTCATCACGATCTTTTTCTACTTCTTTAATCTTTTCTTCATAATAGATTCTTTCATTTTCCAACGATCTCAACTTTGAGGTTAACTGGTATCGCATAAAAAGATTGTTCGAATCCAATGCGATCATCCAAATCAGGAAAAAGAATGCAGTCAAAAAATAGAAATTGCGGAATGGTTTTGGCAGTTTCTTCAACATATACGAGTTTAAAAAGTATACGAAGATAGATAATTATTCAATTGCTAAAAAACGGCCGGCCCGACCGAACTTGATAAAGATTTCGATTATCAAATGTTGTCGGGGTTCATCGAATTAATTTCCGTTGGTCGTCGCGCGGGCCTGACTCTTCGCTTCATCAACGAAAAAAGGCCAGCATTTGTTGTGCTGGCCTTCTTTTCACCTGTAATGACAATTTGTTATATGTTCTTTCCTGGGAAATAAGCGACTTCGCCCAGTTCCTCTTCGATTCTAATGAGCTGGTTATATTTTGCCATTCTGTCGGAACGAGAAGCCGATCCAGTTTTGATCTGTCCCGTATTCAAAGCGACAGCCAGGTCAGCTATCGTACTATCTTCAGTCTCCCCCGAACGGTGTGACATAATGCTCTTATAGCTGTTTCTCTTTGCAAGATTAACGGCATTGATCGTTTCAGTTAACGAGCCGATTTGATTCACCTTAATAAGGATCGAGTTTGCTACGCCAAGGTCAATTCCTTTTTGAAGGAACTGCACGTTAGTTACAAATAGATCGTCACCTACCAGCTGTACCTTGTCACCGATCTTGTCGGTTAACTTTTTCCAACCATCCCAATCCTCTTCGCCCATGCCATCTTCAATGGATATGATAGGATATTTCTTTGCCCACTTTGCCCAATACTCCACCATCTCATCAGACTTCAGTTTCTTTCCGTCCGACTTTTTGAATGTATAAGTCTTTGTCTTTGCATCATAGAATTCCGAGCTGGCGGCATCCATTGCTATGAAGACGTCGTCTCCAGGTTTGAACCCCGCTTTTTCTATGGCCTTCAACACAATCTCAATCGCTTCCTCGTTTGAAGCGATGTTTGGAGCAAATCCACCTTCATCACCAACGTTGGTCGACAATCCTTTATCGTGCAACACTTTTTTCAAAGTGTGAAATATCTCCGTGCCCATACGCAAGGATTCGGAGAAGGTGTCTGCCTTCAAAGGCATAACCATGAATTCCTGGAAGTCGATTGAATTGTCGGCGTGGCTTCCTCCGTTCAAAATGTTCATCATAGGAACAGGCAATGTGTTGGCATTAACCCCGCCGATGTAACGATACAATGGCATTCCCGCTTCCATCGCCGCCGCTTTAGCTATGGCCAGTGACGCTCCGAGAATTGCATTGGCACCAAGTTTTCCTTTGGTAGGAGTACCATCCAACTCGATCATTATCTTATCTATCAAGCTTTGCTCGAAGACATCAAAACCAACAACTTCCGCCGCGATCTTAGTGTTCACATTCTCCACCGCCTTCAATACGCCCTTTCCCAAATATTTCTTTTTATCGCCATCGCGAAGCTCAACGGCTTCGTGCGTTCCGGTAGATGCACCTGAAGGAACCGCGGCACGGCCAAACGCTCCTGATTCAGTAACCACATCAACTTCAACAGTAGGGTTGCCTCGGCTGTCTAGAATTTGCCGGGCGTGAATGCTTTCAATTAAGCTCATATTTGTTTGGATTTATGGATTGACAATTAGATTGGGCTATACAACTGCCGGTTCCGAAACATCAGACCGGATCATTGCAAGAAATTCGTCAAAGAGATATCGTGAGTCATGTGGACCAGGTGACGCTTCCGGGTGGTATTGTACCGAGAATGCTTTCTTGTCCTTCAGTCGAATACCCATGATCGTTGAATCATTGAGATGAACGTGGGTTACTTCGACGTTGGTATTCTTTTCAATATCCTTCTCACTGACAGCAAAGCCATGGTTCTGTGATGTCATTTCGCCTTTTCCAGTGACAAGATTTTTTACGGGATGATTGAGCCCACGATGACCGTGGTGCATTTTATAGGTTGAGATTCCACAAGCCTGTGCGAGCAACTGATGTCCAAGACAAATCCCGAATACCGGTTTGTCTGTAGCGAGTGTTTGTTTAACAGTTTCAATGGCGTATCCCATGACCGACGGATCACCAGGACCATTCGAAATGAAATAGCCGTGAGGATTCCACGCAGCGATTTCTTCAAACGAAGTCTTTGCCGGAAAAACTTTACAGAAACAACCGCGTAGAGCAAGGTTTGTTATAATACTTTTCTTTATTCCTAAATCAAGTATCGCTACTCTTATTGGGGAATTGCTATCGCCTACGGTATACGCTTCTTTGGTAGTAACAATGGAGGAAAGCTCCAGCCCATCCATTGAAGGGACTTTTTTTAATTCTTCTTTTAGTTGTTCCGGCGTAAGCTCAGACGATATTATTGCGTTCATCGCCCCCTTGCTTCGTATATGACGAACCAGAAGACGTGTGTCCACATCTGAAATTCCAACTACTCCGTTTTTCTCGAGGTACTTCTGAAGGCTTTCATTTGCAGACTTACGACTGAACTCGTTTGCAAACTCGTTAACTACTAAGCCAGCGATCTGAGGTTTTGCAGACTCCTGCTCCGGATCGAATGCTCCATAGTTACCGATATGAGCCGTTGTGTTTACGATGATCTGGCCGTAGTACGATGGATCTGTGTAGATTTCCTGGTATCCGGTCATTCCTGTATTGAAGCAAATTTCTCCACCAGAAGTGCCAATTTTCCCAATGGCCTTACCTTCAACCAGGTAGCCATCTTCAAGAAGGAGGTAAGCTTTTTTCTGCATAAAGTCCACAAAAATACGTTATGAAACTGGTCTATAACTATTCGATCATCTGTTTTTTCACGCGGTTTGGGCATAAAAAAAGGATCGAACATTTGCCCGATCCTTTTGTATATAACCTGTTTACAAACACTATTCTTTTGCTTTTTTAGGCTTAGCGGGTGCCTTTTTGGTTTTCTTTTCTGTCTCCTCCTTGGCTTTGGCCTTTGCCTTCGGTGCCTCTGCTACTGCTGCTGGCGCCTCAACTGCGTCCTCTGCGCCTTCAGACTTTTTACCTTTACGGCTTCTTCTTGTCTTAGCCTTCTTAGCAGCGCCATCTTTCGTGTAAAGAGTATTGTAGTCCACCAATTCGATGAGACACATCTCAGCGTTGTCACCAAGCCTGACATCGCCCATCTTGATGATGCGCGTATAGCCACCTGGACGATCAGCTATCTTTGAAGCCACTTCGCCAAAAAGGGTTTTCACCGATTCCTTATTCTGGAGGTAAGAAAACACCGTTCTTCTTGAGTGGGTAGTGTCATCCTTTGCTTTGGTCAGGAGTGGCTCGACATATTTTCTCAATGCCTTGGCCTTCGCTACTGTAGTAGTAATTCTCTTGTTAAGAATTAGCGACGAAGCCATGTTGGAAAGCAACGCATGTCTGTGCGCCGTTTTTCTACCCAAGTGATTGACTTTCTTACCGTGTCTCATGATTTCTTAGTCTTCATCAAGTTTATACTTAGAGAGATCCATTCCAAAAGTAAGGTTCTTCTCTGCTACCAATTGTTCAAGTTCTGCAAGTGACTTCTTACCGAAGTTCCTAAACTTCATCATGTCCGAAATTTCAAGCTGCACGAGGTCACCAAGAGACTTCACATCAGCCGCCTTAAGACAGTTGTAAGCACGAACAGAAAGATCCAGGTCGTGAAGTTGAGTTTTCAACAGCTTGCGCATATGCAGCATTTCTTCGTCTACCTGCTCTACCTCTGCATCCTTGCCAGTTTCCAACTCCATAGACTTATCTGAGAACAGTGCGAAGTGCTTGATCAAAATATGAGCCGCACCTTCCAAAGCCTTCTCAGGGTGTATAGATCCATCAGTCTCGATATCAACAACCAACTTTTCATAGTCAGTCTTCTGCTCAACGCGGGTGTTTTCAACGCTGTACTTCACATTCTTGATTGGAGTGAAGATGGCGTCGATAGGAATAAATCCGAAAACCTGTTCTGTAGGTTTGTTTTCTTCTGCTGGAAGATAACCTCGTCCTTTTTCTATGGTAAGCTCGATCTCAAACTGTGAAGTTTCGTCGAGGTTACATATCACGTGTTCAGGGTTGAGGATTTCAAAAGCTGAAGTGAATTTAGTAATGTCACCAGCCTTGAATTGCTTCTGCTTGCGAATGTTTACCGTGATCTTGTTGTCGAAATTATCAGCTACTCTTCTAAACCGAACCATTTTAAGGTTAAGGATTATTTCGGCAACATCCTCCACAACTCCTTCAATAGTGGAGAATTCATGGAGTACACCTGGGATCTTAATGCCAGTTATAGCATATCCTTCCAGGGAGGATAACAGAATCCTCCTAAGCGCATTGCCAATCGTAACTCCATATCCTTTTTCCAGTGGTTTGAATGTAAACAGACCGTGAAAATCATCGGCCTTTTCCATTGCAACCTTCTCTGGCATTTGAAATGCTAATATTGACATATTGATGTTGTTAACAGTTAAAATTACTTTGAGTACAATTCAACGATCAGCTGCTCGTTGATGTTTTCCGGTATATCTGCCCGGGGAGGCAGGTTAATCAATTTTCCGGTCATCTCGCTGTTATCCCACTCCAACCAGTTGTATTTCTTAGCGCCTTGAATAGAAAGGCTGTTTGTTATTACTTCAAGAGATTTTGACCTCTCACGTACTTCGACGAGATCGCCTGGCTTCAATGAGTATGAACCGATATTCACCACATCGCCATTAACCAGGATATGTTTGTGAAGGACCAGCTGACGTGCAGCACGTCTCGTTGGGGCAATTCCTAAACGATAAACGGTATTATCAAGCCTGGATTCCAAAAGCTGTAGCAATACTTCGCCGGTTACGCCTTTTTTGCGTGTCGCTGTGTCAAACAGTTTTGCAAACTGACGTTCCAGCAAACCATAAATGTATTTCGCCTTCTGCTTCTCGGCCAACTGTGTAGCATATTCCGATTGCTTGCGCTTCTTGCCTCGGCCGTGCTGACCGGGAGCATAGTTCTTCTTCTGAAGCGCTTTGTTGTCACCCATAATGGGTTCGTTGAAACGCCTTGAAATTCTGACTTTTGGGCCTGTATATCTTGCCATGATAATACCTGAATGTTTCTTTAATTAAACTCTTCTTTTCTTAGGAGGACGGCAACCATTGTGTGGTAGCGGTGTAACGTCACGGATCGCGGTAATTTCGATACCAGATCCCTGGATCGTGCGAATCGCAGACTCACGTCCAGCACCAGGTCCCTTAACGAACACCTCAACCTTGCGAAGTCCCTGTTCAAAAGCTTTGGAAGCACAGTCCTGTGCAGCCACCTGAGCAGCATAGGGTGTGTTCTTCTTCGAACCTTTGAATCCCATCTTTCCAGCCGACGCCCAGGAAATAACCTGACCTGTGGTGTTCGTCATGGAAATGATTATGTTATTGAAAGTAGCACGAATGTGCGCCTGGCCAACAGCCTCGACGTTCACTACGCGCTTCTTTGCTTTGTCTTTCCTCTTTTCAGTGGTCGCCATTATTGAAAAGTTTATCTATTAACCTTTAGTTGCCTTCTTCTTATTAGCTACCGTCTTGCGCTTACCTTTGCGGGTACGGGCATTGTTCTTGGTCGTTTGTCCGCGAACAGGTAAACCTTTCCGGTGACGTAACCCTCTGTAGCATCCGATATCCATGAGACGCTTGATGCTTAGTTGAATTTCCGATTTCAACGCACCCTCGATTCTGAATTTCTCTGCTATGATCGAGCGAACCGCATTGGATTCTTCGTCATTCCATTCCTTTACCTTTTTATCGATGCTTACACCAGCCTCTGATAGGATTTTTTGTGCTGACCTGCGGCCAATACCAAAAATATAAGTGAGACCAATTTCACCTCGCTTATTATCAGGAATATCTACACCAGCTATACGTGCCATAGTATTTTACCCTTGTCTTTGTTTATACCTAGGATTCTTTTTGTTAATCACATACAATTTGCCCTTACGCCGAATGATCTTACAATCAGCGCTGCGTTTTTTTATGGATGCTTTAACTTTCATTTTCTTATCTATCTATTTGTATCTGAATACAATCCTTCCTTTTGTCAAATCATACGGCGACATCTCAAGTCTCACTCTGTCACCAGGCAGAATGCGTATATAATGCATTCTCATTTTGCCTGAAATATGTGCCAGCACTTCGTGACCATTTTCCAACTGAACCCTAAACATCGCATTGGATAATGCCTCTGAAATCGTACCGTCCTGTTCTATTGACTTTTGTTTCGCCACTTATATGAATAATTATCTTCGATATACTTATGCGTAGTCAATATCTCCGTCTCATGCTCGTGCACAGCTACTGTGTGCTCAAAGTGTGCTGAAGGCTTCCGGTCAGATGTTCTTATCGTCCAACCATCTCGCTCTTGCACCACATTTTTGGTACCGCGGTTTATCATCGGCTCAATCGCGAACACCATCCCCGCTACGATCTTCACTCCCTTTCCCCTCTTCCCGTAGTTCGGAACTTCCGGATCCTCATGGAGCTTCTTTCCTACCCCGTGACCTACCAACTCCCGAACCACCCCATAGCCGAAACCTTCGACGTAACTCTGGATGGCATGGCTTATGTCACCTATCCTGTTGCCTGCCTTCGCCTGCTCGATGCCCATAAAGAGGGAATCGTAGGTCCTGTTCAGCAACAGAAGATTTTCGGCGCTTACACCTACCAACGGATAAGTATAAGCCGAGTCGCTGTGGTATCCTTTGTAGTAGACACCGCAGTCTATCGATATGATATCACTCTCTTTGAGTTCGTATTCTCCGGGAAACCCGTGAACAACAACCTCATTGACCGAGATACAGAGAGCCGCCGGAAATCCATTGTAGTTTTTGAACGATGGTATTCCTCCGTGATCCCTGATGTACTCTTCGGCTAAAGCGTTCAAATCCTTTGTCTTCACTCCAGGACTAATTTTCCTGGCGATTTCTCCGTGGGCTTTCCCTAGTATCAGGGCACCCTCTTTCATGATTTGAACCTCTTCTGCCGTCTTTAAGTGAACCATTCAGCCTTTAAGCCGCAGCAAATTGAGAACGTCCTTTCACCCTACCTGACTTCATCATACCTTCATAGTGCCTCATCAGTAGATAGCTTTCGATTTGCTGGAGTGTGTCTAACACAACACCGACAAGGATCAAAAGTGACGTACCTCCGAAGAACTGAGCGAAGTTCTGACCCACTCCCGCCTTTACTGCAAATGCTGGTAGCACTGCAATGGCAGCAAGGAATAGTGCGCCTGGTAAAGTAATTCTTGATAAAACTGTATCTATAAATTCCGCAGTTTGCTTGCCCGGCTTTACACCAGGAACAAACCCACCATTTCTCTTCAAGTTATCAGCAATGTCATTCGAGTTGATCGTGATCGCAGTATAGAAGAACGTAAAGATCAGAATCATTGACGCGAACAGTAAGCTGTACTGCCATGAATAAGGATCTGAAAAAGTAGCTCCTATATACGCACCAACATCGCTGTCTCTCCACATCCCAGCTATTAGCGCAGGGAAGAACATCAGCGCCTGAGCAAAGATGATCGGCATAACTCCGGCAGAGTTCAGTTTCAAGGGAATAAAATCTCTCTTACCTCCATAAAGCTTGTTGCCAATTACCTGCTTCGCGTATTGAATAGGTATTCTGCGTGTCGCTTGTGTAAGAGCGATCACAGCAACCACAATTCCAAAGAGAACAAAGAGCTCTACGATAAAGAAGATAGCCTTACCAGGAAACTTATCGCCAACTTCTGACACCAACGCAAGCGGCAATCTTGAAACGATACCGATCATGATAAGCATAGAAATACCATTACCGATACCCTTGTCAGTAATTCTCTCTCCCAACCACATACAGAACATCGTACCCGCTATAAGAATTATCACCGAAGTGACATAGAAGAACGGTCCGGGGTTAGTGATGACAGAAGGATCAATTGCTCCCTTGAGGTAGCTGTATCCCTGGAATATTGTTATAAAGATTGTCAATACACGAGTGTACTGATTGAGACGCTTTCTTCCGGAATCTCCTTCTTTTTGAAGTTTCTGAAAATAAGGAACTGCAAAAGACAGTAACTGAACAATGATGGAGGCAGAAATGTAGGGCATGATACCCAGCGCAAAAATAGATGCGTTGTTGAATGCTCCTCCAAGGAAGTTATTCAGATAGCCGAGGATACCTCCTGAATTTCTGTTTGGATCCAGCAGGTTCGGTTCAATTCCCGGAATAACAATAAAAGACCCAAGTCTGAAGATGATCAGGAAACCGATAGTATTCAGAATCCTTATCCTCAGGTCTTCAATTGAAAAAATGTTCTTTATGGTCTGAAAGAAACGCTTCATTACTTCACGGTTGTGGCTGTTCCACCTGTTTTTTCAATAGCTTGTGTTGCAGAGGCGGAAAATGAATGTGCTTCCACATTAACTTTTACCTTTAATTCCCCTCTTCCCAAAACCTTAACCTTATCGTTCTTACCGATGATACCATTATCAATAAGGACCTGAATGCTCAATGCGTCTGATTTAGTTTTCTCAACCAAACTTTCCAGCGTGTCAAGGTTTACTGCTTTAAAGTATATTTTCCTGTTGTTCTTAAATCCAAATTTCGGAACACGGCGCTGCAAAGGCATCTGACCGCCTTCAAAACCAGACTTTGCTGAGTAACCAGACCTGGATTGAGCACCCTTGTGTCCACGGCCGGCCGTGCTACCACCTGATCCCTGGCCACGGCCAAGTCTCTTGTTAGTTTTTGTCGAACCTTCAGCAGGTTTTAGTGTATGCAACTTCATCTTAAAGTTCTTTTACAGTGATTAAGTGATTCACTTTTGAAATCATTCCGGCGATCTGAGGAGTGAGCTCCACTTCCACCGTTCTATTTATTTTTCCAAGACCCAATGCTTGGATCGTGCGGATCTGCACTTCAGGTCTTTTAATTGTACTTCTTTTCTGAGTGATATGAACCTTTGCCATGTCTCTTAGCCGTTAAATACTTTTGACAATGATACTCCTCTGTTCTTTGCAACAGTGAAGGCGTCGCGCATACTCGTGAGGGCCTTGAAAGTAGCCTTCACCACATTGTGAGGGTTTGATGATCCTTTCGACTTTGCCAACACATTGTGAACACCCGCGCTTTCCAACACAGCACGCATTGCACCACCAGCTATTACACCAGTACCAGGAGATGCAGGCTTCAATAGCACAAATCCACCACCGAACTTACCGATTGACTGGTGTGGTACAGTTCCTTTGATAATAGGAACCTTCACCAAATGCTTCTTCGCATCGTCAATGCCCTTAGTTATAGCATCGGTTACTTCATTGGCTTTTCCCAGGCCGTATCCAACCACACCGTTACCGTCACCAACAACGACGATGGCTGCAAAACTAAACCTACGACCACCTTTCACCACCTTTGCTACTCTTTCTATGGCAACTACGCGCTCCTTAAGATCGATTTCGCTGGCTTTTACTGTGCTAATATTGCTTACTGACATATCCCAGTTTTCTTAGAATTTTAAACCACCTTCTCTGGCACCTTCAGCCAGCGCTTTGACATTTCCATGGTACAGGTATCCGTTGCGGTCGAAAACAATTGTGTTGACTCCTGAAGCCAGTGCTTTCTCAGCAATCTTCTTTCCGACATTTTTGGAATTCTCTTGATTGAGTTTCGCCTTTTCGCCCAACTCAATTGTTGAGGCAGACGCAATCGTGGTTCCATTATCGTCGTTGATCACTTGCACAAACAACCCTTTGTTGCTTCGGAATACCGACAACCGTGGTCTCTCCTTTGTACCGCTGATCTTGTTACGGACACTTAATTTTATCCGTTCTCTTCGTTCATTATTCTTACCTGCCATAGATCTTATATTAATTCTATGATGTACAATTCATTTACCAAAATTATTTAGCAGCAGCCTTACCAGCTTTTCTGCGCACGTACTCACCGGAGAACTTGATACCTTTTCCTTTGTATGGTTCAGTTCTACGCAACGACTTCAACTTAGCGGCTATCTGCCCGATTAACTGCTTGTCAATCCCCTCAAGAACTATCGTAGGATTTTGTCCTTTCTCCTGGAACGCCTTAACAGTTACTTCAGTAGGTACTGCCAGGAAAACGTTGTGAGAATATCCAAGGCTAAGCTCAAGCACATTTGATTGCGCAGTGGCCTTCTAACCAACACCAACCAATTCAAGCTGATGCTTATATCCTTTAGACACTCCTTCCATCATGTTCGCTATAAGCGCGCGATAAAGACCATGCATCGACTTGTGACGCTTCTGATCAGTAGGGCGTTCTACGAGAACATTGCCTTCTTCCTCCTTTATAGTAAAGTCAGGATCAATAGTTTGAAACAATTCACCCTTCGGTCCCTTTACAGTAACCTTGTTATTCTCTTTCGAGAAAGCAAAGGTTACACCTTTGGGAATTGATATCGGTTGCTTACCTATTCGTGACATGGCTTCTCAATTAATACACGTAACACAATACTTCACCACCAACATTAAGATTGCGCGCTTCCTTGTCAGTAATCACGCCTTTTGAAGTGGATAGAATCGCCACACCAAGACCGTTCATTACGCGAGGCATCTTATCGGTGTCTGCATACTTACGCAATCCAGGTTTACTTATTCTTTCCAATGCAGTTATCGCTGACTCCTTAGTCTCAGGATTGTACTTCAAAGCAATCTTTATGACGCCTTGATAGTTTGTATCGTCCTGAAACTTGTAGTTCAGGATGTACCCTTTGTCAAATAGTACCTTGGTAATCTCTTTTTTGAGATTGGATGCGGGGATTTCCACCACTCGATGGTTTGCCTTAATTGCGTTCCGCAACCGGGTTAAATAATCTGCTATAGGATCTGTCATCTCTTTTATCCTTTTCTATTAAAAAGCAAGCCCGCGTTTTTTTTAAAAACCGGGCTGCAAAGATATCGAACAATTTCAATAATCCAAACTGTCACCTGGTTTCATCCCGCCATCGGGAGACCTTGATACTCAGCAACCAATATGTCTAAAAGTCTACCAGCTGGCCTTTGTGACCCCTGGAATCTTTCCATTTGATGCCATTTCACGAAATACGTTACGGCAAACGCCGAATTTACCCATATATCCTTTCGGACGACCCGTAAGCTTGCACCTGTTCTTCAGTCGCACAGGTGATGCGTTGCGGGGTAGCTTGTCCAGTGCCAGATAGTCTCCAGCCGCTTTCAAAGCCTTGCGCTTCGCTGCATGCGTCGCAACGAGCTTTTCTCTCTTTGTCTGCCGTGCTATTACTGATAATTTAGCCATGCTGTGTATTAATTTTTATTTGTAAAAGGCATCCCAAATGCTTTGAGAAGCTCATAGCTTTCTTCATCTGTTTTCGCTGTGGTCACAAACGTGATATCCATACCACTGATCTTGTTGACCTTATCGATAGAGATCTCAGGGAAAATGATCTGCTCTTTTACACCCAGTGTGTAGTTACCACGACCGTCGAATCCTTTAGCGGAAACACCACGGAAATCGCGAACACGTGGAAGCGCGATGTTCATCAGGCGATCCAGGAATTCATACATCTTATCGCCGCGAAGAGTAACTCTTACGCCGATAGGCATGTTCTCTCTCAACTTGAAGTTAGAGATTGCTTTCTTCGACTTCGTCGAAACAGCTTTCTGGCCGCTGATGTTTGTGATTTCTTCCAAAGCAACATCAATCAATTTCTTATCGGATACGGCAATACCCATACCCTTGTTGATGCAGATCTTTTCGATCTTGGGCACCTGCATGATTGATTTGTAGGAAAACTTCTGCTTTAAAGCAGGGACAATTTCAGCCTTGTATTTGTCCTTTAATCTTGGAGTTGCCATTACTTGATAAATTCTCCGGTTTTCTTTGCGTATCTCTGAAGCTTATTTTTAGTGTTAAGCTTACGACCTATTCTTGTTGCTTTACCACTAGCTGGGTCGATCAACATTAGATTGCTGATGTGAACAGAAGCTTCAGTCTTTTTGATACCTCCTTCAGGTTTACCTGCAGAAGGTTTCGTGTGTTTAGTCACGATGTTAATACCTTCGACGATCGCTCTGCTCTGATCAATCAACACTTCGAGGACTTTTCCAGTCTTTCCTCTGTCATCTCCGGCGAGAACTTTTACAGTATCTCCCTTTTTGATGTGCAGCTTCGCATTTGAGTTCTTCTTCTCCATGGCTTTAGATTACTTCAGGTGCCAGTGAAACAATTTTCATGAACTGCTTTTCCCTGAGCTCGCGAGCAACGGGCCCGAAAATACGGGTACCGCGAGGCTCGTCCTGAGCGTTCAGCAGAACTGCAGCATTATCTTCAAAACGGATATATGATCCGTCCTTTCTTCTTACTTCCTTTTTGGTTCTCACCACTACAGCCCTGGAAACTGTTCCTTTCTTAACCTGGCTGCTAGGCATTGCCGACTTAACGGTTACAACTATCTTGTCACCAACCGATGCGTAACGTCTTTTGGTTCCACCGAGAACGTGCATACAAAGGACTTCTTTTGCTCCGCTGTTATCAGCTACGGTAAGTCTGGATTCTGTGCTTATCATGATTACTTAGCTTTTTCAACTATTTCAACTAATCTCCAACGCTTGTCTTTGCTCAGTGGACGAGTTTCCATAATACGCACAGTATCACCGATACCTGCAGTATTAGCCTCATCATGGGCTTTGAACTTTGTGGTTCTATTAACAAATTTTCCGTAGATCGGGTGTTTAACCTTCCGGTCAACAGCAACGGTGATGGTCTTTTGCATCTTATTGCTAACTACTTTTCCGACACGTTCTTTTCTATCGTTCCTTTCCATAGGAATTACTTTTGAAGTTCTTTTGCACTCAATTCAGTATGGAGCCGGGCTATAAGCTTACGGCTCTGTCTCAGTTTCATCGGATTTTCGATAGCCGTAACCTGATGGGCGAACTGCATCTTGCGAAGTGCTTCCTGTTCACTACCGATCTTCTCTTTCAGCTCCGATGCATTCAATGCTTTTATTTCTGAGTTTTTCATTTTGTCTATTGTTCTACGTAGTCTCTTTTGATCGTGAACTTAGTCCTCATCGGCAGCTTGCCTTCAGCAAGTTTCATCGCTTCTTTCGCTGTAGCGATGTTAACTCCACCTGCTTCGAACAGTATCGTTCCAGGTTTAATAACTGCAACCCAGTATTCAGGAGCACCTTTACCTTTACCCATACGAACCTCAGCAGGTTTTCTGGTGATCGGCTTGTCAGGGAAAATTCGGATCCACACCTGACCTTCACGCTTCATTGCGCGAGTCACTGCGATACGAGCCGCTTCCAACTGGCGGGCTGTAATCCATCCACCTTCAAGCGCCTTTAAACCAAATTGACCAAACGCGATAGTATGACCCCTAGTAGCCATGCCCTTTACGCGGCCTTTTTGCATTTTTCTGAATTTCGTTCGTTTAGGCTGTAACATTGTCTACCTATCTTTAAATACTCGAAATTATTCTAGTTTCTTTTTCCGCCGCGATCTCCTCCGCGTCTTCCTCCACCTTCATTGCCGCGACGATCACCACCTGGTCTGCCACCACCTTCTCTTCTACGTCCGCCACGATCTCCTCCGCGCTCGTTACCACCCTTGTGCTGAGGTGAGCCTTGCTGTGCATTGCTTACAACGCCAATGTTAGGCGACAAGTCGCGTTTGCCGTAGATCTCACCTTTGAAGATCCACACCTTGATACCGATCTTACCGTAAACAGTTTGCGACTCGGATATAGCATAGTCGATGTCAGCACGAAGAGTATGCAGAGGAATCCGCCCTTCTTTGTATTGCTCCGTTCTCGCCATATCAGCACCGGCCAAACGACCAGAACACTTGATCTTGATACCTTCAGCACCCACCCGCATCGCCGAAGCAATTGCTTGCTTCATTGCACGCTTGTAGGAGATACGCGCTTCGATCTGCTGAGCGATAGATTCACCAACCAGCTTAGCGTCTAATTCGGGGCGCTTTATTTCAAAGATGTTGATCTGAACATCCTTGTTTGTAAGTTTCTTTAATTCTTCTTTGATCTTATCGAAACAA
>Ga0193738_1000026_pt1 | contig 105259 bp, 96 predicted proteins | sample L2a1metaG_FD_144927 | JGI IMG/M metagenome (GOLD analysis project Ga0193738, IMG submission 144927) | Soil microbial communities from a riparian zone of the East river system, Colorado, United States - L2a1 | ecosystem: Environmental > Terrestrial > Soil > Riparian zone | place: USA: East... | reverse complement strand
GAAGGCAATATTGAAAACAACCTGATCTTTTATAACCGGCCTAACCAGGCCGGCCCAAAGAGTTCACATTTCAATCTTGTAAAAATTGAGGATACTAAAGGCTTAAAAGAAGCATTAGAGAGATCATGCGGTATAAAAATAATCGTAAGAAAAAAAAGAGAGATCTATTATATCCGCAATGTAAAATTCCATATTGACGAAGTACCAGGCCTTGGTTTTTTTATTGAAATAGAAGCTGGCAATATTTTGGTTGACAAAACCGAATCCGAATTATTGGATCAATGTAACTTTTATTTGATGGAGTTAGGAATCAAAGGAGAAGACCTGATCGCAGAATCTTATAGCGATCTGATGATGAAAGTGAATAATATTATTTAATGATAACAGCTCCTAGCTTACCGGATATTTCTCTTTCCATTTGTTTCAGGTGATCATGGGTTTGAGCAAGAGTTCGATATTCTTCAGGAGTATGTTGCTTTTCAAGATCTACCTGGTTTTCCAATAACATTCTTTTGATCTTTTTCAATTTAAGATAGCTTATTGCCGACTCGACTTCAATATGCGTTTTATCTTCGTCCATTTTAAGAAATGTCATTAACTCTGTTTCATTTCCAACAGTTATCGATCTTAAAAAATCTTCATAGCTCTGCTCAAATAATTTCTTTTGATAGCCCGTCGAACTACTGAATTCCCGTTTCCAATGTTCACTCGCTTCATAAGGAAAATTAAGGAGTGAAACCGCAAAGGAGCTAATAGCCGGGTCATTGCTATATACAAAAAGATTTTTATTTAGAATAGTACGTTCCTTATCTAATGCCTTTTTATATTCACTGATAAGCTTTAATACATCAGCATTATCAAGCAAACCTTCATCAAGGATCTCATCAAGCATAAATTCGGCAACCAAGCCTGCATTCCATTTTTTATTGCCGTGTTCCAGCAGAACTCTTGCAAATTCTTTTTCCTGCAATTCATCTTTAAACAAAAGATTGAAAGTAGCATCATCATAATCAGTTGCTGCGGCCTTTTGCGCATTTTCCTCATGTGATCTTGCTTCTTCAAACGGCAATGCTTTTTCCTGCGTACTTATCTTATTACGGATAAACTTATTTACCAATGCATGTAAACCACCTTCATCGATCTTTAATATCTCAGAGCATTGTTTTATATAATCTTGTTGCTTGGTAAAATCTTCCGCCTTATTGATCTTTGAAATTGTTTCAGCAATGCTGTTTACTACTTCAGATTTTTTTGTGGTATCGCTCCCTGCATCTTTCAATGCAACTTCAAGCTGAAAAAGGATAAAATCTTTTCTATTACTTCTTACAAATTCATTGAAAGCTGAAACGCCAACTTTATTTACATAGCTATCCGGATCTTCTTTATCGGGTATTAAAACAAGTTTTACATTCAATCCTTCTTCCAATGCAAGATCAAGTCCACGAAGCGCAGCTTTTATACCAGCTGCATCTCCATCGTAAATGATGGTAAGGTTGTTTGTGTATTTTCTTATCAGCCTTAACTGATCTTGTGTTAATGAAGTACCGCCGGAAGCCACTACGTTTTCTATTCCTGCCTGGTGCAATGAAACAACATCGGTATATCCTTCTACCAGCAAACATTCATCGGCTTTGTCAATTGCCATGCGGGCAAAATAACTTCCATAGAGTATTTTGCTTTTTATATAGATCTCATTCTCGGGAGTGTTAATATATTTTGGTGCCTTATCATTTGTTTTAAGGATCCTTGCACCAAAGCCTAAAATTTTACCACTATGATTATGTACAGGAAAAATTATCCTGCCACGATAATTATCCATCAACTGATCGTTACGATTTGCAACAAGACCTGTTTTTAATAATAATTCAGTACTGTATTGTGCAGCGATCGCAGCTTTTGTAAAACTATCTCTTGCTTCAGGGTTATAGCCAAGTTGAAATTTTTTGATGATGTCTTCGCGGAAACCTCTTTCTTTCAAATAGCTCAAACCAATATCCCGGCCTTCTTCAGTTTCAAATAATATTTTAGAAAAAAACTCTTGAGCAAATTTATTGATGATGTAGAGACTATCAGCCACCTGCATTTGCTGACGCTGCTCATCAGTTGCAAAACTTTCTTCTATTTCAATTCCATACCTGTTAGCTAACCACCGAAGCGAATCAACATAACTGTATTTCTCATGTTCCATCAAGAAACTGATGGTGTTGCCGCTTTTACCGCAACCAAAACATTTATAAATTTCTTTTGCCGGAGAAACGGTGAAGGAGGGGGTTCTTTCGTTATGAAAAGGGCAGAGGCCAAGATAATTAGTGCCTCGCTTTTTTAGTTTTACGAAACCGCCAACCACATCAATAATATCTATGCGGCCTAAAATCTGTTGTATAGTATTTTGTGAGATCAAGGGCTGCTAATTTCGGTATAAAACCGAAACGAAAGTGACCAGACGCATTTTTCTCCATTAATTCTTTTTCAATATTAAACCCTATTTTATATTTTCAGTCACTAATCAGGAAAAAAACTGCTTATGAGAAAAAATCTGACCTTCTTTTTATTAATTCCTATTTTATTTTCTGCCTGCACATCGCATGAATATACTACTCCCAATAGCATTGAGGGGTATTCACCCGTCTACAGCCAGGATGTTTTAACTCTAAAAACAATAAAGGCAGAGTTGCCTCGTACTACCGTAAATGGAGGTAAAATATATACAGTTGGTAACCTGCTTTTCCAGGTTGAGCTGGATTCAGGAATACACATTATCAACTATGCCAACCCCTCAAGTCCTCAGAAACTTGGTTTTGTAAAATCCTTTTTATGCAAGGAGATCACAGTTAAAAATGGTTTTATATATACCAATAACCTGAGTGACCTGGTGGTGATTGACATCAACAATTCTGCTGATATAAGAGAAGTAGGCCGTACACCTGATGTGTTTCCTGATCTGGCAAGTCAGTATCCTCCTAAAAATTCAATCAATCAGTTTGAGCGGGTTTATTTTGAATGTCCCGATCCTAAAAAAGGAGCTGTAATTGCCTGGAAAAAACAAACGATTAATAACCCTAAATGCTGGAGATAATGAAAACACTTTATCATTTAATAGCTATAGCTGCTTTATCTGCTATAATAAGTTGTACTAAAGAATCAACATCAGCTGATGGAGGATCAGCAGGTGCCGGTGGTTCAACCGCAAGGTTTACCATTGCAGGTAATTATTTGTATGTTGTGGATAATCTCTCTCTTAAAGCATTTGACATATCATCTAATACTGCAGCTGTATATAAATCAAAAACTGAGATAGGGATAAATATCGAAACCATTTTTCCTTACCAGGACAAGCTATTCATAGGTTCCTCTTCTACTATGTACATTTATTCCTTGTCTGATCCATCAAGACCAACACAGTTAGGAAAAGCGGAATATACAATTCGTATGGCATGCGATCCGGTTGTGGCAAGAGATAGTGTTGCCTATGCTACATTGCGATCAACCGGCCGTTGCGGTGGTAGCCAAAGTGCCTTAGTCGTTTATAATATAAAAAATATTTCTTCGCCACAATTAATGAGATCTCTTTTCATGGTTGAAACCTATGGGTTGGGAATAAAAAACAATTCACTTTATGTTTGTGAAGGCCCTGGTGGAATCAGGGTTTTTAATATAACCAATACATATGATCCTATCCCGGTTTCCAATATCCGGATCAACAATACAACTTTTTATGATGTCATTCCTTATGGCAATATTTTGATCGCCCAAGTGAATGATGGTTTTATACTTTATGACATTGGTACTAATCCAATGCAACCGGCTTTTCTTTCTAGAATTTTGAACTAAATCTATGATCCGCCCCATCTGTACCATTTTTTTTCTTCTAACTTTTTACAATTGTTTTTCTCAAATTGAAAAGGTTAAATTTTATTCGGGAAAAACAATTACACTTCGCACCAATCCATTTTCATTTTTACAAAGGGATGCAGGTATTATGATCGGTGTAAATTACAAGTGGCACCAGAAATGGTCAGCCACTCTTGATCCAAAATTTATTTTTTATGCCGTACAATCGCCTGCGAACAGTACAGGTCCCCGGAAGCCTTTGGGTGTTCGTGTAAAAACTGATATTCGTTATCATATCCAAAACGTTTTCATTGCTCCTGAACTTGTATTTGGTTATACAAGTACAAAAATAACTACTGAGTTTGGGATAAACTGTATAGGGGGGAATTGTGATTATTATACTTTGCAGGAATATACCGAAATAAAAAAAGAAGCCGGAGGTGCTATAAAATTTGGATTTACCGGTCCGATAAGAAAGAATAATGAAAATTGGAAGCTTGAACTATACACTGGCATTGGTGTTTCGTTTTTTGATTTCAAGGAAAAGGGAATTCCACCTGGTGGTTCATTTGTACGGCCACCAACACATGAAGATGGATTGGGAACCATGGATGAGGATGAACCCAATGTTATGATACCCTTTGGTCTAATAATAACATACAGAATAAAATAGATCATTTATTATTAATTGCATCTCGCTGATCCATAACGATAAAATGAAATCACTTAGTCATAGTTGTTTCAAAATGACATGAGGGACTGGATAACTATCCCATTTCTGTTTAAAAATAATCTTGACGTTATCCATAAACTAACTTAAATTTATATAGATACATTTCCGCCACGGAAAATTTCGGACGGTTGCTTTTTTTTCACCTTTAAATTAAAATCCCATGGTTACAGTTGACATCTCACAGCTCTCTGGGGAATGCAATACCTGGAGGGATTCGTTGCGTTCCTGCCGCGATGATTTAAACCAATTAAAAAAACAACTTCAACAAACGGCAGCTCAAAATCTTACTAAAGACCAGCTGCATGACGTCGAACATTATCACAACCAGTTTCATATTCAACTTATCAATGTTCACGACCTGAAACAATCTATCAAATCTCATGATCGTCGTGTACAATTTGAAACTGCCGCTAACAGTGGCAAAATAGAAGAAGATACGATCGCAGAACATGAAAGGCTTTTTGAAGAATTCCAATCCCTCGATAGCACAATCAAGAATCTACGTGAAGAATTTGGCGGTTTTATTCATCGAACGCCATAAAAATATAGGTTAAGAGCTCATCAGTTTTTATAAGTTCAACTGATAAAAATATTTTACCCTGAACTTGTCTTCAGGAATAAAAACTTATCGTCCCGTCTCCTCCGAATACTCCACCTCTGAAGGACCGATTAAAAAAATTTAATAACAGGCAAGGGATGCCTTGTCTCTAAAACATTTGCCATGGCAGAATTTGATACCTCACACGTAAAAAATATTGTCTTGCTGGGCCATGCCGGCTCCGGTAAGACAACATTAGCGGAATGCATGCTCTATGAAGCGGGCATAATTACCCGCCGCGGCAGCATAGCCGAACGAAATACAACAGGAGATTACCACGAACTTGAGCAAGAACGTGGTAATTCTATTTTTAGCAAGCTCATGCACACAAAATGGCGAGGCTATAAAATCAATGTGATCGATACCCCGGGCTATGATGATTTTGTTGGCGAAGTGATTTCTGCATTAAGAGTCGCCGATACCGGGGTTATGCTTTTAAATGCTGTAATGGGTGTAGAAGTAGGAACCGATATCATCTGGGAATACACAGAGAAATTTAAAACGCCGATGATCTTTGCGGTAAATAAATTAGATGATGATAATGCTGATTACGAAAGAACAGTTCGGGAGGCAAAAGCACATTTTGGAAGTAAAGTTGTTGTCGTGCAATATCCATTACAAACAGGGGCGGGTTTTCATGAAATAGTTGACGTGTTGCGAATGACAATGTATAAATTCAAAGACACCGGTGGCAAACCAGAAAAACTCCCTATTCCCGATGCAGAAAAAGCAAAGGCTGAAGAATTGCACAAAGAATTGATAGAAGCAATTGCCAGCAATGATGAAAGCCTGATGGAAACATATTTTGATAAAGGAGAACTGATGGAAGATGAAATGAAAATGGGATTAAAAAAAGCAATGATCAATCATGATCTGTTTCCATTGTTCTGTTTATCAGGCGAAAGAAATATGGGTAGTGGCCGTTTGATGGGCTTTATTGACAATGTGTGTCCCAGCGCTAATGAAATGCCACCGCAAACAACAAGAAGCGGCGACAAAATTTCCTGTGAAGCAAGTGGGCCTGTATGTGCATTTATTTATAAAACGATCAGCGAACCGCATGTTGGAGAATTATCTTTCTTTAAAGTTTATTCCGGTACTGTAAAAAGCGGAATGGAACTGGAAAATGAAAGCACCAATGTAACAGAAAAGATAACACAGCTTTTTTTGGTTGAAGGAAATAAAAGAATGCCCATTAATGAGCTGGTAGCAGGTGATATTGGCGCTACATTAAAACTAAAAAATACCCATACAAATAACACATTACATGCAAGAGGCAAGAACTATGAATTGCCTTCGATTGAGTTCCCGTCTCCGAATATGACCCTTGCTATAGAACCTTTGAAAAAAGGTGAAGAAGAAAAACTTTCACAGGCATTGCATCAATTAAGAGAAGAAGATCCAACGTTGATCGTAGAAGTTTCTCCTGAATTAAAACAAACATTGATCCATTGCCAGGGAGATATGCATTTGGCTGTCGCAAAATGGAAAATAGAACACAGTCATAAAGTAGAAGTAAGGTTTGTGAAACCCAGAATTGCTTATCGCGAAACGATCCGCAAAATGTCTGATGCAAATTATCGTCATAAAAAACAAAGTGGCGGCGCCGGCCAGTTTGGTGAAGTGTATATGCGTATTGAACCATGGCATGAGGGATTGGCTGATCCAAAAGACCTGAATATAAGAGGTCGTGATACATATGATCTTGATTGGGGCGGCAAACTTGTTTTCTATAATTGTATAGTTGGTGGCGCTATTGATACAAGATTTTTACCATCTATTTTAAAAGGTGTAATGGAAAAAATGCATAATGGCCCACTTACCGGTTCATATGCCCGTGATATACGTGTATGCGTATATGATGGAAAGATGCATCCTGTTGATAGCAATGATATATCCTTTAAGATAGCAGGTCTGCAGGCGTTTCGCCAGGCATTCCAGCAAGCCGATCCGCAAATACTGGAACCAATTTATAAGGTGGAAGTACTTTGTCCGGATGACTTAACAGGCTCAGTAATGGGTGATCTGCAAAGCCGCCGTGCAATAGTAGAAGGAATAGATAGTGAGGGCCATTTTCAAAAAGTAATTGCAAGAGTTCCATTAGCTGAAATGGATGGTTATTCATCATCTCTTCGTTCGATCACGCAGGGAAGAGCAAAATTCAAGAGTGGATTTTTGGAATATGCTCCTGTGCCTTTTGAAATACAAAGACGATTGATCGATGAGCATGCTAAACATGCGAAGGAAGAATATGCTTGATTAGTTTTTTCTGCACTATAAAAAGATGATTCCTATTATTGGAATCATCTTTTAGTTTATACGGTGTGTTTCAGGTTTAGCTAGCTATAAATAGATTCTATCATTTATATAATTCGCTCTTGGGTCTTTTAATAATTTCGCTAAAGAATCATCCATACAGCCACTAATAAGTTCACTATCATGAAAGTCGAAATCGTTTAGAATTATTTCAAGACTTTGGAAAAAATAAATAATGAACTTTCTTTTATTATAACTGTATTTCGCATATTTGGATAACTTGGGGAAGTATGTATAATAATCAATTACTTTATATTTCTTTGACTTTAATGGTTTGGCACTAACTTTTAACTTTTTGGAAAAATTTTCGTCTGAACTGACCCAATAAACTAAAGTCCAGTTTTTATACTTCTCAAACTGTTTCTTTCTGAGAATCTTTCTACTGACCAGCATCGTAAGCTTATCAAATAAGAAATCGCTTATGTTAACCTCGTTTTTAGGGTCAAAAGTGAATTGACTAATTTCAAATTTCATACGAGAAACAATTTTTCTACTTATACCGATAAAGTTTTCTAAAATCAATAATTCAATATACTTATTTTTTGTCCGTTTAAAATATCTCAAACTGAAAATACTAGACCAACAACACAAACAGAGTAACGCTTCATACTTTGAGCGATAAGAACTTTAAATGAAAAAAACAGAATTTTGAACGCCAACAGCAGCTTAAAAGATTTTAAGATTATTCAACTCCTAAATTTGCACAATGCCAAAACCCGTTATTTGTATCGGTGCTGCTTTTGTTGATGAACTCTTTCACATGAAAGAAGAAATGATCATGGGTTCTACGGTCCCGGCTTCAGTAACTAAAACTGCCGGAGGCGTAAGCCGGAATATTGCCCATCAATTAGCATTGCTTGGTGTGGATACACAACTGATCAGTGTTTTTGGCAATGACAGTGATGGTGATTGGCTAAAACTAAGCTGCACCAATGCCGGCGTTAAGATTGATGCTTCAATAACCAAAGAAGGTCTTTCAGGAAAATATACAGCCATTCTCAACCTTGATGCTTCTTTGTTTACTGGATTTCTAACCAATGCCTCAACAAACCTGATAACATCTCAGCACTTAGAAAAACATAAGTCTTTATTGCAAACCGCATCGTATTTACTCGCAGATGCAAATATTTCTGTTGACGCAGGCGAATGGTTGCTTGCTTTTACTAACGAAACTGGAATTCCATTTATACTTGAGCCTGTCTCTGTGCCTCCTGCAAGAAAATTTAAAGATGTTAACCTTAGTGGACTTCATCTTGTTACGCCAAACGAAGATGAGTTGCCTGTGCTCTGTTCAGAAAAAGCATTATTCACTCAACATCAAATAGAGGAATTGATCAATAAAGGAGTGAAGAATGTTTGGCTGCATAATGGGAAACTCGGTTCTGCTATTTATAATAAAGAAAGATCGATAACATTACATGCACCAGAAATAGAAATAGTTGATTGCACAGGTGCAGGCGATGGCTCTTTATCCGGTTTTATTTTAGGTAAAACTTTGGGTAAAGAAGATGTTGATTGCTTAAAACTTGCTCATACATTATCAGCAGAAATTTTACAAGTGAACGGCGCAATCGCTACTCATTTAAATCAGCAAAAATTATTAAGTCTCGTTTCAAAATATTATCCTGACTAATGCATTCATTTTTAGAAATACATCCTGAAGTACAAAATGCATTAGCTGATGGCAAGCCTGTTGTTGCTTTGGAGTCAACAATCATTTCTCATGGAATGCCATATCCTCAAAATCTAAAAACAGCGATTGAGGTCGAAGAGATCGTAAGAAATAATGGTGCTGTTCCTGCAACTATTGCAATTTTTAATGGCAAATGCTATGCAGGTTTGACCAAAGAGCAATTAGAATACTTTGCTTCAGCAAAAGATGTTTGGAAAGTAAGCTTGCGGGATATGCCTTATGTGATCAGCAAAAAATTGCCCGGCGCAACAACTGTTGCTGCAACAATGCGAATCGCATCAATGGCTGACATTAAAATATTTGTTACAGGTGGGATAGGAGGTGTTCATAGAGATGCAAATGAAACGATGGATGTGTCTGCAGATCTTACTGAAATGGAACAAACCTCAGTGGCCGTTGTATCTGCAGGTATAAAATCAATTCTTGATATTGGTTTAACGCTTGAATATTTAGAAACAAAAGGAATTCCGGTTGTTACTGTCGCACAAAATGAGTTCCCTAGTTTTTATTCCCGCAAAAGCGGATTCGATTCTCCTTTATGCTTAGATGATGTTGATGAAATAGCAAATATGTTAAATGCAAAATGGCAAATGGGATTAAATGGATCTGTCTTAATAGCCAATCCTATTTCTGCTGACCAGGAAATTGTTGCAGAAGAAATGGAAGTTCATATTCAAAAAGCACTGAGTGCAGCAAAAGAAAGGAAGATCACCGGCAAAGATGTAACTCCATTCTTATTACAATACATTTCAGAACATACAAAAGGAGAAAGCCTTGAAGCAAATATTGCTTTAATAAAAAACAATGCGAGGCTGGGAGCGGAGTTGGCAGTCGCCTATTCAAAATATCATAACTAAATTCTTACGGCAGTTACCAGCGGTTCAGGTTCATGTATACTTAATGAAACGGCTTTATCACTGGTAATTTTAAAAATTATTTTGACAGAAGGAGCACCTGCTGGTGAAAAACTGCTTTCATTAATTTTATTCAGTTTGCGTGGAGATGAACCTTTACGACCTATTTGCACGAAGCCAAGTCGATGAGTATCTACAACAAATATTTCTCCTTCACCAGCTCCAAAACGATATTCACCTGTATATTTTTTCTTTTCTTCATCTGTTATATCTAAACTTTTAGGCTTTATATCCGCATTACCCAAACTCTCTAAATAGCTAATGACATTCTTTACATTAGCTGCATCAGACGAAGAAATGTCCTTATTTTCCAATCTATTCTTTGCATGTTGCAATAATGTAATACCATGTGGCCCGTTATGAGTCTGAATACCGGGAACCGTCTCTATAATTTCCTGTACACTTTTTAGCATGCCCATCATGGTGTATGTGAAAATATCCGGTCTTGCCCCATGACTCATTAAAAATTCTGCAATATCACGACGGCCAACATGTGAAGCTGCACCCAGAGCCGTTTCCCAATCACCAAAACCCCAATCCCATGAAGCACCTGCTAATTCAGGTCGGGCATTCACCAATTCTTTTACTTTATCAAAATTTCCATGAGAAGCGCCAACAATACCACTTGCCATGTTATCATTTATGCCTGGATAACGATAAAAAAGTGGTTCGGCATTATCTCCCATTTCAATTTTATTGATCACAGCCTGTGCAGATGAATTACCAAATGCAGTGATACCAATCAAACCAAAAGCAGAGCTTTTAATAAAATGGCGGCGTTGATTACTATTTTCCATGGTAAAATGTTTTAATGCTAGCTCTAACAATTTACTGAATTAGATTACCGCATGGCAATAAGTTTCCGATAGCCGGTATAATAAACTGATAACTGAGTTTTAATAGGTGTGTTTATTAAAAAAGCCATCACTAATGTGATGGCTTTTATTGAAATTAATTTTTAATAGATCAAACTCCCAGTGTCCAGCCTTCTCTGTATTGTCTTTTCACAAACTGGTTGGCCTCATCAAAATTGGTGATCTTCATATTCTTTGCATCCCATAACAATTTCTTACGACCAAGCCACTTATCATCCCAACCTTTTCCTTTTGGATTTTTCATTAAGAAACTGCGAAGTGCAAGGTTTCCAATTAAAATACTTTCAGTAAATGGTCCTGCATATTCAAATGGAGAACTTGTTTTCGCATTACCATAACCAGCAATACAAGCATTTACCCATTGGAGATAGTGCCCTTCAGGAACTCTTTTAATTGTCTCTCCAGGAAGTTTTTTCTCTTTCATCAATGTTGTTGGCAACAATCTTGGATTAGCGCCATAACAATCCATCAATAATTTTCCTTTTGTGCCAACAAACAATACTCCACCATCCCAATTTCCAAATGCTTCTTCTGGTAAAAGTTCATCAGGTCTTTGTGGTAATAAACCACCATCATGCCATGATACTTTTATATTCCCTTTACCATCAGTTCTTGGATAATTCAAATGTATGATCGATGAAGCCGGGCATGCATCCGGGTTTTGTGAATCGTCCCACATTTTAGCCCAGATAGTAGCAATGCTTGCTTCAACTGAATCAGGATAAAGAATTGGCAATATGCGATAGATCGGATCCATAATATGACATGCCATATCACCTAATGCTCCGGTACCATAAGCCCACCAACCACGCCAGTTAAATGGTAGATATGCAGGGTTAAAATCTATTTTAGGAGCTGTTCCTAACCAAAGATCCCAATCAAGCTCTTTCGGTATTTCATGCTGGCCGGTAGGAGTGGGAATTCCTTGTGGCCATACAGGTCTGTTAGTCCATGCATGTGCTGTATGCACATCGCCGATCAAACCTGCATCAAAAATTTCTTTTGCTTTTCTTACACCATCCCCAGAACCACCATGGTTACCCATTTGTGTAACCACTTTGTATTTTTTAGCAGCCTCAGTCAACATTCTTGCTTCATAAATATCATGTGTCAATGGTTTTTGTGTGTACACATGTTTGCCTAATTGCATTGCTGCTATTGTAGCAACAGCATGTGTATGGTCTGGAGTAGAAACAGAAACTGCATCTATATTGTTCTTTTCTTTTTCCAACATCACTCTAAAATCTTTGTAATAAGGAGCATTCGGAAATGATTGCCTTGACTTTGCAGCCTGCTTGTCATCAACATCGCATAATGCTACAATACTAACATTGGGGCTTTTTGCAAATTCTGCAAGATCACTTGTTCCCTTACCACCGGCACCAATACCGGCAATTCTTAGTTTATCACTTGGTGCAATAAACCCACGGCCAATAACATGACGGGGTACAATGAAGAAACCGGCGCCTGCAACAGCACTGTTTCTTATAAATTTTCTTCTTGAGTTGCTCATATAAAAAAATTAAAAAGTTTAAAATCAAAAGTCAAAAAATGCTTAGGCAGAAGGTTTATCAAAACTTACACATTCCTTTAATTCTTTTTCTGTGTAAGAAAGTCCATACTGTTTTAATACATCATCTGGAACGCCATTCCATTGGGTAGGAGTGTTGCCTATATAACCAATATCTTTTACACCTATTTGTGAGGTATAAAATCCTGTTGCAACCATGTCTCTCATTTTATTAAAGAAAGAAACTCCTTGTGCCATTTCGGGTTTTGCCTTTTTAGGATACGCAACCTGATCGACCAGTTCTATCTGTTGTTGTGGTGTACAATCTTTAAATGCGTTATTATACTTATTTAAACATTGCATATCTAACCAGCGCAAACCACCACGCAATGGCGTTTGATGATGAGGCATATCTTTTACAATGAACTCGATGAACTCGGGAACTTTTGCTTCGGTTGCACTGCCACTTACTTCATCTTTTGGAATTATTATATCAGAGAGTACTGCTATCGTTGCCATTTCATGATCAGTAAAAAACTTATCCATTGCCAGTATCCTCTTCTCATTTTCCACTTCGGCAGGATTGCGATCAAGATTAAAGGTTGGATCGGCAGCCGCAACAGCTTTCTTTTCATCTGGGCCGCAACCGGCAACAACTACAGGCACAGCGACTGCTCCTGTAACAATTAATTTTAGCGATTCTCTTCTTTTCATATTTTGAGTTTATCGTTTGTTTAATAAAGAACAGAAACCTGAACGGAGCGTCGCAACGATGTTTAATCGGAGCGATACAGCCAGTCTACAAATTATTTTTTTTCATTTCATCAATAATATGTTCACTTGCTCTCATGCTTAATGCTAATATCGTCCACGTAATATTTTTATCAGCCTGTGAAGTGAATGCGCCACCATCAACTACATAAAGATTTTTGCAATCATGCGCCTGGTTCCAGCTATTCAGCGCTGAATTCTTTGCAGTGCTTCCCATCCTCACTGTTCCTGCTTCATGAATGATCTCGCCGGGCTTTGCCAAACCATACTGATTTTTTTCATCATCATTTGCGCCCCAGGTAATAACTGCACCCATATTATGCATGATCTCTTTGAAAGTTTCTTTCATATGCTTCGCCTGGTTCACTTCATAGTCACTCCATTTTACATTGAATTTTAAAACCGGAATACCATACTTGTCAACAACATTCGGATCGATCTCGCAATAATTATCTTCTCTTGGTACTGCTTCACCACGACCGGCCATACCAACACTTGCGCCATAGAAATAACGATAATCTTCTTTTAAAGATTTACCATAACCACCGGCTTCTTTTTGCACACCATTCACTGCATACTTACCATTCATACTTTCAATACCACCCATAAATCCATAAGCAGGCTGACCCATACCACCCCAATACTCGATATGATAGCCCCGAGGGAAATCCAATTTCTTATTATCTAACCACCATGGCGAATAAACATGCAAACCACCAACACCATCTTCATTATATCTTTTGCGGCCAAATAGTGTAGGAAGATATCCGCCAAGAGCAGCACCGGTTGAATCATGTAAATATTTTCCAACTACACCGCTTGAATTTGCAAGACCATTCTGATGTCTTGCAGATTTTGAATTCAATAAAAGCCTGGAAGATTCACAGGCGCCGGCAGCAACAATAACAACACGACCAGTGACCTGGTACTCTTGCATATCATCTTTATTAATGTAAGAAACACCGGTAGCAAGTCCTTCGCTATTTGTCAATACTTCACGGGCCATTGCATTCGCAACAACATCAACATTGCCAGTTGCGATCGCTGGATAAATAAGAACATTTGTTGAGGAAAAATCTGCCTTGGCTATGCTGCAATTGCGGTTACATTGGGCGCAAAAGAAACAAGCGTTGCGATCAGTTGTACTTTTTATTTTTTGAGTAAGAATAGAAAGCCGTGAAGGGATCACTTTTACTTGCGCTTGTTCGGCTGCACGTTTAATGAAGAGTTCATGCAAACGTGGTTTAGGTGGCGGAAGAAAAATTCCGTCTGGATCATTTTCCAAACCTTCATTTGTTCCAAATATCCCGATCAGTTCATCAATTCTATCATAATATGGTTTGATGTCATCGTAGCTAATAGGCCAATCGTCACCAAGCCCATCAATACTTCTACGTTTAAAATCTTTTGGCCCAAAGCGAAGAGAAATTCTTCCCCAATGGTTTGTTCTTCCACCCAGCATTCTTGCACGCCACCATGCCCAATCCGTTCCTGGTGCCTTCGTAAATGGTTCACCATCTATTTCCCAACCATAGTAGCTTGCATCAAAATCGCCAAAGGGGCGAAGTTTTGTGGAGGCACCCCGACGTGGACTATCCCACGGATTTTTTAATTGAGTAACATTCTTTTGCGGATCATACATATAACCCGCTTCGAGTAAACAAACCTTTAATCCTGCATTTGCCAACACATAAGCTGCCATTCCGCCACCAGCACCTGAGCCCACAATTACCGCATCATACTTTTTTGGTTGTTTTTTGATCTGGAGATCTCCCATGTGCAATCGTTTTATAATTGGGTGTCAATTTACACGATAAAGTATCACCTTGTTTATTTTTCATAAAATTTCTCCTCACATCTGTTAGCCATAGTATATTCGTTAGTCAAATTCCTGATTATACAATGAAGCGATGCGTTATGATCCTGTTCGGATTATTGAATTTTATTTTTGCGAAGTCACAGAGTATATATGATTCATACCCTGTTTATAAAGGGAATGATCTTGGGTTGACTTATTCATCGGGATCTTCTATGTTCCGAATTTGGGCGCCGACCGCGGAAAAAGCACAGATCATATTTTACGATGCTGGTGATGGAGGAGAATCGACAGGTTTCCTGGACATGACCAAAGATTTGAATGGAACATGGAAAGCAAAAGCCGCAGGAGATATAAAAGGAAAATTTTATGTTTTTAAAGTCCAGGTGAATGGCAAATGGCTGAATGAAGTTCCCGATCCGTATGCAAAAGCAGTTGGAGTAAATGGCAAAAGGGCAATGGTGGTTGATTTGAAAACAACAAATCCTGCTGGTTGGGAAAAAGATAAAAGCCCTTCATTTAAAAATAAAACAGATGCTATACTTTACGAACTACAAATTCGTGATGCAAGTATTGCCACAAATTCAGGGATAAAAAACAAAGGCAAATATTTAGGTCTTACAGAAACAGGGACAAAAAATTCCGAAGGTCTTTCAACAGGACTTGATCACATTAAAGAGTTAGGAGTTACACATGTTCATCTGTTACCTTGTTTTGATTTTTATTCTCTGGATGAAAATCAACCTGATAAACCACAATATAACTGGGGCTATGATCCGCTGAATTATAATGTGCCGGATGGATCGTTCTCTACAAATCCTTATGATGGGGTGATAAGAATTAAGGAATTCAAACAAATGGTACAAACCTTTCATCAGAATGGATTAAGGGTGATATTGGATGTAGTATATAACCATACAAGACTCACAGAAGATTCTTACTTCAATCAATTAGTGCCTGGCTATTATTACCGGCAAACAAAAGATGGTAAATTTTCCAATGCAACTGCTTGTGGCAATGAAACAGCGAGTGAAAGATATATGATGAGAAAGTTCATGCTTGAATCGGTCTTGTATTGGGTAAAAGAATATCATATTGATGGGTTCAGATTTGATCTGATGGGCGTGCATGATATTGAAACGATGAACCTGATCTCAAAAGAACTTCATAAAATAAAACCTGATATTTTATTGTATGGCGAAGGATGGACAGCAGGTTCATCACCATTGCCTGATTCATTAAGAGCTATAAAAAAATATGCTTACAAATTAGATCGTATCGCGGTTTTTAGTGATGATATACGGGACGGAATAAAAGGAAGTGTATTTGATCATGGCGATAAAGGTTTTGCAAGTGGAAAGCCCGGAATGGAGGAAACTATAAAGTTTGGCATTGTTGCTTCTTGTAAGCATTCACAAGTTGATTATTCAAAAGTGAATTATTCGAAAGAACCTTATTCAGCACAGCCATGGAATACGATCACTTATTGCGAATGCCACGATAATCATGTGCTTTGGGATAAGTTGGCAATATCAGCAAAGAATGCAACAGAAGCTGAGCGAAAAGAAATGGATAAGCTAGCATTGTCAATTGTGCTAACATCCCAAGGGATTTCATTTTTACATGCAGGAACAGAATTCTTAAGAACAAAAAAAGGAGTGGAGAATAGTTTTGAATCGCCGGATAGTATCAATGCAATTGACTGGAGTTTGAAAACAGAGAATAAAGAGGTACTTGACTATATAAAGGTGCTGATCAAAATGAGAAAAGAACATCCTGCATTTAGAATGACTGATGCAAAACAAATTTCAAGTAATCTCAAGTTCTATGAAAATCTCCCTGCTGGAGTAATTGCATATGAGATCAATGGAAATGGGGTAAAAGATAAATGGAAAAAAATACTGGTATGTTTTAATGGCACCGAAAAAAAGCAGCCAATACTAAGAGAAAATCTGGTGTGGAACTCATGGATATTAAATAATCGGTTCGATGTAGTATCTGATGGAAGAATTGGATCGATAACTATCGAGCCATTTAGCTGTTCAGTATTATTTCAATGGTAAGTTATTTCTTGGCGGCTCTGTCGATGTTTTTCCCGATCAGATAACCAACTGCCGCACCTACGATAGCACCTCCCAATGCCCAAACAAAATCGCCCTGTGTGGCAAAATAAAAAATTGCCATTCCCACTACGGCGCCACCAACTGCAAATACAGAACTTGCCTTCGTTTTGGATTTTGATTCACCGGTACTGCCTGCAGTCCTGTTTTGAAATTGCTTCAGGTGCTCCTTGTGCCCTTTACGATGATGAGGTCTTGCCATAATTTTCTATTTACCGTAAGATAATAATTGCAGACGAAAAACATATTGATTTACCTGTTTGATCGTAAAACCCTTTTGAAGATATTAACCACCGCTGGTAAATTCATTGCTATTTACTAAGATAGATTTATTATTTTCCCCGATTATTATCGTCACAATGCCAAAACAAGTTGTTCTAATATCTCTCTTACTTTTCACTATTCATTCTTATTCGCAGGATGCCGGTGTATTTAAGCCCGACTCCATAAAAAAAGAAATGACAGCTGTGCAAATAACCAATACGATCAAAGTCGATGGGATATTAAATGAAGAAGAATGGAAACTTGCAAAACCATCACCAAGATTTGTACAGATAGAACCTCAGCAGGGAATGCCCGCAAATTTTGAAACAGAGGTAAAGGTTTTATACAATCGTCAATACTTATATGTTGGTTTTATTTGTCATGATTCTTTAGGTAAAAAAGCAATTCGTGCTACAGATTTCAGACGTGATTTTGGCATTCGTAGTCATGACCATGTTGCTTTATCATTTGATGGTTTTAATGATACGAGAAACGCTATGGCATTAATGGCAAATGCGTATGGGGTGCAAAGAGACTTGCTTGTGTTCGATGATATCTTAACCGATGTAGATTGGGATGGCCTTTGGAAAGTAAGAACTACAAGAACAGATTCAGGCTGGATAGCAGAAATAGCGATACCATGGCAAACGCTTCGTTATCCAAAATCAAAAGACTCATTACAACAATGGGGATTCAATATCTACCGGACACGAAGAATGAGTAATGAAATAAGCTCTTTTTCTGGTTATCCAAGAAATTTCAGCTTTACAAGAATGGCTTATGCCGGTCTTTTAAAAAATTTACAACCGCCGCCGCCAAAACCAAATATCAGGATACAGCCATATGTCCTCGGCTCTTACGATCGTTATAAAAATTTTCCTCCATCGACTGAACCTGAAAAAAATAGTTTCCGTGCCGGTGGTGATATTAAATGGGCCATCAATCCAAACTCTATTCTTGATGTAACTATTAATACTGACTTCGCACAAGCTGATGCGGACCGACAAGTGAATAACGTAACAAGATTTTCTGTTTTCTTTCCGGAGCGCAGACAATTCTTTTTGGAAAATGCATCATTGTTTGGAGTGGGAGTGAGGCCGAATGAAGATGGTTCAGGTGGGGCAATGCGTATTCAACCTTTCTTTAGTAGAAGAATTGGTTTGGATGATTTTGGGAACCCGATCCCGATCGATGCGGGTGGAAGATTTGTTTATCGCTCATTAAAGAGAAACGCAGGTGTAATGGCCATGCGTCAAAGAGAATCCACAACTACACCGGCTACAAATTTCTTTGTTGGTCGCTATTCGGAAAATTTTGGCAAGCAAAACCGTATAGGTGGATTATTGACCTATAAAAATAATTCTGATGGTACAAATACAGTTGGCGCCATAGATGGTTTTTTCAGAATGGGCGAATCGCATTCATTGAATACAATGTTGATCTATTCAAATACCAATAGCAAGGATCCTACAGTTAATGACGCAAAAAAAGGTGCTTTTGCAGGATACGCACAATATTATTACACCAATAACCAATGGAAGATCTGGTGGACGCAATCAGTAGTTACAAAAGATTTTAATCCTGAATTAGGATTTGTTTCCCGCAGTGATGTGATCGGTACTACACCGGGAATATTCTGGTACTATCGTGGTAAACTATTGCCATTCAAAAAATGGATCCGTGCATTTGAACCTGGCATCTTTCCAGAATTTTATCACCAGGCATCAACAGGTAAATTGATAGAAAGACAGCTTACGGTAAACCCGATCTGGTTCAATTTTCAGAATGGAGGATACTTTGGTTATATTATAACTCCAACCTATCAATTATTGACAGAACCATTTGCACCCCTTGGAATAAATATTCCGGAAGGAAAATATAATTATCTAAGACATACATTTTATTTTAACACGGATCAATCAAGAGTGATCAGCAGCGGTATAAATTTTGAAACGGGATCCTATTATAATGGCAACCTGACTGCAGGAACAATAACACTAAATTTTGCGCCTATACCTAATATTTTTATACAGGGGCAATACAATCGCAATCAATTTAAAGAAGTAGGTGATCCGGTAACCGATAAAACCGTTGACCTGTATAGCATTTCGGGGAGGCTTGCATTAAATCCAAGATTGCAGCTTATCGGTTTTTATCAAAAGAATTCAGAAAATAATCTAAGCAATTATAACATTCGCCTTTCATGGGAGTATCAACCGCTTTCATATGTTTATCTTGTATTCAATCGTCGCGGCTTTGATAATGCACAACAAAAAAGACAAACAGAAGATCATGCGATCATTAAAGTAAGTTACCTGCGACAGCTATAAGTTTTTATAATGACAGCCTGAAAATTACAAACTTAAACTCCGTAGGAGTTTAATCTTTATAGAACAAAAAAACATTTATGAACATTCAACTCCATACGGAGTTGAATAAACGTGCTTGAATTTTTATTCTATAAATATTTGTCTCCTCCGGAGACAAAATTATTTAAGCTAATATATTCCCGAATTCTTTTACCAAAAAAATACCCGGTTCAATGACCGGGTATTTTAATTTTATGTACAAAGAAATTTTATAGAGTTGTAAATATTTTTACAATGCCATCAGTTTCACTGCTTACTATTAAAAGCCCTTTCCCATTAGGGCTATCGCTGGCAGAAACAAATGCAAGCCCTTCTGGTCCCACACCACAGTTGAGCCATTGTAAATAAACCGGGCTATCGGGATCTGTAATATTGTATACGGCAACTGCGTCAGATCTTTCCATTCCAATAAATAAAAGAGTTTTATTTCCTACACGACCTATCGTTATTCCTTCTGGTTCTATTGATTTATCGTCACTACGGCTATCAACATATTTACTTGCTGCCTTAGCTCTTATATCAAGATCATTTTTACTATCAAATATTAACTCCCCTGTATTACCATTCCAAATACTAAAAGATCTTGCACCTTGTGCATATATTTCATCATAGTCTCCATCACCATCAGTGTCACCCAAAGTTTTAGTAACATTCAATCTACCTAATTTGGAATTAGGCTTCCAGTTTGTTGCAGCATTTGAAAATACAGATGGATCAAGAGGGTAGGCGGCGTTACCTAGTCTTACATTCTCAACAAATCCAGTCCACTCTCTTGCGTCGCCTTCATTAGCACTATACACATACGGAATTCCATTGTTTGGATGAACAGCAATAGCATCGGGACAATAGATCCCTTTTACTGGCCATGGAGCTAATAGCCCAACTGATCCATCCTGATCACTTGGATCAATTGCATTCATTTCCAAATTGAAATTTTTAAATCCAAGCGGGAATATGTTTTTAATAGTTTTTGTTCGAAGATCGATCTTTGCAATTCCATTGTTCTCCTGTAAGGTTACCCATGCTGTATTTGAATTAGCAGAAACAGCGATATACTCTGGCTCAATATCCTGTGCGAAACTTGCATTCGGACCAAAAACCCTTAATCCACCCGCTTTCAATTGTATAGCTTGTGTTGCAAATCCACTAAAATCAAGTGTAGTCACTGAGTAATTATCTTCTACATCAATAATAGAAACGGTTCCTCGAGGATCAATAGTGTAGGCATCATTTGGTTCGCCTTCATTTGCACTAAGTATAAGCTTGCCATCCGGAGAAAATGTAACCATGTCTGGTAATGCCCCTACAGTTCTTACAGCTATCTCGGCATAAGTAGATGTGTTAAATACAACAACCTTTCCGTCATTTGTTTTGACAGATGCTTCTATAGCTGCAGCAAGCTTTCCTTCTTTTACATAGACACTATTTACCAGACCACCATAAATAGAAATAGGAATACTTGTGATCAAGATCGGTGAAGAAGGATTTGATAAGTTAACAACATCGATCCTGTTATTACCAGCAGTATTATTTACTACAAAAAGTTTTTTGGTAAGCGGGTCAAAAGCGCTGATCTCAGCCGCGCCGGTTTCCCCAAGATCGATCATTCCCGTTTCGCCAAAAGTTGCTGATTCATGATTTGAATTGCCACCCGCAGCGGTCGCAATTTCTTCATCCATTAATTTGGTTTCATCGAAAGTTTTAGTACAGGATGCCAACATAATAATGCCAGCCAACAGCAGATAGTTTTTATTCATTTGTTTTAGTTTGAGTGGTACAAATAAATAAGAGAAATGTTGCCGGAATGTTACTGGCTTATTAAAAGGATATTAATTTTAGCGATAGCTAAAATCAAAAAAATAAGCTTCCCTAGAGAAGCTTATTTGAAAATAAATTTTGCGGGAGAAATATTAATAACGTCTGTCTCTTGGACCGCTAGGACCGGGTCTTCTATCTCTATCTCCGCCACCACCACCGCCACGATAACCACCGCCGCCGCCACCACTTCCACCACGGTAACCGCCACCGCCGCCGCTACCACCACCACCACGATAACCGCCACCGCCGCCACTGCTACCACCTGGTTTATCTTCAGCTTGTTTAACGATCAATGGCTTTTTACCAAGGGAAATATCATTGAGACCTTCAATTGCTTCTTTTGCTTCTGAATCATTGGGCATTTCTACAAAACCAAAACCTTTACTTTTTCCGGTTTCTCTATCCATGGCAACTTTGGCTGAAGCCACTTTGCCAAATTTTTCAAATATCTCCTCTAATTCAGCATCATCAAGATCATAGGGAAGTCCGGCAACGAAAATTTTCATGTGCTTAATTTTTGTAAATGTAATAAACAATACGCTAAAATTAGAATGACTCTTAAATTGATTATTGAGAAGCTTTCGCATCCACAACTTCTATTTCAAAAACCAAAACGCTGTTAGGTGGAATTTTTGCAGCTCTTGTTCTAATTGAATAGCCAAGATTTGATGGCATAATGATCTTGATCTTGCCGCCAACTTTACAAAGTGGAACACCAATTTGCCAACCCATGATCAATCTTTTCAATGGAAATATTGCAGGCTTTTCTTTTGTCTGATCGAATACAGAACCGTCTTTAAGCAAATAGCCTTTGTAATAAATAGTAACTGTATCATTGACAGAAACCTGGCTGCCAGTTCCTTCTTTAAGCATTGTATAATAAATTCCGTCAATATTTTTAACATCGGTATTTACCGATGTAATAAGCTTTTTGTCTATTTCTAATTGTTCCAGACTATCAACATGCGAAAAAAGATTAACAACGGGAAAAGAAAGATCTTTCTCCAATAAGTTTTTCCATGAGCCATTATTGCGCTGACACCAGGCCTCATGAATATTTAGCTGCAAAGAATTATTTTTTGTTTGAGAACGAAATGTCGCAGGTTGCTTCAGTGTATTCCATTGCCCCAAAATTTTACAAGTGCCGATCAGTTTCCATTTCTTTTCTTTTGGTAAAAAAATATATCCGGAATACAAAGCAAAATTTCCTGCAGAATCGCTGGCAGTAGCAATAAGCAATTTGTAATTCTCATTTTCCATCCAATTATTATTCCAGCTTAATTCGCCTTTTTCAACCTTAACAGCAATGCCATTTGCTACTACTGTTGCCGAAGATGGAAATTCAAAAACAATTTCTCTTTCTTTTTTATCTGATTCAAATGAAAGTTTTACAACATCGGTTTTGATACCTGCAAATACTTCCTTCTTTGAAGTAATAGTTCCAACCGAAACTTCGGCAAGAAATGAAACTGCCTTTACACTGTCTGGTAATGGATAATAAATCAGAGAGTCTTTATTATTTGCAAATGAATTGAGAAAAGTAAAAGCTAAAAATGTAAAAGACAGAAATCGTTTCATGTTTCAAGTTGTTTAAATGCTTTACCGATGCTATCAATTATATCACCCGCTATCATTGCTTCCTTTGAAAAATCATTTGCGGCAATATCACCCGCTGAGCCATGAAGATACACTGCAAGTATTGAAGCATCTTCAGAAGAATTATTTTGTGCCAAAAAGCCCGTGATCATTCCAGTAAGCACATCGCCGCTGCCGGCAGTAGCCATTCCCGCATTACCAGTATTATTAAAATATCCTTTCCCGTTGGGGCAAGCGATAAATGTATGATGCCCCTTCAAAACAATTAAACAATTCAACAATTTTGCATTGCTCAATGCTTTCTCAATTCTCTCAAAATCATTTTTACATTCACCAAGCAATCTTTCAAATTCTTTTGGATGCGGAGTAAGAATAGAACCGGGTGGGAGAGAAGGCAAATTCTTTTCCATTGACAACCCATTCAATGCATCAGCATCTATCACCATTGGTTTCTTATAAATAGAAATTAATTCCTTAACCGCTGCTCTTGTTTCAGATGCTGTTCCCAGGCCCGGACCAATTCCAATTGAATCGTATTTCAAAACATCTTCATCAATTTTTGTGATGATCGATGAATTTGCATCTGTCATTACCATTGCTTCGGAGACAGATGTTTGCAAAATATCATACCCGCATTTTGGAATAAAACAAGTAAGCAAACCAACGCCACTTCGTAAACATGCTTTTGCTGCTAAGACTGCTGCGCCGATCTTTCCATAACTACCCGCTATTATCATTGCATGTCCAAAATTCCCTTTGTGTGCAAACCTGTTTCTTGGTTTATAAATTGAACGGATAATTGACTTATCGATCAATTCAAGTTCGGCTTCAAGAGAAGCAAGAAACTCAGTCAACAAACCAATATCAAGAATAACCACATCGCCAATGAAGGCTGCATTCTCTGCTACAAGAAATGCCAGTTTATAACATTGAAAACTCAATGTATAATTTGCTTTGACAATTTTATTTCCCTTAGAAGATTGATCGACCGACATGCCGCTTGGAACATCAATTGCAATTACTGAACATCCGCTATTATTAATATGATCTACGAGGTTGGCTGTAAATCCTTCCAGTGGTCTTGTTAAGCCAGAACCAAAAAGTGCATCGATAATTACAGTCTCTTGTGATAGTGTATGAAAAATGCTTTCTTCTTGTATAAAATGAATATCAACTGCAGGATATTGATGAAGCCTTGCAAGATTAGTTTGAAAATCGTCAGTCCCTTTATGCCCGAATTCAAGAATATAAACAGAAGCTTTACAGCCGCGGTCCGCTAGCATTCTTGCGATCGCCAGGCCGTCTCCGCCATTATTTCCCTTACCACAAAAAATAGCAAATGAATGAACGAACCAGCCGTTATCATCAAGCCACTCAAAACATTTTGTTGCGGCTCTTTCCATCAGGTCAATGGAAGCAATAGGCTCATGTGCGATCGTATACTGATCCCATGATCTTATTTGATCCGCTTTTAAAATTTTCATTTTTTGAATTCCTGCTTAAAGTTGAGGAAGAAATCTCGAAAAGAAATGATTAACGCCTTTTTTTGGAAGATTTTGCTTTAGGAACGTATGTGGTTTCCTCTTTTATAGAGTTTTCGCCAACAGAATTATCATCTGGTTCGCTACCATCATATTGTTGACTTTGGCCCGGTAAATAATTACCAAAAATATTATACGCTTTAGCAGCAGCGTGATAAATATTACTATTGTATTTATTTCCAATGAGAATCATTGTAGCATTTTCATCAGGGAACCTTACAAATACTGCATTTGATCCATGCCAGCGGCCATTGTGATATACAAACTTTTTACCATTTGGAAAGATCATCATACGCCATCCCAACCCATAATTATGAATTGATCTTCTTTCATTGCTTAATGGTGTATAGGCGGCATCCAAAGTTTCTTTCTTAAACAATTGTCCGCTACTCAATGCCTGGTCCCATTTCAATAGATCATGTGCAGTTGTATAAACATTTTTATCCCCATAGGTACAGTCAAAAGGATCGGTTTCCCAGAATCTACCACTCCATGCAAAACTTGGAGTTGGTGTTAATGAATCTTGGTTAGCATAAACAAAAGTATTTGTCATTTGAAGCGGATCAAAAAATATACGTTTTAAGTAACCAGCGAAATGTTCACCAGTTATTTTCTCAACGATCATCGCAAGTAATACGTAGTTAGTGTTACTATAATTGAACCTCGTTCCTGATCTTGACTCTAGTCCAGGTTGAAGTATGAAAAGTGAGTTCAACACATCCTGGTTACTATAGCAAGTATCATTCTTTTTTAAAAGTGACAAGTAATTAAGGTAATTCGGAAGTCCACTTCTGTGACTTAATAACATCTTAACGGTAACACCTGCATAAGGAAAGCCAGGAAAATATTTACCAAGTGTATCGTCAAGATTTAAACTGCCGGCTTCCATTAAGTGTAATATGGCCATGCCTGTAAAAGTCTTACTTACACTGGCGATATGCATTGGAGTGTTTTCACTAAGACTATCTTTCGTTCTCATATCTGCGAAACCAACTGTCTTTTCAAAAACAACTGTACCATTTTTTGCAATTAGCATTTGTCCATTGAATCCCCTGTTTAAAAGTGACCCTTCAAAATGGTTCTTAACTACATTAGAATAATATTGAAATTCTTCTTTGGATAATGTTGTTGGTGGAGTAGTGACATGAGCAATCGATCCTACAGGCCCCGCAGCCTGCTGACTAGAGGTGTTACAACCAAATAAAATGGCTATCGTTAAAGAGTAAAGAAGATTTTTCAATTAGAATACAGTTTAAGACAAAAATAATAGCACAAGTCGTGCCTAATGAACGTTACTTTTCCCCATTTGTTGCAAATTGTTAATAGTTACGACTCTATATTTGCAGAAATGGAAACACAAAAAACAAGCTATCCCAAAGATAAAATAAGAATTCTTTTCTTAGAAAACATTAGTGATGCTGCTGTAAAAAACTTCCGTGGACATGAGTATTCTAACGTAGAAAAAATCACAAAGGCTTTAACCGAGGATGATCTCGTCAAAGAAATTAAAGATGTACATATCCTTGGCATTCGTTCAAAAACACAGATCACAAAAAGGGTATTGGATGCCGCAAAAAAATTGCAGGCTATCGGTTGCTTTTGCATTGGTGTGAACCAGGTTGATCTGAAAGCTGCAACAAAAAATGGCGTGGTAGTATTTAATGCGCCGTATTCAAATACAAGATCAGTTGCCGAATTGGTAATTGGCTTATCCATTATGCTTATCCGCCGCATACCCGATAAAAACAAAGCAGCACATGAAGGCTCATGGATGAAAGATGCTAAGAATAGTTTTGAATTACGTGGAAAAACACTTGGCATAATTGGTTATGGAAATATCGGTAGCCAGGTGAGTGTACTGGCAGAAGCAATGGGAATGAAAGTTATTTTTTATGATGTAGAAACAAAATTGCCACTCGGTAATGCTGAAGATGCAAAATCATTGAAAGAACTTTTAGGTCGTTCAGATATTGTAACACTCCATGTACCGGAAACCTCGCAGTCAAAAAATCTTATTAGTAAACCTATTCTGAAACAATTTAAGAAAGGTGCGATATTAATAAACTACGCAAGAGGAGAAGTGGTGGACCTTGATGCGCTGCGAAAAGCAATTATTGATGGCGCAATTGGCGGGGCCGCTGTTGATGTTTTTCCTGTTGAACCAGAAAAAAATGGCGATAAGTTTCAAACGCCATTGCAGGATCTTCCCAATGTAATTCTCACCCCGCATATCGGCGGTTCCACTGAAGAAGCACAGGAAAATATTGGTGAAGATGTAAGCGCCAAGTTGTTTAATTATCTTGAAAAAGGGATCACATTTGGTTCACATACTGTGCCGGCCCTTGCATTGCCTCCGAAGGAAGGATCACATCGCATTTTACATATTCATAATAATGTACCGGGTGTTCTATCCGAGATCAACACAACGCTTTCAAAAAACAATATCAACATTGTTGGGCAATATTTAAAAACCAATGAAGAGATAGGCTATGTGGTGCTTGATGTTGACAGGCAAATTTCTTCAAAAGCATTACAATTGCTTAAAGAAGTGAAGCAGACCATCAAGGTGAGGATGTTATATTAATACCAGCTTCGTCCCGATAGCTATCGGGATTCATAGCGTCCAGTTTACCCAGACACTGAGCAAAGCGAAATGAAAGGGTCGCAATCACTTCACCGTCCCATTCTCATTGAGCAATAATTTATAGATTGCTAATTTCAAGTCACATAAAATTAATATTTTAAATTTTCAATAAATACTGAAAATTGTGTAAATTTGGACTGTAAATGAGCTTAAGATGAAAGTAATTATTGTAGGCGGCGGTTTTGGCGGATTGAAACTAGCAAGGAAACTTAGTAATAAAAAAGACATTGAAGTATTACTGATCGATAAATTCAACTATCACCAGTTTCAGCCATTATTTTACCAGGTAGCAACTGCAGGCCTTGATGCTAGTAACATTTCTTTCCCTTTAAGAAAAGCATTTCATCGCAGTAAAAATATCCGCATACGGATCACCGATCTGAAAGAGATCGTTGCTGCCGAAAATAAAATAATAACCGGAACAGGAGAGGAGCGATACGATATTTTAGTTCTTGCTACCGGTGCCGATACAAACTTTTTTGGCAACCAGCAATTGGAAGAACATGCATTTCCAATGAAGTCAACTGTAGAAGCTTTACAACTTCGCTATAAACTTGTTCAAAATTTTGAAGATGCATTAACCACAAAAAATGAAGAAGATCTTCAGCGTTTAATGAATATCGTAGTAGTAGGAGGCGGCCCAACCGGGGTGGAGATCTCAGGTGCATTGGCAGGATTGAAAAACTATGTATTACCTAAAGATTATCCCGAACTTGATTTTGCCAAAATGAATATTTTCTTATTAGAAGGTACACAAAAGACGCTTGGGCACATGAGCGAAATATCTTCAAATCGTTCAAAAAAATATTTGGAAAAATTAGGAGTGAAGGTGATAACCGGTGCTCTTGTTAAAGATTATGACGGAAAAAATGTCCTGCTTCAGGACGGAAATATAATTTCTTCAGCAACTGTTTTATGGGCTGCCGGCATTAAAGGGAATATTCCAGGTGGTATAGATAATTCACTTATTGCCAGGGGAAACAGAATAAAAGTTGACAGGCAAAACCGGGTGATCGGTTCTCAAAATATATTTTCGATCGGGGACCTCGCATATATGGAAACACCTAAATATCCTCATGGACACCCGCAAGTTGCTACAACTGCAATACAACAGGCAAAACTGCTTGCAGGAAACTTATTGAAGATAAACGCTGGCAAAACTGATCTGAAGGAATATGAATATAATGACAAAGGTACCATGGCAACGGTGGGAAGAAATCTTGCGGTAGTTGATATTCCAAAACCAAAGTTGCATTTTGGCGGCTGGTTCGCCTGGATGATCTGGATGGGCCTGCACCTGATGCTGATACTCGGTGTAAAGAATAAATTCTTTGTGTTTATTAACTGGGTTTATAATTACGTCACCTATGATCAAAGCCTTCGTTTGATCTTTAGAGAATTTAAGAAGACAAAAAAATGAGCCAACAGAAACTTCTTATTGCAGAATGGAGAAAGTTGATATTGGCTAACTATGAAATTGATCCCGGCATTCTTAAAAAATATCTGCCTGCGGGAACTGAACTAGACACCTGGGAAAATAAATATTATATAAGTCTTGTTGGGTTCATGGTTTTAAAAACTAAACTGCATGGATTCAGGATACCATTTCATTCAAATTTCCCCGAAGTAAATCTTAGATTCTATGTTCGCTATAGATCAGGCAATGATTGGAGGCGAGGGGTTGTTTTTATCAATCAGTTTGTTCCAAAACATGCGATAACTTTTGTTGCCAACAAATTCTATAAAGAACGATTTGTAACATTTCCTTTAAACCATAAATGCGAAATTGATAATAAACTTACCGTCGGCTATTATTGGAAAAAAGATCAGCAATGGAATAAAATGGAAGTAACCGCTGACCCGGGTCTTCGTGAATTAAGATCGCTAAGCAAAGAAGAATTTATTACTGAACGCTATTGGGGTTATTCATCAATTGATAAAAATAAAACGACAGAATTCCGGGTTGAACATCCTCGATGGAATATTTATCCAATAGAGCGATATAGTATTGACAGTAATTTCAAAACTCTTTATGGAAATGACTTCGGATCTTTAAATGATACACAACCTGCATCAGTGTTTCTTGCTGAAGGTTCACCGGCCACTATTTTTACTAAGAAAATTCTTTGAGCAATTTCTTTGCTCTTGCTTTAAAAGCCGGCGTTTCATAGTCCCATCTTTCTTCAATAACCAGCTTTATTTCATTAATGATCTCAGGATATAATTTAGCGAGTTTCTGCAATACAGATATTGAAAAGGCTTTTATTGCAATAGCCTCCGTAGGCGAGGAAAAATAGCGAAAACAAACATCCATTACCTGTCCATGAAATTTTTTAGGGATATCTACATATTGCAAAAAGCGAACGGTATTTCTTTTTATTGAATCGTGAGCATCGGGTTTTTCAAGTGCCTTTAAGACCTTAGCAAAATGCTTTTTTATAAACTCCGGGTGATCTTCTACGCAATATGTCATCGGCCATCCAGCTCTTTGTACAACACGATATTCATCATTCAAAAACAAATTGAATAATTCATCAAATCTTTTTTGATCATTGCCAACCCATTTTACAATTCGCCTGCAATTGGCTTTTGAATGTTCTTTTAATATTGTTTCTCTTAATTTCATTAATTTGAGACTGCTTAAAAATAAGAAATGAGTAATAAAAATAAACACATGAAAAAAGGAATTCTCATTTTACTATCAGTATTGTTTTCAAGCTGCCTGGTTAGCCAGGTAAAGTCAATACAGGAGAGGCTGGGTTATCCTAAAGATGCAAAGCTTGTCATCATTCATGCTGATGATCTGGGGGTGTCACATTCTGAAAATGCAGCCTCAATAGCGGCTATGGAAAAAGGAAGTGTAAGTTCTGCAAGCATTATGGTGCCTTGCCCATGGTTCCCGGAAATAGCTGCTTATGCACAATCACATCCGGCAGCTGATCTTGGTTTGCATATAACATTAACCAGTGAATGGAAATATTATAAATGGGGACCGGTAACCGCCAAAGAAAAGGTGCCGGGACTTGTAAATAAGAATGGCTTTTTATATTCATCTGTTGACAGCGTTTATCAATTTGCCAGCGCTGCAGAAGTTGAAGAAGAAATACGCAACCAGGTCATTAGATCAAAACAATTTGGAGTGGATCCAACGCATTTGGATGCGCATATGGGCACTGCGCTGCAACGGCTCGATTATTTTAAAGCCTATTTGAAAATAGGGCATGAGTTTAAGATCCCTGTTTTTATACCGCGACTATTGGAAGTTCCTTTAAAAGTAAAATTTGATACGATCGTGTCTGATAAAGACGTTTTGGTAGATCATATTCTTTCTGCATCGCCGCAGGATCTTAAAACTGGTTTTGCCAATTTCTATTCGAATGGTTTAAAAAATTTAAAGCCCGGGCTTACATACCTTATTATACATACCGCATACGACGATGAAGAAATGCGTGCCGTAACTATCGATCATCCGGATTGGGGCGCTGCGTGGCGCCAGCAGGATTTTAATTTCTTTTCGAGCCCTGAATGCAAGAAGGTTTTAAAGGAAAATAATATCTATGTAATTACCTGGAAAGAGATCAGGGATAAGATCGTGAGGAAATGAATTACGATTTGGGCTTGGATTTGGACTTTGGCTTGATCGACGGCGTTTTGCCAAATTGGATATATAATGATTCCATGATCCTTGGCTTCAGATCGGCGCAGGCTTTAATTATTTCATCTTCAACTAAAATTGCTTCTTCACCATAAAGTCTTTCGGTCAGCACTTTATTTGTTGCCTGTTGTAATGCGATAATTTCAACAAGCAATTCAAACATCATCTGGAGATTATATTTCGGATCAAATTGCACATGATCCAAACTATCAGGCGTCTTATTCATTTGTATAAATATACAATTGAGACAAGATTAAAGTAAAATCAATATTTCAACAGCTATTCAACATAAGAACATATATCAAGAAAATCAGAAGCTATTTCCAACCCTTGAATTTTTCTTATAATGTATGTTATGTTAAATAGGCACACTGGGCTTTGCTGAACAGAAAAGCCCTCGCCCCCGTGATACTTGTTTTGTATATTCAGGGTAAACAAACCAGCTAATTGTTTATGGACATTGACTTCATAACAGAAAGCATTTTGCGAGCTGCACAAGACTCTAGAGGCAGAATATTGCAACATTCAATAGATATGGAAAATATTATGGGAATATATATTTCAGAGCATTTCACAAAAGATATAGACAAGATAGAAGAATTTTTTTCGCTTATTTTATCAAGGGTAAATTTCGAATCCAAGTATCAAGCATTCATTTATTTGGTGCGAAAATATAATCCAGATTTTGTTATAAATAATCCAGATTTTCATAAAGAAATAATTAAATTAATAGAAGAAAGAAATGTGTTTGCGCATTGGCCAGTTGATTACTCGGAACAAGCGATTAGCGATTATGAAAATGAAAAATCAGTTACTTATGTTCTAATTCAAAAAAGAGATAATGTATTAATTAGCAAAAGGCTAATGACAGAAGAACACATTAACGACCTAATTAAAAGATATTGGAATATAAATCAAACACTAAAAGCCTTGATAATTTAGGCCAAACCCTCCCCCCTGTGGCTTTGCGTTGCTAGCACCACATTGCCCATAAAACGGGAAGGAAGTATTTAAATAAGATTAAAAGAATTGGCCGCTCTATTTCCTGTTCGCCGCCCTTCCCCGACTCACATAGCGTTTTTGCACTCAGGAATATTTGAAATAAGAAACGCATTAGAGATAATTTTTTAGGTTCATGCCCCTTCATACTCTTGTATCGTAAAAATCCATATTAGGTGAATCGAAAATAATTACTAACTTCTCCACTTCGAATTTTCATAGGATAAGGTTTAATGGTTAATGTTTTTGATTAGAGAGCCCACCAGTGTCCACTGGAGGGCTTTTTTATATTCTGCTCTCGCAAGAGAGTTTATGGTCTTTTTGAAATGATAAAAGCCATCTTGAAATCCTGTTAGTTCCTTTATTCGCCTTTGGCTCATATTTCCTAAATACAATCTCTTTATCCCAACAAAAAACCACCTTTCGGTGGTTTACTTATTTTAGTTATTTGCTTCTGATTTTTTTCGATACTCATCTGCTTTTACCTTGTCCCCTTTTACTTCATACGCTGTAGAAAGATAGCCATTCACCACTTTATAATTTCCTCTTTCACCAGCTTTCAATGTTGCTTTAGCGCCATACAGGTCTGAAGCAGCCTGCGAATAAACGATCAACTGATCAGCAGCCTCTGTCATTTTTACTTTCAAGTCAGCTTTCTTTTTCTGATCTGCTGCTGCTGTTCCTTTTATCGCCTGCATGTCATCCTGGAAATCATAAAGAACATTATAATAATGACGAGCCATCAGCACATTAGCTTCGGGATAGCTCTTATTGTTCTCTATTGTTGTCTTTAAAACACTTTCAATTTTCTGTTGCGTCTCTTTATAGTCTGCGGGTTTTACATCGCCTGCATATGTATAATTGAACAACTCAACAGCATAGTTATATGTCATCAGGAATTTACCCGGATATTTTGGCATCAACTCTTCATATTTTGCAAAAAGAGCTTTTTTATCTTTTTCATCTACCTGCTCCAGTTCCATTTGGTACCAGCGATCATCAGCTGGATAAAGCTCACGGCCCAGGGAGAAATATTTTTCTGTGTTTGCCTTGTCGCCTTTTTTCAGATAATACTCAATGAGCAACTGGTAAACATCTATATTATCTTTTCCGGCTATTTTCTGATCGGCTATCCTTTTATAATAGACAGCAGCCTCGTCATCCTTCTTGGCCCTATATGCACTTAAGGCTATGTTTTGAATTAAAGTAGTATCGAAGACAGGGAATTTAAAGCCATTATATTCAAAGCCTTTGCCCCCGATATATTCTTCAACCATTAATGCATTTTTGAAGTTGATATATGCACTATCAAACTTTGAAGCACCGAAACCTGCCACTCCAAGGTCAAAATATCCATTGTAAATATCAAAGAGCCTCACATGCTGTTCAAGTGTCGCTCTTATTGCTTTTGGATCTAATTCATAATATTTTTTAAAAGCATTGAAGGCTTCCATACGGGCCTCAGGCACCTGCGCCTTGTATTTTTCGCTCTTGGCGATCTCGTTATAGATAAGACCTTTGTACCACCATCCATCGGGTTTAGCTGCATTCTTTTCTTTTGCAAGAAAAGCCTCTACCGACGTTTTTGCTTTATCATACTCTCCTTTTCCAAATTGTGATTCGATGTCTTCAATTGATTGGGCAAACAAATTGCTGCCACCTAAAATAATAAGCAAGCTTAAAAGAAACCTTTGCATGATTTTATTTTTGTTTTTTATTAAATCAGAACCTAATTGCAGATGAAATTAATTACTCAGTGGTTGCATTTTCAGGACCTTCAATTGCACCGCTGCCCGTTTCATTCCCATTTCCGCTATCGCCATTTTCGGGTGCATTTCCATTCTCCGCAACAACCGCCTGGTCTTCGATCTTTGTAATAGCGGCTATCTCATCACCTTCATCAAGTCTTATCAATTTTACACCCTGTGTAGCCCGGCCCTGCTCACTGATATCAGCAACTTTCATTCGTATCGTAACACCACTTTTACAAGTTATAACAAGATCTTCCTTTTCCGACACTTCCAACATGCCCACCAATTTACCAGTTTTTGGTGTAACATTAATTGTCTTCACACCTTTTCCGCCACGATTTGTAAAACGATACTCATCAACTGCAGTTCGTTTTCCATAACCTTTCTCACTTACTACCAATACCGTTTTAGATTCACCGGTCCCTGCATTTACACAAATCATACCAACAACTTCATCATCATTATCATCAACTTCAATACCAGCAACACCGATGGCTCCACGGCCGGTAGCTCTTGCTTTTGTTTCAGAAAAACGAATTGCTCTTCCGCTTTTTACCGCCATCATGATCTCAGAATTTCCATCAGTCATTTTTGCTTCAAGCAATTCATCACCAGCTAATATCGTAATAGCATTTACACCCGATTGTCTTGGACGACTGAAATCTGCCAATGCTGTTTTCTTAATAATTCCCTTTTTAGTACAGAGAACAATATTATGTGAATTAACAAACGCTTCGTCCTTCAGATCTTTTACATCAATGATCGCTCTTACTTTATCATCCGGCGGTATTTGAATCAGGTTTTGAATGGCTCTTCCTTTACCGGTCTTTTCACCTTCCGGTATTTCATAAACATTCAACCAGTAACATCTTCCCTGCTCTGTAAAGAAAAGCATGGTATGATGTGTTGATGCAACAAAAATATGTTCGATCCAATCTTCTTCTCTTGTTTTTCCACCCATCACTCCCCTGCCACCTCTGCGTTGTGAACGGTATTCAGTAGCCGATGTTCTTTTTATATATCCTAAATGAGAGATGCTAATAACAACATCTTCTTCTTTAATAAGATCTTTAATTTTTACTTCATCATCCAGGTAGGTGATCTCTGTTTTACGGGCATCACCAAATTTATCTTTAACTTCTAAAAGTTCTTTTTTGATCAGGTCATATCTCATCCCTTCATTTGCAAGTAACTCTTTCAGATCACCGATCAGTTTCATTAACTCATCAAACTCCTGTTTTATCTTGTCTCTTTCCATCCCTGTCAGACGCTGCAATCTTAATTCAAGAATTGCTTTTGCCTGTATCTCATCCAATCCCCAACCGGCGTTGATCAAATTCTCTTTTGCAATATCCGGCGTCGCAGAACTTCTGATCAAACGTATCACTTCATCAAGATGATCTAATGCGATAAGATAACCTTGTAAAATATGCGCCTTTTTCTCTGCTTCATTCAATTCATATTTAGCACGGCGTACAACTACTTCATGACGGAAATCAATAAACTCTGCAATAAGATCTTTCAGGTTTAATGTTTTTGGTCTTCCTTTAATCAATGCAACATTATTGATACCATAAGAAGTTTGAAGCTCTGTATGCTTATAAAGTTGATTGATGACAACGTTGGCAATAGCATCACGTTTCAAGTCAACTACTATACGTGTGCCTTCTTTCTCATTCGATTCATTATTCACATGGGCGATACCTTCAATTATTTTCTCATTCACCAATTCACCAATTCTTTCCGTTAAAGCATCACGGCTTACCTGGTAAGGCGTTTCTGTAACAATGATCTGTTCTCTTCCGCTGGCTTTTGTATCAACATGCATTTTTCCGCGAACCACAACTCTTCCCCTGCCAAAATGCATTGCTGCCTTCACTCCTTCCATTCCATAAATAACTCCGCCGGTTGGAAAATCAGGAGCTTTTACATGCTGCATCAATTCTTCAATTGTGATGTCGCGATTATCAATGTAAGCGATACAGCCATCAATTGACTCACTCAAATTATGCGGGAGCATATTTGTAGCCATACCAACTGCAATACCACTTGAGCCATTGATCAACAGTTGTGGAATACGTGTAGGAAGAACGGTTGGTTCTCTTTCAGTATCGTCGAAATTCAATTGAAAGTTCACCGTGTCTTTATCAAGATCATTCAGCATACTTTCAGTAAGCCTTTGCAATCTTGCTTCTGTATATCTCATGGCCGCAGGACCATCGCCGTCCTGTGTACCAAAGTTTCCCTGTTTGTCAATAAGCGTATAACGCATATTCCAATCCTGCGCCATACGTACCATTGCATCGTATACTGCCGTATCACCATGCGGATGATATTTACCCAGCACCTCTCCCACAATACGAGCTGATTTTTTAAATGGCCTGTTGTAGTGCAAACCCAGTTCATTCATTGCATACAAAATGCGGCGGTGTACAGGCTTAAGGCCATCTCTTGCATCCGGCAAAGCACGACCGACTATTACCGACATGGAATAGTCGATATAGGCAGTCTTCATCTGTTCCTCAATATTTACCGGGATGATTCGTTCGTTATCCTGTGTTTCCTGTGGCAGTATGCTATCGTCCATTGTATTGTTTCCTAAGATTTATTTTACCGGCTTTTGTAACACCGATTGAGCTTCTATTGCGACGCTCCGTTCAGGTTCCAAAGCCTTGATTTATCAATGATCACGCCTTGTTTTGAAGGCTTGCAAATGTACCGGAAACAGCCATCAATTCCTGATAAAAAATCTTGTTTTTTGGGGCTATTTTTTCCACTTCGGTGGATGATTTTGCTTATTGCAAAATATTTTTTTTATAACAACACTTTTACATAGCCCGGCACAGATTTTTCGTTATCATATACAATAATTTGGACGGTATGGATACTTATCTTCTGCTCCGCAGCAACAAGCAAAGCGGCCCTTATAGTCTGCAACAGCTAGTGAATTTTGGTCTTAAGCCCTATGACCTCGTTTGGTTAGAAGGGAAAAGTGCTGCCTGGCGTTATCCAAGCGAAGTTGCTGGATTAAAGGACTATGCTCCGGCAACTGAAGAACAACCTTACGATCGGTTTTACAAAAAGACAGAAGAAAAAGCTGTTAGCAAACCCCAGGAGCAGCAACAGGTAACCTATGTTGCTCCAAAAGATGAAACCTATGTTCAGCAACAGGAAACTTATATTGCCCCGAAAGAAGAAGTATATGTTTTACCGGCGGAAAATAAAACATTAACAACTTCGAAAAAGGTATTTGTGGCTATGCCGGAAAACCATACTCCTAAAAAACAACCGCAGCCGGTAGTTGTAAAAGCTCCCCCGATCATTGAAGAAAAGCCTGTTGTTGTTGAAGAAAAGAAAGTTGAAAATAAACCACTTTATACAGAAGATTACACTCTTCCGAAAGAACCGGTTTTACCGAAACAAAAACCAATCTTTGAAGCAAATCCTGTTTTACTTAAAGAAGAACCAACCTTGAATGAAAAATATTCAGAGTCGCTGGATGATATTAAGAGAAGATATACAGAAACATATTTAAGTCGTAAGAAAAAATCAAAATGGACATCCACTCATACATCGGTTTTGCAGGTTGTTGGTGGCGCCGTCTTTTTTTGCTTTTTAGTTGTTGTTGCCTATAAGAATTTTGGCGGCGAGGAAAAACCTCAATCGAGAACTACAATAATTCAACCCGACAAAAGAGCCATTAATACAGGAACCGTAACAACTACCTCCACTGTAATTCCCATCGCTACTGAAACAGAAAAACCAACGACGAAAAAAACACAATTAGCAAAAGAAGAGAAAAATATTCCTGCTGAAAGTTTAGTTACAAATTCAGCGGGTCAGAAAAAAGAAGAAGTGATCAGAGAAAATGAACAAGTAGTAGCTTCTGAAAAGAAAGCTGTAATGCCTCCCAAAGCAACAGAAGAAACAAAACAGGATGAAACAAGACCTAAATCCAAACCAGTCAACATAAACAGGCTCGTTAATGTAAAAGCAAATAATTATAAGCAACGGGCTTTTGGTGGTGTAACGAACCTCGAGCTGACCGTCAATAATGATTCAAAGTTTGAGCTGGATAAAGTGATCGTCGAACTTGTGTATTTAAAACCAAGTGAACAACCAATAAAAACCGAAACAATAGTTTTTAGCTCTATTGAAGCAAATGGATCAAAAACTTTAAAGATCCCGGATTACCTGCGGGGAATTAAAGTATCTTATAAAATAATGGAGATCGAATCTTCGCAATATGAACGATACACCACGGCGGGGTTATAGGTAACTCTTGCTTCGTTCGGAGTATTGAATTAATTTGCCGGTAAGATCTTCCTTCTCATGAAAAATATTTTATTATTTGGCGCCGGCAAATCAGCAACAGTACTGATCGACTATTTACTTTCTAATGCAGAAAAAGAAGATTGGCAATTAACCGTAGTTGATGCTGATATTAATCTTGCCCAATCTAAGATCGGCATTTCACCATATGGCAAAGCGGTGTCATTTGACATCAACGACGAAACCGATAGAAAAAGATTTATAAGTGATGCAAGTATCGTTATTTCACTTCTCCCCCCCACTCTTCATACCATAGTTGCAAAAAGTTGTATTGAATTAAATAAGAGCTTACTGACAGCATCATACATTGATGAGGAGATCCGAAACCTCCAGTCCGCGATAGAAAATAAAAAACTGTTGTTCTTATGCGAGATGGGTCTTGATCCCGGTATCGATCACATGAGTGCAATGAAGATTTTTGACAAGATACATGCCGATGGTGGAAAGATCGTTTCATTCAAATCACATTGCGGCGGACTTGTGGCGCCAGAAAGCGATAATAATCCCTGGCATTATAAAATAAGCTGGAACCCGAGAAACATATTACTTGCTGGTAAAAGTGGCGCCCATTATCGTGAAAATGGTGAAGAGAAAAAATTGAAATATGAAGAGCTTTTTACTGCAGAAAGAATTGTTGAAATTCCTGAGATCGGTTTTTTAAGCTGGTATCCAAATCGTGATTCACTAAGCTATGCCCCACTCTATGGTTTGGAGGATGCAAAAACAATTGTGAGAACCACTCTTCGCCATCCTGATTTTATGTATGGCTGGAAAAATGTTATTGATCTGAAGCTTACCGATGAAACTCCACAATATGAAACCAATGGTAAAGCATTGATGGATTTTTTCAAAGAACATATGGATAAAAACGGCTTTAGTGACTGGCTACAAAAAAAATTATCGGAACGATTTGATCAAACAAAAGATCTGTTAGAAAAATTGATGGAATTAGTGGAAGCAGAAAAAGAAGCCGAAGCAAGTGGCGGTGATGTAGAAAAAGATTTTTTAGTGGTGGGCAAAGATGGCGGTCTGCAGAATATGGACATGAATAAAATTAAAAACGATGCTGCAGAAATAGTGGCCAATAAAATGCACGAAGCTAACCTGACGCTTAAACAACTTTTTTTCCTGGGAATGGATGATGATGAAACGATCATCAACAAAGGTTTTTGCAGCGCAGCTGATGTAATGCAATTGGCATTAGAGAAAAAGCTGGCATTGCAAACGGAAGATAAAGACATGATCGTGATGTTGCATGAAATAGAATACACAACTGGGAGTCAGAAGTCGATAGTCAAAAGCTCATTAGTTGTAAAAGGTGAAAATAGCTTGAGAACTGCTATGGCAAAAACGGTTGGGTTGCCATTAGGTATCGCTGTAAAATTGATCTTGAATGGAACAATTGGTCTTACAGGTTTACATATTCCAACAAAAAAAGAGATCTATGAACCCGTGTTGAAAGAATTAGAAGAACATGAAATAAAATTCAATGAAGAGATAAAGGAAGGTTGATGAACTATAAAGTAACTGCTGAAGATGCGTTGAAGCAATTGACGGAACAAACCGAGTTTCCATTTACAGTCATGATGAAACATGGCAGCATGACGATCGAATATTTTGCACCTAAAAAAATTGACACACAAACACCTCACAAGCAAGACGAGATCTACATAATTATTGGGGGTCACAGTGAATTTTTCCGTAATGGAGAAAGAGTACCATGCAAGAAAAACGATATTCTATTTGTGCCTGCAGGCATTGAACATCGGTTTGAAAATTTCTCTGATGATTTTGCTACATGGGTAATTTTTTACGGACCGGATGGCGGGGAAAAATAAAATACTTCAATATTCCATTAATAGTTTTATCAACTCTCTTACTCCCTCCGTAGCCGGTTTTTCAATTGCTGTTATATTTATTTCAGATGTATAAGGAATTCGTTTATCAATGATATATTTCGGAATATGTCTTGCCGCGAAGTTCACTAACCCAGCAGCAGGATAAACCACCAATGATGTGCCTACAACAACAAAAATATCTGCGCTAGTTACAACTGGTATTGCTTCTTCAATTTTAGGAACCGGTTCCTCAAACCAAACTATATAAGGTCGGAGCTGCTCACCATCTTCTGCCTTATCTCCTATTTTGATATCGTCTTTTATTTCATAAATAAGTTCATCATCTCTTTCACTTCGCATTTTAAAGATCTCACCGTGCAGGTGCAACACATTTGTAGAGCCTGCCCTTTCATGTAAGTCATCGATGTTTTGAGTAATGATCGTTACATCAAAATTCTTTTCCAGTTCTGCCAATCCATAATGCGCTGCATTCGGCTGTGCATCCAGCACATTTTTTCTTCGGTAATTATAAAACTCTAAAACAAGTTGCGGATCTTTTCTCCATGCACGGGGCGTTGCCACATCTTCAATATTGTATCCTTCCCAAAGTCCATCGCTGTCACGAAAAGTTTTTAAACCGCTTTCCGCACTAACCCCTGCACCACTAAGAACAACAAGTTTCTTTTTGCTCATGTATCAAAAATACTAAACCAATAAAATAAAAACGGTAACCTTACCCGAATTGAAAAGAAATGTAAAAGGATATTAATAATGGATGTACAATGAATGGAAACTACTTTTCTCCTGCAAGCTCCATCACCACTTCCCATTCTTTATCACTAACAGGTTGTGTAGAAAGACGACCGATCCGAACCAGCGCCATATTTGCAAGTCGCTTATCTTTTTTTATTGTTTCCAGTGTCACCGGCTTTTTTATTTTCCTTACGGGTTTCAGATCTACAGCAGACCAGCGGTCATCTTCCGTAGTGGGATCCTGGTATGCTTCTTTTATTACTTTAGCGATACCAACAATATCGGTTCCTTCGTTGCTATGATAAAAAAATACTTCGTCGCCTTTTTTCATACTGCGTAAATGAAGCCGGGCTGCATAATTCCTGACTCCGCTCCAACAGGTTTGCCCTTCTTTTACAAAATCATCCCATGAATAAGTATCGGGTTCTGATTTAACAAGCCAGTAAGCCATAATAATTTCAAATTTTAGATTTAAAATTTTAAATCACCAACCACTCGCCAATACATCCGCAATATGCATGGTCTGCAGACTGTATCCCTTATTCTTTATATATCCATCTAAATGCATAAGGCAGGAAAGATCTGTAGAGATAAGATAATTAGCTTTTGTCAATAATGCATTTTCAACTTTCTGTTCCGCCATCCCAATAGAGATCGGTTCAAATTTCACTGCGAATGTTCCGCCAAAACCACAACAGGTTTCCACATCATGCATTTCATGAAGCTCCAATCCTTTTACATGTGATAAAAGTTTCCGTGGCTCGTCTTTTATCCGGCATTCTCTTAATCCTGCACAGCTATCATGATAAGTTGCTTTGCCATTCAACACGGCCCCTACATGTTCTACCTGTAAAACTTTTACCATGAATTCCGAGAACTCAAACACTCTTTTATTTAATTCCTTTACCTGGTTATGTACTGAAGAGTTATCAAGCAGTTTTGAATAATAGTTTCTTACAAAACCTGCACAGCTTGCACTTGGCGTTACTATATAGTCAGATCCGCTAAAGTCTTTTACAAATTTTATACATACCGTTCTTGCTTCATCCCAAAAGCCTGCGTTGAAGGCCGGTTGCCCGCAACAGGTTTGTTTTGTATTGTAGGTAACAGTGCAGCCAGCTTTCTCCAATACTTTGACCATGTTAAACCCCGTCTGCGGATAAAGCTGGTCAACAAAACATGGTATGAATAATTGTACGTTCATGCAGAATGCTCAATTACTTACTTTTATAAGTTTATCATTTTGATGGCTGTCACCGCCGCTTCCTCTCCCTTATGACCATGTTTCCCACCTATTCTTTCCTGTGCCTGCAATTCATTGTCTACAGTCAATACTCCAAAAATAGTGGGAACAGGCAATAAAAGATTTAATTGAACTACACCATCAGTCACTGCTTTGCATACATAATCAAAATGCGGTGTATCGCCACGAATAACACAGCCTAATGCAATGAATGCATCAGGCTTTTTTTTCTTATCTGCTTTTTCCCAATAATTTTTTATTGCAAAAGGGATCTCAAATGCACCCGGGACGGTTATCGTGATCACCTTTTTTACTTTATATACTTCTAACTTCTCCCTGCATCCTTTTTCCAATTCATCTACAATAGCTGCATTCCATTCAGTTTTAACCAAAACAATAAAGGCATTCTTTTTAAGAATGCCCGTATCTGTATTTAAAAGTTTACTGTTAGTAACTTCAGCCATTAATTATTTAATTAAAAACATTATGCATGGCAAGATATTTTTCTGACTCATTATAAGCCTGCGTATTTGGAAATCTCTCTTTAATATCTTTGAATATTTCAATTGCTTCATTGGTCTTGCCATTTTTATCAGCAACTAATGCAGCAAAAAGAAGAGCTTCAGCAGCGTTATGAATATCTTCCGGAAAATGATTAGCTGATTTTTTATAATTGGAAATAGCATCTTCATTATTTCCGAGTTCAGAATATGCATCACCCAATAACTTATAAGCTCTTGCCTGCACTTGTTTTTCTGAGGTAGAGAATTCTTTCAGGTGCTTTACAGCGTTGTTGAAATCGCCAGTTCTTAAATAACAATCTCCCGCATAAAAATGAGCAAGGTTACCAGCGTCTGTACCACCATACTCCTTGATCACTCTTACAAATCCCCAATTGATCCCGTCGCCATTCAAAGCTCTTTGTAAGCTATCCATGCGATAATACTCCTCAGCTTTAAACATTGCATCAACAGCCTTTTCCGTATTGGGCTTTACAATAAAATTTTTGTACGCATACCAACCACCTACAGCTAATACAACAACAGCAAGAACAACAGTAATTTGTTTTTGATAGCGGGTCCAGAAATCCTGCGCCTTTGCAATTATTTCTTCATTTTCGTGTGCCATCACATTTTTCTCAGCCATTTTTAATTTTGAAATTTTGAAATTAGAAATTTTGAATTCGAATATTAATCAACTATAAAAGGATAATTTTTATCCATGTAAACATCTTTGAGTACTTCGTCATCACTGGGCCATGGGCTTTCTTCGGCGAACTTTACAGATTCAGCAACAATACCATCTATCCTGTCATCGATCACTTTCAGATCTTCTTCTTTTGCAAAACCATTTGAAAGAATTGTTGCACGTACCTGTGTTAGAGGATCCTGGTCTTTATACTCATCTACTTCTTCCTTACTCCGATATTTCTGCGGATCACTTATTGAGTGACCTTTGTAACGATAGGTTTTCATCTCAAGTAAAGTAGGTCCACCTTTTTCTCTTGCTCTCTTTACCGCACGGCCTACCGCCTCATGTACAGCTTCAGCACTCATACCATTTACCGTATCGGCCGGCATTTCATAGCCATCCGCCAGTTTATAAATATCAACTACATTACTTGTACGCTCAACCGAAGTACCCATTGCGTAATTGTTATTCTCGCAAATAAAAATTACAGGCAACTTCCATAACATGGCCAAATTGAATGTTTCATGTAAAATTCCCTGGCGTGCAGCGCCATCGCCAAAAAAGCAAAGAATTACATTATCAGTGCCGCGATACTGCTCAGCAAAAGCAAGACCGGCGCCGGTTCCAATTTGTGCACCCACAATTCCATGACCACCCCAAAAGCCTACTTCCTTTCCAAAAAAGTGCATACTTCCACCCTTACCCTTTGCACAACCAGTTGCCTTGCCATACAATTCGGCCATGCAACTATTCACATCAACACCTTTTGCAATAGCCAATCCGTGATCACGATAGGCTGTAATAAATCCGTCTTCAGGACGGGTAGCGGTCATACATCCTGCAGCAATTGCTTCCTGCCCGATATAGGCATGAAAGAATCCGCGGATCTTGCCTTCCATTTTGTACTTCTCTTCTGCCATCAGTTCAAACTGACGGATAAGCTGCATCAGCTCATACCAATAGAGATATGTTTCTTTAGAAAATTTGGTAGCCACAGGCTTCAAAGTTGGGGTTGATTCTGCCATAAATTAAGCGGGGGCAAAAATAAGGCAAACTTGTCAGATTTCAGATCGCAGATTTAGATTTAAGATGGGTATTTTTTATATGGTTACCAGCTTCCTAGCCATGTTTGGGCGTCCCTTGCGACGCTCCATTCATCGTTCTGTTTTCAATTCAGCAATTGCGGCGCAGTTTACCCAGAGCGAAGCGAAGGGTCGCACTCTTGTACCGCATTAAGTCTATTCAGCTTTATAGCACAAGGATGACACGGATACAACAGATTAAACCGGATTGAATAATGAAAACCGTGTACATCCATTCAATCCATGGCATCCGTGTTCTTATTTGCAACTAAAAACTAATATTGCAAGCAGTTTTGTTACAACTCAATTCCATATCAATAACCCAGTTCAAAAACTACAGCACCCGTTCATTTCAATTCAATGAACGTATCGTTGGCATTTGTGGTAATAACGGCGTCGGCAAAACCAATTTACTTGATGCAATTCATTACCTCTGTTTTACCAAAAGCTATTTTACAAGAGATGCTTTAAATATTCAAAATGGGCAAACAGGATTTCGAGTTGATGGTGACCTGGAACTAAATGAAAAAAAGGAAAAGGCTGTCTGCATACTTCGTGAAACTGGTAAAAAAGAGTTTTCAATAAATGATTCAGGCTATGAAAAATTCTCAGAGCATATTGGCCGATATCCCTGCGTCATCATTGCCCCTGACGATATACAGATCATTACTGATGGCAGCGAAGAAAGGAGAAGATTCTTAGATGCATTGCTATCACAAATAGATAAAGATTATTTACAAAGCCTGATCAATTATAACAAGATCATTATACAGCGCAATTCCCTGCTAAAAAGTTTTTATGAAACAGGAAACAAGAATCTTTCGCTACTTGATGTGTTTGATCAGCAATTGTTAAAGCCCGGAGAATACATTTTTAAAACCCGTAAGCAGTTTCTCATTTCATTTTTACCTGAGGTAAAAAAATTGTATTCAGAAATTGCGAGGCAGGAAGAAGAAACAGAACTACATTTTCAAAGCGAATTAAATCAATGCACATTTACCGAATTACTGCATTTAAACAGGCAACGGGATATGGCCGCACAAAGAACTACCGGCGGCATTCATCGTGATGACCTGGTCTTTAATCTCAGTGGTCAGTTATTCAAAAATATCGCTTCACAGGGCCAGCGAAAAAGTTTACTCTTTGCGCTGAAGCTCGCAGAAATGGATGTATTAAAAGAAAATAAAGGCTTCGCTCCTCTCCTTTTATTAGATGATGTTTTTGAAAAACTGGATGAAGATCGTATCGCAAATCTTCTTCGCCGTGTTTGTGTTGAAAACAATGGACAGGTCTTTATTACAGACACGAACCAGGAAAGGCTTTCAGAACATTTGAATGTACTTGATACAAAATACCAGCTTATAACACTATGAGATGATAGTTGATAAATGACGACTATTATCATGGGAAATTTCTCACAAGTATCATCTATCAAATGTCATTTATCATCTAAGCAACTATCTTTGCCCCATGGGCGAATATTCAATCGGTGACGCTATTAATAAATTTTTGGAACAAAGCCGCATCAGGGGTTCTATCCAGGCATTGCAGATCGGTGATGTGTGGGAAGATATTATGGGTAAAACGATCGCAAGATATACAGAAGAGATAAAGATCATCAATGATACTCTTTTCATTACTACACATGTTGCTCCACTGAAACAAGAACTAATTTTTCAGAAAGAAAAAATAAAGCTTCGCGTAAACGAAGCCCTGGGTAAAAAGATAATTAAAGAAATAGTTGTTAAGTAAGTACTCCAAAACGAATATCTCTACCAACAACAGCATCAAAAATTTCCATCCTATTATTTACAGCCTCTTCTAAGATATCTTCTGAAGAAACAATACCACGGAATGAATGGATCTCAAAAACGGGTAGGTAACGGATATGATGCTGACGCATCAATTGCATGCATCTTTCTACCGTGTCATCTGTCGTAGCAGCAGGTAAACCTGTATTCATTATCTCACTAACTTTTGTTTTAGCAAGTTGCTTATTAGTGATCAATACCTTACTTGTAATGTCGTGTTCGGTTAAAAGCCCAACATATTTATTATCGTCCATTACAATAAGATATTCTACATTTTCATGACACATGCGACTAAGCGCTGCATCAGCAGAAGAACCGGGAGAAACAGTGTGGAAGTATGGTTCTTTTTTGATAAGAATGGATGTTATTTTTTCCATACGCACAGGTTTAAGAGTAAGTTTAAGGCCTCTTCAAGTTACAAATAAAATTTCGGGAAAAAGTCTGATCGCCGTCATTGTGCAAAAAATATTCCAAACTATTTTAGCCAATGGACTTAAAAGCGAATTTCAATTTTCAAAATGAAAATAGAATGAAAAAGCTGTAATGAAATTGTAAATTTTATATCAACAATTCTATTCCACTCTTACTCTTGGATCTACTACGCCGTACAGAACATCTGCAAGTATATTGATGATAATAAAAAATGTGGCCGAGATAAGAACAGAGCCCATTACCACTGGAAAATCTAATTTTTCAAGTGCATCAACTGTCACTTTACCTATCCCCTTCCATCCAAAAATATATTCTACAAAAAAAGCTCCTGCGAGTAATTCTGCAAACCAACCAGTAACGGCTGTTATAACAGGATTTAAAGCATTGCGAAGAGCATGTTTCCAGATCACTTGCATTTTACCCAGCCCCTTTGCATAAGCAGTGCGGATATAATCCTGGTTCAGAACATCAAGCATAGCGCTGCGGGTAAGTTGGGTGATGATCGCCAGCGGACGAATGCCCAAAGTAAAAGCTGGTAAAATAAGGTTATGCAGTGTCCATTTTCTTTCGCCGGTTATTTCATCCACATCAAACCAATTTCCGTTGATATGCAAGCCGGTCCAATCTGATAATAAAAATCCAAAAATATAGGCAATGATAATTCCCATAAAAAATGAAGGCGCCGATATGCCGACAATACTTGCAAATACTGATGACGTATCTATCCACGACCCTTTTTTGACTGCCGCAAGCACTCCTAGTGGTATCCCAATTACAACAGCAATTAACATGGCAGCGAAAGCGAGGATCAGGGTTCCGGGCAACGCTTCCGTCAATACACTACCTACTTCCTTTTTGGTTTGATATGATTTGCGGAGATATGGGATCTTTAAACCTACCTTTTTTTCTCCTCCAATAAAAAAACCTCTTAATTTCTTTTCTTTAATATCATTTGAAGAATGAATTGATATTGGTGAAACATCATTTACGTAATAGAAGAATTGTTTCCATTTAGGTTGATCAAGATATAGTTCTTTGCGAATATTTGCTTGCGTTGCTGCATCACCGGTTTGTCCCATTATGAGGCGTGATGGATCGCCAAAACCCTGGAAGAGAAAAAAAACAAGTATAACAACACCCACTAATACCAGCAGGCCATAGAGAAGTTTTTTGGTGATAAATCTTAACAATGTATGTCGTTACAGATGTATGTTATTTTTTTATCTCTTGTAATGCTTTCTTAAAATTAGCATAGCTCCATTTACCTGCTACAGTGCCCTGCTTTATATAATATAAAGTCGGGTTAGATCTTGCTGCTGTACGTATTGCCGTGAAATCGCAATTAAGTACAGTAATGTTTTGAAAACCCATTTGTGAATAGACATTCGTTGCCATGTCACGATTCGAGGTTACAAAATAAAAAGGTATTCCCTTTTTGTTTGCTTCTGCATAAACAGCAAGCAGTTCATCTTTCCATGGAGGGTTTGTTCCGGGCAGATCCGTGTTAAACAATAACAATGCATGGGGTTCTGATAAAATAGCTTCCGTTGAATCATTAAGTGTAGTATTACCCGAAGAATCCACACTGTTCGCACTGGTTAAAGAAAATCCTTTGATCGGCGGCTCATTGTTCTTTCCTTTCCTGGCAACTTTATCAAATCGATTGATGAATTTGTAAAGCGAATCATTAAAATCATCCGGGAATTTATCGGCAGTAAATTCAATTCTTTGTCCTTGCTTTTCGTATAGAAATGTCATAACAATGCTATCTGGAACTGCGTTTGCCGGGATCTTCATTTTTTCTGGTATACTATTCCCTCTTTTGAACGGAAGACAATCAACCGGTGGTAAATATCTTAATGCATACCATTGCAATCCAAAACTGAAAAGAGTTACTAAAAACATCAACGCGGTATTCAACCTCGGCGCAAAAAGTGGTTTGATATGTTTTCTAGCAAATAGAATAACGAGGATCAACACAGATAGTAAAATGTCCTTATAGAAGGAATATTCAGGAGTTATTTTTATACAATCACCAAAGCAACCGCAGTTAGTAGGCTTACCTGTTTTATAAGTATAACCAGTCAGTATTGTAAAAAATATCATCAGCAACAACAGTAACCAGCTAAATAATTTCATTCGCCAACCGAAAAGCAAAGCGGCTCCGGCAATTATCTCAAAGGCATTCATTGTTATAGACAAAAACAATGTATGGTCATTAAGAAAATGAAATAAATTCATCAAGGCATCCTTCAGAAAAAAACTGCTTGTTGCAAGATCAGTATTCCATACTTCGAAATACTCCTCCATTTTGTATGCAGTTCCAAACGGATCGTTTGCTTTCACAAGACCGGAGAAAATAAAAAGCACACCGACAAAGATCCTGATAGCGTTGATGGTTATTTTCATTTACTATTTTGAATTTTAATTTTTGACTTTCTCTTCGCTCATCAATATTAAAGCGAACACAGCATAGTTCACGATATCGAGATAGTTGGCATCAATACCTTCGCTTATAATTGTTTTTCCTTCATTGATCAAAATTTGCCGAATACGCTGCAGCTTCATCAAAATAAGATCAACAAAACTTTCCTGGCTCATGCTTCGCCACGCTTCACCATAATCGTGATTTTTATCCTGCATTAATCGTTTTGCAACACCGACTTTCTCATCAAACATTGGCGAGATCCTCTCTACCGGCATTTCTTCCGGATCACTTTCAGTTAGGTCCAATTGAAAAAGGCCAATAACTGCATAATTAATAATTCCTTTGAATTCTGCAGAAATATCATCAGCTACTTTTTGCTTCCCTGTTTCCTGGATCGTACGAATGCGTTGTGCTTTAATAAATATCTGGTCAACGATAGAGATCGTTCTCAGCACTCTCCATGCTGTTCCATAATCCATTGCTTTTCGTAAAAAGATCTCTTTACAGGAACGGATCACTTCATCGTATTGCTTGTCTGTTGCAGTCATAGTTAGTAAATTGTCAACTATCTTTATCGCCAAAAATAACGAACAAAAATCGAATGTTTACACTGAATTGCAAAGGAAGGATATTGGTAATAGACAAACCAATTGTGATGGGTATCATTAATGCCACACCCGATTCATTTTTTGGTGGTAGTCGGTTCAATGGCGTTGAAGAAATTGTGGCAGAAGCGGAAAAGATGCTTAATGATGGTGCCGACATTTTGGATATTGGCGGGCAAAGTACAAGGCCTGGAAGCGAATTGATATCTGTAGATGAAGAAATAGAAAGAGTGATCCCTGCCATAAAAGCAATTGCAAAAAAAAATCCCAAAGCGTTTATTTCGATCGATACTTTTTATTCAAAGGTTGCAATGGCAGCCGTTGATGCAGGTGCTTCGATCGTTAATGATATAAGTGCTGGTAGCATGGATGGTAAAATGATAGCAACGGTTGCTGAATTGAAAGTACCTTATATTCTTATGCATATGAAAGGCACACCACAAACTATGCAGCAAAATACCAATTATGAAAATGTGACTCTTGAAGTTCTTGATCATTTTATTTCAAAAACAAATGAATTGCAAAAAGCTGGCATCGTTGATATAATTATCGATCCCGGTTTTGGATTTGCAAAAACGATTGATCAGAATTTTGAGCTATTAAAAAATCTTTCTGTTTTTAAAATGCTTGACAAAGCAATTATGCTTGGCATCTCAAGAAAATCTACTATTTATAAAACACTTGGCGTAAATGCTGATGAGGCCCTGAATGGAACAACCGTCTTAAATACGATCGGGCTAATGAATGGCGCCTCCATTCTCAGGGTGCATGATGTAAAAGAAGCAAGGGAAACAATTAAAATATTCTCCGCTACTTATAAATAAAAAACCTCTTTCCAATTGTTGGAAAGAGGTTTCATCAATCAATATCTTATTATCAATTTGTTTTTGGAAGATTTTTTGCCGCAAGAGAATCAGTAATTCTTTTAGCAGCATCAGCTTGTTCCTGCGTATCGCTAACATTTAATATCTCAACATCAAATACAAGCGTTGCAAATGGTCCTGCTGGTCCATCTTGTCCATAAGCAAGAGAGCCGGGAACAAATAAAGTGCCTTTGCCTCCTTTATTTAGTAATGGAATACCATCATGCCACCCCTTTATAGCATTACCTGGTCCTATCTGGAAAACATATACACCGGCATCAAATTGCTGATTATTTATCAATCCTTTGCCAGCATATTTTACTGTTACAAATTTTCCTAACGTCGCAGGTTCACCAGTACCTTTTTCTTTTATAAGAACATAAGTACCCAGAGGAGCTCTTACAGGTGTTAATTTATTTGCAGAAAAATAAGCCTGCATTTCTTTCTCTTCTTTTTCTTTTTGCTTGCCTTCTGCTTCTTTTACTTCTTTTTCCTGGCGAGGTTTGTCTTTTTCCATTTCTGCTTCGTAATCCTTCCTTGCTATGCTATCAACTCTGAAGACATCAAGTACTTTAATATATGTTTTGATCTGATCGCCTTTTTTTGCAAATGGAATTTGTTGTTGCATTCCTTTTTTAAATAATGTATCAACACTCTGAGTGGTCACTACACTATCTCCTTTTCTTAGCAACGTAAATAATTCAAAAGGACTATACGATCCAGAATCCTGCAGAGAAACCCCAAAATACTGAGGCATCTTTCCATGGCTATCATACAAAACCGAATCATTGATCTTGTAGAGAACATTGAACTTTATCACATTATTAAATTTTGCAGTAGAATCTTTACTGCCACCGGAAAAGATCTTGTAAACTAAACCGCTTCTTGTTTTTTGGTAATCAGCATTACTGCATGACAGTATAACTATTGCCAGCACCGCAGATACGATCAACGTAATTTTTGCTTTCATTGTTTTTATTTGTTATTGAAGTAAATGTATATTCTCTTTCATAGCGATATGAAAATTCTTCACCGTTTCATCAAGAGATAAAGAACTTCTTCCTCCCGATGCATTATAATGTCCGCCGCCTTCAAAATATTTGCGGGCAAAAGTATTGCAATCAAAATCTCCTTTGCTCCGGAAACTCCATTTGCGTTCTTCATCCCTATCAATGACGATAGCAACAAGCTTAATACCTCTTATACTTTGTGGATAATTTACAAGACCTTCAGTATCGCCTGTTTTTACCTGGAATCTTAAAAGGTCAGATTTTGGAATAACCAGCAATACGGTATTGTATTCATAAAAAACCTCCATCCTGTTTGTTAATACATGACCAATGAACCGCATCCTGTTCTCCAAAAAATTATCAAAAAGATCATTGTGCACATGCATGTGCTCAAGACCCCGTTCTTTCAGATCGGCAACAAGTTTATGTACGGCCGCAGTTGTCGATGAAAAACGAAATGATCCCGTATCTGCGACCACACCGGCATAAATGCAATCGATCATTTCTTTTGTAAACTTATCACTGTGACCAGAAGCATAAATAAAGTCATAGATCATTTCACAGGTGCTTGACTTACTTGTATCGCTTATTCCCCATTCAAACATTTTTTCATCAGGTTGCTGATGATGATCGATCAAAATTCTTGGGCAAGTAACCTGCTCTAATTTTGCTGCCAGGTTCTTTGTACGATGTATCGCATTAAAGTCAAGACAAAAAACCCATTCAGCCTGATCTAGGATCTTTTCGGCTTTTTCTTTGAACAGATCATAATCTATCACCTCTTTACAGCCCGGCATCCAGTTAAGCCAACCAGCCCAATTGCTCGGTGAAATGATGGTTATGCTATGACCAAACGGTTTTAAAAAATGTGAAAGGGCTAGTGATGCACCCATTGCATCAGCATCGGGTTTCTGATGAGGAACAATTACAATTTTCTTAGCCTGGTATAATAATGGAAAAATATCCTCTATGGGTTTCATAAACGGCTGCGAAGATAAGAGTTTGTGGTTTATGGATTTTAGTTTGTAGTCAGACTTGTTTTTCAATCAGAAAACATGAGCTATAAACCAAACTACCAACTTCAAACTCACAACTTTCCCTTACTTTTGCGGCGCAAAAAACAAAGTAATTATGAGCAATAGAACATTGACAATGATCAAACCCGACGCTATGAAAAGAGGTTATGCCGGGGGCATACTTGACATGATGATCAACGGAGGGTTTCGTGTAGTGGCATTAAAGCAATTGAGACTTACACCTGAAAAAGCCGGCGAATTTTATGCAGTGCATAAAGAAAGACCCTTCTATGGCGAACTGGTTGAGTTTATGAGCAGTGGCCCTATTATCGCAGCTATTTTAGAAAAAGAAAACGCAGTAGCTGACTTCCGTAAACTGATCGGCGCTACCAATCCGGCAAATGCAGAAGAAGGAACCATTAGAAAAAAATATGCAACATCAGTTGGTGAAAATGCAGTGCATGGAAGCGACAGTGATGAAAATGCAAAAATTGAAGGTGATTTTTTCTTTTCCGCACTTGAAAGATTTTAATAGAAGCTAATATTTTAAAAGCCATCTTGTTTTGAACAAGATGGCTTTTAACTTTTTGAAATGAAGGATTAAATTACAGTACCCGTAAAACTAAGTTTATGACACCCACCAGAATTACCACTATTTTACTTTCTTTTTTTATTTCGCTATCTTCTTTTTCACAAATGGAATTTCCTGGATTTGGAAAATTCACCGCTGAAGAAATTTCTTTAAAACAATGCTCATTCGATCCTGAAGCAGAAGCAATAATCTTACTTGACCAGGCTGTAGTAAAATATGATGATGAATGGCACATGATAACCGAAAGAAGAATAAGAATTAAGATACTAAATGAACGAGGCCTGGACAGAGGTAATATTATTATTCCTTTTTATAGTAAAGATGGTTTTGAGTATTTGTCGACTGTACAAGCATATACTTTCAACTTTGATGCAAATGGTATGCAACCGGGCCTTGTAGTAGATAAAAAATCATTCCATACAGAAAAGAAAAACAACTATTACTCACTTCTGAAATTTGCAATGCCGGCAGTGAAAGCAGGCAGCATTCTCGAATATCATTATATAAGTACGATGAAGCATTATGGAGGTCTCGATGAGTGGGAGTTCCAATCAAATTTGCCGACATTAAAAAGTAGTTATTTATTACAGATTCTTCCGAACAGGGAATTCGCATACTCTGTCCAAAAAAAATTCGATATTAATATTTCAATAAAACCAATGCCCAATGATGGAAAAGTATATTTTGAAATGAACAATGTTCCGGCTTTACGCATTGAACCTTATATGGATGCTCCCAGGGATTATGTGCAAAAAGTAATATTCCAATTATCAGGCTACACTAACAATTTTGGAAGCAAAATGAATGTTAACACAACATGGAAATCACTTGCCACTGAACTGATGACCGAAAAAAATTTCGGATCTCAACTGGATAAAGACCTAAAAATAGATGAACTAAAAAAAATTACAGAAGCGCAAAATACTGAATACGACAAGTTGAAAAGCATTTACGACTTTATAAAGAAAAATATTGCATGGAACGGTTATGATGGTAAATATGTTCCTGATGGATTAAAAACAGTATGGGAGAGAAAAAAAGGAAGTGCCGGCGAGATAAATCTTTTGCTTGTTAATCTTTTGAAATCAGCTGGCATTGAAACATTCCCTGTATTGGCGGCAGAAAGAGATTTTGGGAAAGTAGATACAATCTACCCATTTGTTGACAGGTTTAATAAAACCATTGCGTTTGCAATAGCAGATGGCAAACAGTATTTACTTGATGCCACACAAGAAAATTGTCCTCCAGGTCTTACTCCTTACGCATTACTGAATACTACTGGCTTTCTTGTTGATAGAAAAAAATACAACCTGATAAACATTTCACCTGGAAATAAATCATATAAAAACATAATCAAGGTAACCGGAGACATGAATGCTAAGGGAGAATTAACTGCCGAAGCAAACGTGAAAAGCTATGAATATGCGAGACAGTTGCGACTTGATGCAGTAAAGAGCAACCGAAGAAATTTTATTAATGAAAACTTTGAAAAGGGCTATGAAGGACTGACGATTGATAGCTTTCTTGTTTCCCAACCGCAAAGTGATACTATTCCATTTGAACAAATAGTGAGTTTTAAACAGCAGTTGAATGAAAGTGGTGGTTTTATCTTTGTCAATGCAAATTTTTTTACGGGCCTTGAAAAAAATCCGTTTATATCTCCTATCAGGTTTACCAACGTAAACTTTGGATATCCATATAACATATTTATAGAAGAAACCATTAAGCTGCCACCGGGTACAAAGGTGGACCTTCCTGAGAATAAAAATTTAGCATCAAATGACAATATGATACAAGCAGCTAAGCAAGTAAGTTTTGAAAACAATGAGCTTAAAATTCTTATAAACTTTGTTCAAAAGGTTACTTTGGTAAAAGCAGCAAATTATCCAGATTTAAAAAGTTTTTATAAAGAGATGACCGATATGCTTAATGAACCAATAGTGCTGAAAATTTCAAACTGATAATTTATTAGTTGAGATTGTCATATCACTCTTTCCATTCTCATCTTATACTTAACAGGTTTTACTGTATAGCCTGCTTTGCGTAATAATTTTATTAATCCTTTTTCTCCGGCAAGATGTCCCGCACCAACAGCGATCGTTAAACTTTTATCAGGCATCAACTTCTTTAATTTTTCCACCCAATTGCGATTGCGGTTATAAATTAAAATGTCTTCATAATTGCCAAGGCCACCATCATCTTCTTGTACAAATGAGCCCAGCTTTTCAATATCCTGCGCTTTGTAAGCTTCTATCATTTCTTCAAATTGTTTGTCCGCCTCTGATTTTGATCCGCCATCATTAACGTATTTCAATAATTGTTCTGCCTGCAGCTTATAAGGTATGCTATCAAAAATAGATGCCTGGTAACTCATAGTTTCAAGTCCATCCACTCTTTTCTTATTTTTCTTTGCTTCTTCCAATATCAGTTGTTCCATTGCCACCGATTCTTCGCACCCTATACCTGATTCCATTAATAGAGATGAAGCAAGCATTGGTTTATAAGTTTCCAGCTGTGAAAAAGGTAACATGCCACCTTTTCTTTCCATATATTCTTTTACTTTTTCATAATCTTCCTTGCTAAGCAGGTCAGCCAGTGTAGTGTCATTGCGCATTTTAAAATCTTTGAATGCTGATAACATCTCCATCAGGTTGTCCATATCCACTTCAAAGTATACCCGGTCAGATCTTTGAATAGCTGCGATCAAACTATCACCAAGCGAGGCATCATCTTTACATATCATGTGAATAGTACCATATATATAGGATGATTTGGTTAAGCCATTACCACTTATCTCCCAGAGCAATGATTTCTCTAAAGGCTTCTTGTTAGCCTGTGCATCTGCGTTTGCCGTAATTATACTTAAAGCAAAGAGCGGAAGCAGGTATTTTGTAATTGTTTTCATGAGCTACTTAAACTTTTATTGATTGAATTAATTCAGACACAACCGCTTCTTCCCCATACATCTGGTCTTTAAATTTCAAAGACGGCGAAGAGATAAAATTACCGATACCAAGATCGTTCCATTTCGTATCAACTGCCATTATGGTAGCGTCGTCTGCCACAATAATGTTTGGCCAATCACGATTAAAATCGTCAAGCTCTTTTGTTTTTCGTGTTCCGTCGAAACCGATACAAGCTGTATAATTTGAAGTTTGATTCCGATAGTTATCGGGATTGGGATTCAGGGTTGCTTGCTTACTTATATGAGCATCCCTTTTCGGATCGAGATTGTTACAGAAACGCCATAGTGCCGTTGGCAGATCATTGGCATCGACTGTATGTTCTACATAAAGAATCATCTTCACTCCTGCTACTTCTTGTAATGAACAAATCTGTTCATGCAAATCTTTTATATGTCCTGCTCTATTCTTTTTTACAGAAATGATCACACAAGGAATTTGTTTTTTTAATAAGGAGGTATTGACATGGTAAATTTCCGCAAACTTTTCCTGCAATAAATTTTCATTTAATCCTGACGTCTGAATTCCGAACGCCCAACTCTCATCGATCTCTTCATCATGCTTGGCAGTTCCATCAATACACATCTTTCCTCCAAATCCCAACTTACTGCAACTATGATCAAGTACATCCATCGGTCCTTGTGAAAAATAAATATCAGTTGCAGGATTCATGTTCTTAAAAACATATTTAGCTAACTCTTCATAATTCTGAATTTTCATTTCTCCATCAACCAATACAAGTATTTTATTAAACATCATTTGCCCGGCACCCCACATTGCATTCATTACTTTTTGTCCCTGCCCTGCATAATCTTTTTTAATTTTTGCTATCACCAGGTTATGAAACACTCCTTCCACCGGCATATCCATATCAACTATTTCGGGGATCAATGTCATTTTTATAGGCGCTAAAAAGATCCTTTCGGTTGCTTTTCCCAGCCATGCATCTTCCTGCGGTGGAATACCAACGATGGTAGCAGGGTAAACCGCATTTTTTTTATGAGTGATCGCCGTGATATGAAATCTCGGATACCAATCAGGTAAGGAATAATAACCGGTATGATCGCCAAATGGTCCTTCCCATATCATTTCATCATCGGGTTCAACATAGCCTTCAATAATAAAATCTGCATCCGCAGGCACTTCAATTTCCGGTTGAGTAATGCATTTTACTAATTCCACTTTTTTCTTTCTTAAAAAACCTGCGAGCATGTATTCATCTACATTCTCTGGTAATGGCGCCGTTGCAGAATAAGCATATACAGGATCGCCACCTAATGCAACGGCAACCGGCATTCTTTTATTCAGTTTTTTATATTCATTAAAATGTTTTGCTGAAACTTTATGCTTATGCCAGTGCATACCGGTAAGTGTTGGTCCAAATACCTGCATTCTGTACATCCCCACATTTCTTATTCCATTATTCGGATCTTTTGTATGAATAACAGGTAATGTAACAAACGGTCCTCCATCTTTTGGCCAACAGGTAATTACCGGGAGTTTTGTAATGTCAGGTTCACGCATCACTATTTCCTGGCATTCACCCTTCCCGCTTTTTACGGCCGGCATCCATGAAGCAAACTGGCTTAGCTTTGGAAGCATTTTTAGTTTGTCAAGTATTCCTTCTTTTGGGGCAGATAATAACTTAAATAAATTTTCTATCTCTTTTGCTACATCATCCAAATGCTGAACGCCAAGAGCCAGGCACATTCTTCGTTCACTTCCGTAAGCATTCATCAATACTGGAAAATCATAACCGGTATTTTCAAACAACAATGCTTTACCACCACCGGGTTGTTTGCTCATGCGGTCAGTGATCTCCGCCATTTCCAATTTGGGGTCTACAAAAGTTTTTATGCGAAGTAACTCGCCTTCCTTTTCTAATGTATCTATAAATTGCTGTTGATTACGATATGCCATTGCGTATAAATAAACCTCAAAGTTAGTATTAGTTGTCTATGAGTAACAATTAACAAATGAGGAGTGGCAATGTATTTATGAGTTACAATGGAACAGTTGGGCAACCAAATTTTCCTTTTTTGCCATATCCCCGACTACGGCTGCTTCCACCACTACCGCCAAATGAAGGACGAAATGATATATTAATGCCAGTGAAGTAATACATATCTTTTTGTTCCAAACCCCCACGTTGTGTTTGCTTGGTGGGATAAGCCGGATCACCACCAGGAATTTCGTCGCTTCGATAAGAAAAATCTACAGCAGTTTGCCCTCTTGCCGCAAGCAGATCATTTTGATCCGGATAACTGGTACTTACATCATCCAAATAATCAGTAAATGTTTTTCTTATTCCAATCTCGAATCCTATTCTAAGATTTTCTGAGATCGCAAATTTTACACCGCCACCAAAAGGTATTGTTGTCTGCCATAATGAATAAGGTTTTTTATCGGGATAAATTCCTTGCCCTTCTGTGCTCAAAGGTTTTAAAAAAACCTTGTTTCCTGTTGAATCAAATGTATAAGGATCAAAATGAAAAAACCCTAAGCCGACAAAACCATAAGGTGAAAATCTTTTTTCATAGAGATTGAACAAATAGTATTCTCCAACAAAACTGAATTCTGATATGGCTGATTCAAAATGCAAATTCCTCATCCGGAGATCATCTTTTGCACTATACATATCACTTCCATCAACTCTTGCAAAATTGTAAGAACCGCGTATGAGTATTTGATCCTGCAATTCGTAATGAACTGTAAGACCAATAAAGCCATTCGTTAATTCTTTATGGTAAAGTTTATCAAGTAAATCTCCATTATAATTTGCAAGTCCTCCTGCCACACCAATAAAGACTCGCTGGGCCGGGACAAATAAAACACTCAGTAAGGAAAGAATAAACAGGAAACCTGTTTTCATGAACTTGATTTGCATTGATTCTGCAAAAATAAGGCCCGAAACATTGAATTAGCTATAATTGATAATTTCAAACTCAGATGTGGCTATTGTTGCACATTTTTGGGGCATCGGGTAAAATGAAGGGCTGAGGAATTTTCCGCACCTATTCCTTTGAATAATTTAGCGAATGCAGAAAACTTAATTTCAAAATTTATTCCGAAGAAATAATACCAATCCATTTCGGATGGCGTACCTCTTTGCGCACCATGACTGGGATAAGGAGGGCCTCCCGTAATTTCATCACCGCGATAAGCCATTTCAACTGCTTTAGCACCCTTTGCCTGTAACAGTACATTCTGATCAACATATATACTACTAACGTCATCAAGGTGATCTGTAAACGTTTTTCGCTGGAGTAATTCAACTCCAATATTCATATTTTCATTAATTGCATATCGTAGCCCAAAGCCAAAACCAAGTGCTATTTGAGTCAGCTTATATGGCTTTTGTTCTGGAAATTGAGAAAGTCCCTGCCCCTCTGTACTTAGCGGTTGTAAAAAAACTTTATTTCCACTCATATCGTAAGCCCAGGGGTTGAAATGATAAAGTACAAGATCTCCGAATAGATAAGGGGTAAACCGTTTTGTTGACAAATCGAGTAATGAAGCTTCCAAACCAATTGAAATTTCTTTTACCGTTGTCTTAAAACTGAGGTTACGTGTTTTCAGATAGTCACGGTTGTAATGATCAGCTGCATCAATTTGGCCAATTGCGAAACCTCCCTTAAAAGATATCCATCTATTCAACGATTGGCGAATATTAATTCCGGTAGTAGCTTTTGAATGGGAGAATGTAAAGCTGTTTGGGTTCAAGTCTCCCTGGTAGTTCATTTTTCCAAGGATGAAGCCGATATATGTTCCTTTACTCCCATCCTGTGAAAATGAATTAATGCTTAAGATTGATAAGCATAATGTGATTAGAAGCAGGCTTTTAGCGCAGTTTTTCATGGAAAGGATTTGGATTCGAAGGTAAAAAACTATTTGCCAAAGATATAACGCTTTGGCTGACCTAAAATTATTTTAGAGATAGAATATATCAACTATTAAAAGCTACACCAAGGCCAGGCTTATCAGAGTAAATGATCTTCCCATTATCATAAGAAATTCCAGTAGCAATATCTTCGGATAAAAGCAATGGCCCATCCATATCAACATGATCAAGTAAAGGAAGTAAATGAGCAATAGCTGCAGTGCCAATTGTAGTTTCATTCATGCACCCTATCATCACTTGCATATTAAGTTCTCTTGCTTTTTTTATCATTCTGCGTGCAGGTGTAATGCCGCTGCATTTTGTCAGTTTTATATTTATTCCATGAAAAAATCCATGACATTTCTCCACTTCATTTTCCAATGCACAGCTTTCATCCGCAAACAATGGTAAAGGAGATTTTTCATAAAGAATTTTCATTCCTTCCCAATTATCTCTTGCCAAAGGTTGTTCTACTAACTCCACTCCCAACTCTTTCAGCAAAGGAATTTTTTGCAACGCTTCTTCAGTAGTCCATCCTGCATTTGCATCTACACGAAGAATTGAATCTGTATTTTGTCTTAATGCTTTTACCATTTCAATATCATTCTCCGTCCCCACTTTTACTTTATAGATCGGCCAGGGTTTTTCTTTCATTTTTTCCACCATCTTATCTATTGTATCAATACCAATTGTATAATCAGTAACCGGGTTGTTTGAAATATCTAAATTCCAAACTTTATAAAGCGGCTTGCCTTTCATTTTACCATAAAGATCCCATGCAGCAATATCCAAAGCACAAACAAGAAAAGGATCATTGGGTATAAGATGATGCAAGTAGTGCCAATAGCGTTCAGGTTCTGTAAAAGCAAATTTTTCAACAAAAGGTTTTTTGCTTTCAAGCCGTTCGATCATTTGTTCAACTGTGATATCATAATATTTTATTGAAGGTGCTTCGCCATAACCTTTTATTCCGAAATGTTCCAGCTCAACTATTAATGTTGGTTGATGAGTTTTTGTACCTCGGGAGATTGTAAATGGGTAACGAAACGGAAGATTGAATTGATAGTACTTAACTTTCATGCATCAAATATAAGATGGGAAATCTTATACATTACCTTCCACTGCCTTGAATATAATCACTGAGCTCTTCATTAAATTCATTTTCATTAATGAGATCCTCCAGCAGCAAATGCATCCTGTATTTCCATTCATTATTCGAATCAGCCGGAACATTTATCCTTTCTTCATGTGAATTTTCTCTCCGCAATTTTTCACTCATACCAAGAATATCCTGCAGTTGAAAAATACTCCACATTGCCGGTGAATATAAATGCTGAATAATAATAGCACGGTTCACCCATGCTTCACAAGAAACAGGAGGATTGCCATAATGTCCAAGTACATGATGATAGAAGGCAGTTATTTTTGCCCGGTCTTCTTCCCACCAACTGCGGATAGTACTCATATCGTGTGTTGATGGAGTAATGACTGATAAGTATGGGGCTTCTTCCGGAAGAAAGAATTCTGCTCCATATTTTTTCGGCATACGCTGAATTTCCAAACTAAGAATACCCAACTGTTCCATAACCTCCGGCACACAATGTGGCACCATTCCAAGGTCTTCGCCGCAGATAAGCATATTCGTAGCACGTTTCAAATAAGGAAGTTTGTGCATTGCCTCTTTCATCCAAAAATCATCCTGTCGTTTGAAAAAATAATTTTCGTAAAGATCATATAGCTTTCTCTTCTGTTCATTCTCGAGATAGCGGAAAGAAATTGTTTTATCAGCACTGATCCTAAAATGAAATTGTTTTCCTTCGGAACCTGGCTCTTCAAATAAAATAACATTTGAGATCAGATCGAATAACCCGGTTTTTAATGCTTCATTACCCTCATCTTCTTCAAGTGTTGCTATGTAGGCTTCTATTTTTCTTTGTGTAGCATATTCCGGCTTCAGATCATACAAACCAAATTCTTTTCTTATAAGAAAGTCTGCTTTTATTTTTATTGAAGAATAATTGCCGAATATTTCATCAAGCACCACGTCATTAATAAAAGGTTTACAAAGGCGATCGTAGTCAAACCACATTCCTTTTTCTCCAAATTCATTTACATGCACTGGTATAGACGGTACAAAATGTCCCATGATACCTTCCACCGCATCAATTGGGATACTCCATATTCTGAAAAATCCAAGTATATGATCAATGCGGAATGCATCAAAATAATTGCTCATTTGTTCAAATCGCTTGCGCCACCATTCAAAATGATCTTCCTGCATTTTTTTCCAATTGTAAGTTGGAAAGCCCCAGTTCTGTCCTTTCACTGCAAAATCATCAGGCGGCGCCCCTGCCTGGAAATCCAGGTTGTATAATTCGGGATCAACCCATGCATCACAACCATAACGATAAACACCAATGGGAATATCGCCTTTAAATACAATTCCTTTTTTATGACAGTAATCAACCGCTTCTTTTAATTGCTTATGCAAATGAAACTGTACGAAATAGTGAAATGAAATATCACGATGGGCAGAAGAATTTTTTGCAGAAAGTTTCTCAACTCCCTTCTTATTGTAAACAGAAAAATTTTCCCAATTACTGAAATCAGAAGTTTGATACTTATCACGCAAATAGCAAAAAGCCGCATAAGGCATCAGCCAGTATTTATTTGCATGATAGAATTCTTTATATTCTTCATCATCAAAAAACTCACTTAACGTATTGCTAAAAATATCATTCAGCACTTCCAATTTTGTTTTTACCACTTCTACATAATCCACATAAGGAAGTTTGTTCAACTCTTGTTGTTTCTCAGACAATGCTTTGATCTTTGCAGCGTTTGATTTACCGGCAACTTTTTCAAGGTTGATATAAACAGGATGCAGAGCAAATGCAGATATTGCTGCATAAGGATATGAATCGGACCATGTATGATTAGCGATGGTATCATTTACCGGTAATATCTGTATAAGACGTAAGCCGGTTTTTTTTGCCCAGTCAGCCAGCGGTTTTAAATCAGTAAATTCTCCGACACCAAAACTTTTTTTACTGCGTAAACTAAAAACAGGGATCGCAACACCGGCACCCTTCCAGGTATTATTTGGTAAATGAATAAAACCATCATGAAGAACAACCAGTTTCTTTTTTTCAGGCTCGGCAAATACGATCCTGTTATCCCCTTCTTCAAAACGGGTAAAGAGTTTTTCTTTTTTATTATAAACTCCATATTTATATGCTAAAGGAAAAACTTCATCTGAAAGATCCAGTTTGCAACTCCACCAGTTTCCATCCTTGCTTAAAAGAATTGGCTTTATCATTTGCCACTCACCCATTTTTTTCCCACTCCCCCCAATACAAACACATTCATTGCTTTTTAGCAAGGGAGCTTTTACTTTAAAAATATGTGTGAATTTATCCCTGGCTTTTGCTGATGATTTTGAAGCGGGTCCTTTTAATAATATATCAGCAAATGGAGTTGAATAAAAAGCATTTTCATATTCACCTGCATGATTCCATGTATCGACGAGCTGTAGTTCTTTTATACCATGTCCGGGTACTTCAAGAAAACGGTCCTTACCAAACTCAGGAACGATCTCACCGTCTTTGTTCTGAAGTATATACTTGTAATGAAATGAAGAAGCTGCTTCTTTATCGATCTTAATGTTGGCGATCCAAAATTCATCGTTCAAATAGGTCATTGGGATAGCACCTTTGATGAGGTCAGTGCCCAACTCCCCATTATCGCTAATCCACAATGATTGGCCAAAAGAAGTCTTGAAACGTAAGTAAAACTGTATTCTCATAAATTAGTCAGACAAGCAGACAATCAATCTTTAAGGCTTGTGATTCGAGCTTGTAAAAGCATTGAAAACTGTGTCCTTTTGACACATTGACGAAAGTAATGAAAAACTTCATTTAAAAAAGCGATTTTTAGAAAGACTAAACAATCATTTTAATCTCCCATCTTATTTGAGCTTTGATTTTATTTTTAAATGGCTAAAGAATCCGGTGTTCGGCGATGAGTTTGGCTTTTATCATGTAGTTGTTTATAGCAAATGGGAAATTGCAATAACCGAAGGCTTATTTGCAATTGTCATTCTTGTGGGCTCAATGTTTAAAAGAAAAAATCTGAAATCCGCAATCTAAAATCTTAAATTAATTCCGCTCCCTTATCTTTGCGCCAACAAATTTTTAACGAATGGAGCAGCAAAAGAATTCTACGATGATCTGGTGGGTAATATTTATTGCATCAACTGCCGGTCTACTTTTTGCTATTTATAGCCATTGGGAATGGCTTACACTTATTTTACCTTTCGTTGCCACATCTTTCGTAAAGGCATTAAGAATAATGTAAGGATCTTATTTTCACCTTTACCAACACGACGACTAGCTAATTGCTTATAAAAAACCCCTGACATAGTCGGGGGTTTTTAGTTTTCATCAGTTAAGGCTCCATCTGCGCATCATGGCACTGGCAGACTTTGCTTGTCTTTGCCTGTTCCACATTTCCTGCACAGTAAATAACTTCTTATTCTGATCTTTTTTAATTGTGGTTGTCGCCACTGTTTCTTTTACTTCTTTGAACAATTGATCTTTTGCTTTTTTGTCTAATTGTTCATGTCCGGGCATAGTAATGCTCTTCATAATACTCTCCTTTTTTTTAATCTGTCGGTTAACAATCGTCTGAGCTTGGAAGTAATTAAAACCAGGGAAATTTTAAATAGGACTGGTTAGGTTACGTTCTTTGTAGTTGTTTATTTCTTGCTCAGTTTTGAGATGCAAATGTACGAATAAAACGCTTGCTATACAAATGAATGAAGAAGTAATTTGATAAAAAAATATCTGCTATAGGCATTGAATTTTTAAATACAATCACTTAGAAGAAAACAATTATTTTTTAAAATTTCATTGGGGAAATGGGTTACCTCAGTTGTTTATTGATTTGCAGTAGATAGCAGATGATGTTGCATGAAGTATTTGCAATAATAAATTTTCAGAATGCATTTGCTTACGAAATAAGTAATTACTTAAATGAAAAATTTTTCTTTTAAAATACAATGAAAATCGAGCATACATATATCATTTATATAGTTGAATGCAAGGATTGGAGTTATTATATCGGTGTATGTAATGATATTGAAAGAAGAATGTGGAACACAATACTGGTCATGATGAAGGCACTTATACTTTTTCACTAAGACCTGTTGAATTAAAATATTTTTGAAATTTTTACAGATGTTACCCAGGCAATAGCAAGAGAGAAACAAATGAAGGGTTGGTCAAGGAAAAAGAAGCAAGCATTAATTGCTCAAAACCTTGATAAGCTTAAAGAATTTTCTAAATCAAAATCAGACAAAAAAGATTCTAATTAGAGGGATGTCAGGCTGAGCTTGTCGAAGCCCTGATCATCTTTTGCATTAATGCCCAGCAACCCTTCGCCCTTCGACAAGCTCAGGATGGCTCAGGGTGACAAAGCCTCAGCGATTACGGAGTCTTATTTACAAATAATGGCAACCCAGAACTCCAATCATCATCCATATAAAGTTCAAATGAATAACGACCAGCCTTCTCAAATTTCATTTGATTAAAATTAAAAACAAGATTGATAGCGGAGTATTGACCGTTTTGTGGTTTTACAATATTCATATTCCCTTCTATAGGTTGTATGACTTCTTTTCCATCAACATCAATAAAACGCAAACGCATATGGTGCTCCCCGATTTCTTTCTCTGAGAAACGCAAACGACAGGCAACAGAAAAGTTTGCCTGAACAAAAGGAAACTGTTTTGAATGTATTCCATCAAAAGTTCCTACTACAGTTAGCTTGCCACTATTATCCTGTGCAAAATCGCAGAGGGTGAATATCTCTATTTCCATTTATGTATTATTTAATGTAGCTATCGTTTATTTTAAGATTTTAATTATCGTAGAATGTCCATTTCAGATAATATATCACCAAATTTACCTTCAGTATAAACTTCAAAAGTATAATTTCCGTTTTCTGGCCTGCTGAGTATAAATATTGTACCAGTAGGATCTTTAACTGTTTTGGCCATAGTTAGGCCTGAGTGTGTTACATTTAAATGGACAACATCATTTCTTTTTATACGAAATCCAATTTGGTTAAGGTTAATTTGGCAAGTATAAAGAATTGTAAAAGTAGTTTTGTATAAAGAATCATACTTATACTTTTCAGAAGGCAATGATATTTTTTCTCTTCTAGGTCTTGTTGCTATTTCTTTTACAATTTCATTTTGTGCGGCAGTACTTTGAAGCTTGATAACTGGCGAAGGGATTCCAACCTGCGGATTTATAACGGTATTATTGCCTCCACTTTGATTTTGGGTAACGATTAAGGCGTTTGGAGCATTAATTTCATTTTTAATCTCTGGATCTTTTTTCATTGTGATTTTTTTTATTTTGTTTTCGTTTGAATCCAAGGGTTTTTCATTTCTTTTAATTACTTCTTCAATAATCTCCTTTTTGTTACTATCTACCTTTACTCCTAATTCTTGTTGACCCTTGATTAATTCCTTATGATCTTCTGCTCTAGATTTGCCTGAATATTTGTTATACATGTAACCACCTATAGCTACACCAAATGCACTAATTAAAGCTATCAGTAGACCGAGACTTGCCATTTTTTTATTTTTAGTCATTAATTTTCTCTTTACAGTATAAAAGCCCCCACATTTCTGTGAAGGCTTCCTTATCTCATCATAATCCTTTTCTAATCCTCTTAATCAAGGTTCTACTTCACCTCCTCAAACGGTACATCCTGTACATTCTCAGCATTACCATTTCCACTTTGTTGTTGCCCTGCTCCTGCATCTGCACCCGGTTGTTGTGCACCAGGAGCACCTTGTTGTTGTGCATTATAGATATCCTGGCTTGCTGCAGTCCACGCATTATTCAGTTCAGTGCTTGCTAACTCTATTGCAGCAAGATCCTGTGCTTTATGCGCTTCTTTTAATTTAGCTACAGCAGCTTCAATAGCTATCTTCTTATCAGCAGGAATTTTATCACCGTATTCTTTTAATTGTTTCTCTGTTTGGAAAACAAGACTGTCGGCTGTATTCAATTTTTCTATCCTTTCTTTTTCCGCCTTATCTGATGCTTCATTCATCTTAGCATCATTCTTCATTTTTTCTATCTCTTCTTTTGTCAAACCACTTCCTGCTTCAATGCGGATCTTTTGTTCTTTACCTGTACCCTTATCTTTTGCAGTTACATGCAAAATACCATTGGCATCAATATCAAATACCACTTCTATCTGCGGCAAACCACGAGGCGCCGGCGGAATATTGTCAAGATTGAAAACACCCAATGTCTTATTATCCTTTGCCAGGCTTCTTTCACCTTGTACAACGTGTATTTGTACACCAGGCTGGTTATCGCTGGCAGTTGAGAACACTTCTGATTTCTTTGTAGGAATAGTTGTATTACTTGGGATCAACGGCGTCATTACACCACCTAATGTTTCTATACCTAATGAAAGCGGCGTTACGTCCAATAACAACACATCTTTTACTTCACCACTTAATACTGCACCTTGTATCGCTGCACCCACTGCTACCACTTCATCAGGGTTCACACCTTTGTGTGGTTTTTTACCAAAGAATTTTTCAACGATCTCCTGCACTTTCGGGATACGAGTACTACCACCTACCAATATCACTTCATTGATCTCTGATATATTCATACCTGCATCTTTCACTGCCTGCTCACATGGTTTCAAGCAACGCTGAAATAAACTATCAGCCAGTTGCTCAAACTTTGCGCGGCTTAATTTTTTCACTAAGTGCTTAGGCACCCCGTCAACAGCCGTGATATAAGGAAGATTTATTTCTGTTTCAGAAGATGAGCTCAATTCAACTTTAGCTTTCTCAGAAGCTTCTTTCAAACGTTGCAAAGCCATTGGGTCTTTGCGCAGATCGATTGCTTCATCTTTTTTAAATTCATCTGCCAGCCAATCCATCACCACTTTATCAAAGTCGTCACCACCAAGGTGCGTATCACCATTAGTTGATTTTACTTCAAAAACACCCTCTCCCATTTCAAGGATCGAGATATCGAACGTACCACCACCAAGGTCAAACACCGCCACTTTATGATCATGTTTGTCTTTATCCAAACCATAAGCAAGTGCTGCGGCAGTTGGTTCGTTCACGATACGACGAACGTTTAACCCGGCAATTTCACCAGCTTCTTTTGTAGCCTGGCGCTGCGCATCGTTAAAATAAGCCGGCACAGTGATCACTGCATCAGTCACCTCCTGCCCAAGATAATCCTCGGCGGTTTTCTTCATTTTCTGAAGCACCATTGCCGATATTTCCTGTGGTGTATACGGTCTGCCATCTATGTCAATACGAACAGTATTATTGTCACCTTTTACCACTTTATAGCTCCAGTGACTTATTTCTTCAGTCACCTCATCGTGACGGCGGCCCATAAAACGCTTCACACTTGATATAGTGTTTTGCGGATTAGTGATCGCTTGCCTTTTGGCCGGATCACCCACTTTGCGTTCGCCATTTTTAAGAAAAGCCACTACAGACGGGGTTGTGCGACGTCCCTCGTCGTTGGCTATCACAACTGGTTCGTTGCCTTCCATTACGGCAACACAGCTATTTGTAGTTCCAAGGTCAATTCCAATTATCTTTCCCATTGTATAAAAATTTAAGGGTTCAGCCCCTGATACTCAATGATAGTGCCATCAACAGGGAGTGTGAAAAATTGGCAGTAGGCTGTTTAAAGTTTGTTGTTTTTATTTTGTGGTTGCCGGCTAAAATTCCCTGATCAGGCTTTTGTTGCGACGCTCCGTTTATCACCTTATCTCCACTCAGCAATCAGGTCGAAATCTCCTAACTTCAAACCATAAACTATAAACTTGGAATGGGTCTGGATCATACTCGGAATTATTTTATGCGTCATTGGTATTATTGGCAGCCTGTTGCCTTTATTACCCGGGCCACCCATTGCCTATGTAGGCATTCTGTTGCAATTATTCCGCAATCCTGATCCATTCGAAACCAAAACATATTGGATCTTCGCTGCTGTAATTGTTGTTTCATTAGTCCTTGATTATCTCATTCCAATTTGGGGAACCAAAAAATTCGGCGGTACCAAATACGGAGCATGGGGTTGTACGCTTGGTTTTCTTGCAGCTTTTTGGATTGGGCCATTGGGTGTTATCATCGGGCCATTTGTTGGTGCTTTTGTTGGAGAATTAATTGGAGGGCAAGATTCTCATAAATCGTTTAAAGCAGCATTAGGTTCTTTTGTAGGTTTTTTACTTGGATCTTTTTTAAAGATCGTTGTATGTTTCTTTATGCTTTACTGGATCATTGCAAGCATTTAGCTATTTCAAATTCTGAATTGTTGAATTCTGAGTATCGGCAATTTTTTTCATCACGTTACTTATTGATTCCATCATTTTCGATCGCCTATCCATTTGCTTTTGCATTTGCAAGCTTTGCTCCTTATTCAGCTCGTTTATTGAATCTTGTTTTATTTTAATACCATCTTGCACTTCTTTTACTTCAACATCAGAAACTTTTGCAACTACTGGTGTATTTACTTTGGTTACTGTTGGAACTGTTTGCACTTTCGTGGCTTGAGGTTTTAAAGCGGTATTCGTTTTTGTAGCTGTTAACAGTTTGAAGGAATCCAGCATTTGTCCTGGTCTTTGGCACACTGCATCATTACCAAAGCCACAAGAGCTTCCACATCCATATTATTTAAATTATTCTGGCTGCCGTAACCTGAAGCAAGCTTTCTTACTCCAGCTTCGTCGATATTTTGAGTCTTTACATTAACTGCAATGGTTTTTATCCAGGTAATATGCATAGCATTGATCGATGACATTGCGTTTTTATAAAAAGCATCCCCCTCGGCAGGAATTGTTTGTTGTGATTTAAGAATAGTGCAGAAAAGAAAGAAACAAAAAAATAATAAAGTAATTTTTGATCTCATAAAATGGATTTATGTTTAAATATCTGCTTTTTATTCATAAAAAGCAATATTGGATAAATAGAGAAATAGACTAGTTATTACATTTGCTTCAAACACGATTTATGGCAAACACCATTTCACAAAAACTAAAGATACAGGCTGGCGATACCTTGTTAACCGTAAATGAACCGTCCGAATTTCAAAAAGGATTGAATGGTTTACCCAAAGGTGTAAAAGTTATTGAGTCAGGAAAAGATTATAACCAGGTGCATTGGTTTGTATTGAATCGTGCACAAATGGAAAAGCAGATGAGTAAGGTAATGAAGTTGCTAAAGCTCGGTGTGACCGTTTGGGTTTATTATCCGAAAGGAACATCAAAACTGCAAACCGATCTTAGTCGTGATAAAGGCTGGGATTGTTTATTAGCAGAAGGCGATAAACTGACATGGATAAGTTTAATTTCTTTTGATGATACATGGAGTGTATTTGGCTTTCGTGCAAAAACTGAGGCGGATAAAAAGAAGGAAACAAAGCCAAAAGAAGAAAGAGAAATTTTTAAATGGATAAATCCTCAAACCAAAGAAGTAAAACTGCCCGATGATCTTGCTGCTGCTTTAAAGAAAAATAAAAAGGCATCGGAGTTTTTCAATACACTTTCATTTACCAACAAAAAAGAATTCATCGAATGGATCGTAACTGCTAAACGTGAAGAAACACGAAAAGAAAGAGTCGATGGAACGATCGAGAGACTGGTGAAGAGTTGGAAGAACCCAAGGAATATTTAAGCTAAGAGTTCAAAGGAGAAAAGGAGGCAAAGAGAAAGTTCAAATTATCTCCTTTTCTCTTTCTCTCTTTTAATCTCTTTGCCTACGGTTGCAGACAAACAACTTTCGCTTCCATTGCTTCCTGAAGTTGAATAAATACAGCTAATGCTATCACAGTTTTAGTATTTGATTGATCAAAATAAAATGTGAATTTCAACTGGATATTGAACAAGTCAGGAATTTCGGATGGGATACGTGGATGAGATAGTGAGGCAGCGAGCAAAATACATCGGGCCCGGATATTTTACAATCGTAGAATTACTGATTTGTTAAAAAAGTCATTTAAGGTTTTCGTTCATTTCTGATTAAGGGTATTTTTGATGCATGTTCAATTCCTTGAAGCCAACTCTCTTTATTTACTTTTTATTTTTCCTGGCAACTTCTTGTTCAAAGAAGATCATTCCTGATAAACCATTTCTTTCAAAAACAAATTTCAAAATGAATTCTTTGCCTGAGTCGGAATTGAATATTCCGATCCAGGTAAACATGAAACCGCTTTACCAACTTGCAGAAAAAAAAGTTGCACTGGTATATGCTTCGCCCAAATGGCCCGATGAGTGGGTCACTATTGATTGCGCCAACAGGTATAAATACCAGTTCGTACGAGGACCATTGCAATTTGCTGCTGCAGGCAGTTCAATGAATTTAGGTTTCATTGGTTACTATAAAATAATTGGGTCGACAAGAGTTTGTCTTGGCAATACGGTTGTATCTCCGTGGACACCTGCTTGCAGGTGCGGGTTTGATGAAGGCGAAAGAAAAGTAAAGATCAGTTTTACAAATACAGTTAAGGTCTTACCTGACTTTAAAATAAACCTTAGTGTAACCAGGCAAGAACCAGTGCCTATTGATAAATGCACCGTGTGTGTTTTTGGTGTAGATATTACAAACCAGGTAATGAAAGGCTTGAAAGATGAACTTGATCTTGCAAAAAAAGCGATCGAAGACTCTTTTGGAGTTATTGACCTGAAACCCCAAGTGCAGCAGATATGGAATAAACTCAATGAATCATATAGCCTCTATGGATTAGGTTGGCTAAAGATAAATCCGCAAAAAGTTCGACTCACAAGTTTAGTTGCCCGTAACGATTCTTTGAATATTTTTCTTGGTATGACGGCTAAACCGGTTATCAGTTTTGAAAAAACAGCCGATCTTATGACGCTGGCTCCCAATCTTGATAATTCAATTTCGAAACCGGGCTTTACTATTTTCTTAGATGCAGTTTTAAATTACGATTCATTAAGTAATATTATAAATGCACAATTAAAAGGAAAAGAATTTGATCTTTCGAAGGGCAAGTCAAAGAAGGTTCTTGTTGTAGATGATTGCAGGATCTATGGAACCGGGAATGAAAAACTTATTATTAAAATGGCTTTTTCGGGAAGCAATAGTGGCATCGCCTATTTTACCGGCAAACCATTTTATGATGCAACTAAAAAAATGATCGAAGTAAGAGATATTGATTTTGATGTGAAAACAAAAAGTCTTTTATTAAAATCAGCAGATTGGCTTTTTAATAAACGCATCATTAATGAAATTAGCCGTGTATCACATTTTGATCTTTCAAGTTATATCGATACTGCAAAAATTCTGATCAATAAACAATTAAATACAGAATGGATCAAAGGAGTTAAAAGCAGTGGATCAATTAATGATCTGAAAATTTCCGGGTTCTATCCATTAACGGATCATTTTATCATACGTAGTAATGCAAACGGTGACCTCGTGATAAAAGTAGATGCAATGAATTTTAATTTGCAATGATCAGCTTACTCTGAATGCAAATTTCTTTTGTGAAAAATAGCTAAAGGCAACCACAAAAAACGTCGTTGCGATCTTTGCAGGAAGCGGCCACCAGCCAAAAACCTCAACAAATAATTTCAGGAATCCATAGTTAAGCAGGAAACATACAAAGACCACGGATAGGTATTTGGTCATTTGCACTCTTTTTCTAGTCGTTGCTGCTTCGGGGAATACAACATAACGCATCAGGAAATAACCTGTTACAAAAGTGATTGGAAATGAAAATAAGAATGCCGCAATATGCGCACTGATAGCGATTGATCCAATATGAACGATCTGCTCATGCAATACATAATGGAATATGATCGTAAAAAGAATTATATCAAATGCAGTATTGCCGCCACCGCAAGCTGCATAGCGAAAGGTTTGTTTATCCATTAATTTGCTAAAAGGCGGATAAAAGAAATCGATAAACGCAATGATCCTATCCTTAATATTATAGACTGCTTCTTTCATGAACCGGCAAAGATACAGGTTGCTATTTGCAGATGCAACCCGCTGAGAAACTACTATTTTTGCAGGCATCACAAATAACAATCGAATAACAAATCACAGCCGAGATGAGCATTGCAGAACAAATAAGAAAGGCCTCTAAAACTACAATTGAAAATCTTTATAGTCTGACCATTGATGAAAAAGATATACAGATCAATGAGACCAAACCAGAATTTGAAGGTGACTATACAGTGGTTTTGTTTTCATTTATTAAACAATTAAAAAAATCTCCAGAACAACTTGGCAAAGAGATCGGCGATCATCTTGTGAATAATAACCCCGATCTTTTTTCAGCATATAATGTGATAAAGGGGTTTTTAAACCTGACAGTACAAAACAATTTCTGGATCGAGGTTCTTCAAAAGAATTATGCAGATCCAAATTTTGGAAAAAAGAAAAAAACTGGAAATAAGGTAATGGTTGAATATTCTTCACCCAATACAAACAAACCTCTCCATCTTGGTCATTTAAGAAATAATTTTTTAGGGTGGAGTGTAGCAGAGATTTTAAAAGCAAACGGATCTGAAGTAACAAAAACTTGTATAGTAAATGACCGTGGCATTCATATTTGTAAAAGCATGATCGCCTGGCAACTTTTTGCAAATGGAGAAACACCGGAAAGAACAGGAAAAAAAGGCGATCATTTTGTTGGCGACTATTATGTAAAATTCAATGATGAATACAAAAAGCAAATAGATGAATTGGTAGTAAGCGGCAAGACCAAAGATGAAGCAGAAAAAGAAGCGCCGATCATGAAAGCAGCTCAACAAATGTTGTTTGATTGGGAAGCAGGCAAGCCCGATATCATGGCGCTTTGGAAAACGATGAATAGTTGGGTGTATGATGGTTTTGATGTTACTTATAAACGTATAGGGAGTGATTTTCAAAAGATCTATTATGAAAGCAATACCTATCTTCTTGGAAAAGATATTGTGAAAGAAGGACTGGAAAAAGGTGTTTTCTATAAAAAAGAAGATGGAAGTGTTTGGATCAACCTGACCGCTGATGGATTGGATGAGAAATTAGTGATGAGAAAAGATGGCACTTCAGTTTATATAACCCAGGATATTGGATTAGCTGAACAGAAGTTCAATGAATATAAACCCAATGAAAGTATTTATGTAATAGGCGACGAACAGAATTATCATTTGAAGGTTTTAAAATTGATAGCAGAAAAATTGAAACTCCCGGGAGCAGAAGGTATTTATCATTTAAGTTATGGAATGGTGGAGCTGCCAACCGGAAGAATGAAAAGTCGTGAAGGAACTGTAGTTGATGCGGATGACATGGTTGAAGAAATGGTATCAATAGCAGGGAGACATACAGAAGAGTTAGGCAAAGTGAAAGATTTTACAGAACCGGAGTTGAAAGAATTATATGATACTTTAGGTATTGGTGCATTAAAGTTTTTTTTGCTTCGTGTCGATCCTAAAAAGCGAATGATCTTTAATCCTGAAGAGTCCATCGACTTTCACGGATTTACCGGCCCTTTTGTTCAATACACACATGCCAGGATCAAATCAATTTTGAGAAAAGAGAAAGCAGTCGACAATTTACAGTCAGCAATCGATGGTCTTTTGAAATTAGAAAAAGCTCTTATTGTAAAGCTGGAACAATATTCAACCATCGTTGAACAAGCAGCAGCAGAACATAATCCCTCTATACTGGCGATCTATGCATTTGAATTGGCAAAAATGTTTAACGCATTTTATACTGAACATTCGGTGATGAATGCTGAGTCGGATGAAAAGAAACAGTTAAGATTGAAACTTTCTGAAATGACGGCGAATGTTATTGCTTCGGCAATGGGATTGTTAGGAATAAAAGTTCCGGAAAGAATGTGATTCAGTCAACAGTCCACGGTCAATAGTCAACAGTTTCGGTTAAACAGTATGTAATTATAAAAATTGCTGAAAAAAAAATTAGACCGTACAAGTGTGCGACGCAACGAAAGCTAAATAGTATTTCTAAAGCTGGTAACACAAATAAAAAACCTCCGCAAAACGGAGGTTTCAATTTTATAAATATGTTTTTTACATTCCTGGCATTGATTTTTTCTGTTTGTACTTTGCAAGATCCGGATCCATTTCAATTGCTTTATCACAAAGGGCAACTCCTTTATCCTTCTCTCCTTTTTTCTGATAGCTCATGCCGATCATATAAAGTGATTGTGCATTTGTTTTATCGAATGTGAGCACTTTATCCCAGTAATCGATAGCGTCCTGGTATTTGCCTGAATAATAATAAGCCTCTGCAACCATATTAAGAATATTCAGATCGCTTGGTTTTTTTGCAAGGATATCTTTTAAAATAGTCATGGCTTCTTCAAGTTTGCCTACATTCAAATAAGCAACCCCAAGATTTTCCATGTAATCATTGTCTTTTTTATATCCTCTTTCTCCTGCCAATAAAATATATTTCAATGATTCTTTATCCGCATTCATTGCATAGTAAACTAGGCCAAGCTCATATATCCAATTATTTTTATCGGGAGCCAGAGTTATTGCCTTATCAAAATATGGAATTGAAAGTTTGTAGTTCATCATATCAGCGTAACTGCGTGCAATGAGGTAAGGTATCTCTGCATTTTGCTGATCTTCTTTTTCTGCAGCCTGCAAATATTTTATTGCCTGGCCATAATCATCCCTATCGTAATAAATTTTTCCAAGCATGTAACCCACTTTTTCATTAGGATCAACTTTCTTTAATTTATCAGCATAGACGATCGCATCATCAAATCGCCTGGTATTAAAACAAAGAGTTAATAATTGCTTGTATAATGCAGCAGAGTTATCTCCCATCTGCTCCAACTTCTGATACATTTCTCTTGCCTGTACATATTTGTTCAGACTAAGCAAAACATCAGCAAGCTCTGTAACGATCGCTTTATCGTTAGGGTTATATTTATAAGCTTTGTCCAGGTTTTTCCAAACCTCAAGTTTACGTCCTGCTTGTTTTTCTGCTAATGCTTTTTGATAGAAAAAGTTTGCGCTGTCTGTTTGGGAGTAAGTTGCTATTGCAACTCCAAAACTCAAGATGGTGAGTAAAAAGGATCTCATAGGGTGTATATTAGGATTATAAAAAAACGCTCTTCCTAGTAAAAGTAATTTCTTAAGTTGGTAAATCATAGCCTTTAACCTCAATATTTTATTGCAACAAATCGCCGAAATAAATTATTTCAAAACAATGGCGGCTAAAGGCGGAAGATTCAATGTTAACTTATAGAGTTTTTGGTCTTTATCAACGAGTTCGGATCTTATATCAGGATTAAAAACGTTTCCTGTACCCCAATATTTTGTTGAGTCTGAATTGAAAATCTCCGTGGTAAATTCCTTGCTCCGAATGTAAATGTCCCAATCATTTCTAACGACTGGCGTTAGATTGAGGATAATCAATAGATCGTCTGTTTTTTTCTTTCCTTTCCGTTTATAACAAATAACTGACTCTGCCCGATGATTCAAATCAACCCACTCAAACCCTTCAATGTTAAACTGATTTTGAAAAAGCGCCGGCTCAGCAACCAATATTTTATTCAAATCGGTCACACAATCTTTAAGTAACCGATGACCGTCGTGTTGTAACAAAAACCAATCCAATTCTGATTTATAATTCCACTCAGTTGTTTGTCCAAACTCATCACCCATAAACAAAAGTTTTCCACCGGGGTGAGTCCACATATATGAATAAAGCAAACGAAGGTTCGCAAATTTTTGCCACTCATCGCCGGGCATTTTATAAAGCATTGGACTTTTGCCGTGAACAATTTCATCATGACTCAATGGCAACATAAAATTTTCATCATAATAATACATCATGCTGAAAGCAAATTTATCCTGGTGATGCGGCCGATGAATGGGATCAATTTTAAAATAATCAAGTGTATCGTGCATCCAACCCATCATCCATTTCATTCCAAACCCAAGCCCCCCATTCCATGTTGGTTTTGAAACACCCGGCCAATCAGTGGCTTCTTCAGCTATTGTTTGAACATCGGGAAAATCGCGAAAGATGGTTTCGTTAAGATCTTTTATAAATGCAATTGCTTCAAGGTTTCCATCTCCACCATATTCATTTGGCTCCCATTGACCGTGAGTCCTTGAATAATTTAATTTCAACATCGAGGAAACAGCGTCTACCCTTATTCCATCAATATGGAACATATCAAACCAAAATCTTGCACTGCTTATTAAAAATGATTTTACTTCTCCCCTTTTATAATTAAAAATATAACTGTTCCAGTCCGGATGGAATCCTTTGCGCATATCTGCATATTCATAAGTATGCGTTCCATCAAACATAAATAAGCCATGCGCATCATAAGGGAAATGTGATGGAACCCAATCGAGCACAACGCCAATTCCTTCTTTATGAAAAGCATCGACCATTCTCATTAATCCCTGCGGGTCGCCAAATCGTGATGTTGACGCAAAAAAACCGGTGCACTGATAGCCCCAGCTTCCATCAAATGGATGTTCCATTACCGGCATCAACTCGACATGGGTAAATCCCATTTCTTTTACATAAGGAACTAATCTTTCTGTTATCTGGTCATATGTATTATAAGACTCTTCATCATTTTTATCAGGCCGTTGCCAACTGGCAAGGTGAACTTCATACACACTCCATGGCGCTTCTAATGAATTATGCTTTTTTCTTTTCTTCATCCATTCTTTATCCTGCCAATCATAATACATGTCCCATGAAATAGAAGCGGTCAGCGGCCGCTTTTCCCAAAAATTTGCAAATGGATCGCCTTTATCGAGTGCTCTTTTTTTATAACCGATTATATGATACTTATAAACCTCTCCTAATTTGAAAGCCGGAATAAACCCTTCCCAAATACCACTCTTATCCCAACGAGGATATAACTCATGTGTGTGATTTGCCCAATCATTAAAATTACCCTTTACAGATACTGAACTTGCGTTAGGTGCCCATACACAGAAATACACACCCCAGGTATCATTGACCTGGATAGAATGCGAACCGAATTTTTTGTATAAAGTGTAATGCGTGCCGTTTTGATAGTTTGTTACATCATCGTCAGTAAGTATTGAATAGTTCCAAACGGTTTTGGATGTATCAACGAAATTCTCTTCTTCGTACTTTTTTTTCACTGATTTTGGTTTTGGATCTTTTGTTTCTTCCTTTCCGTTTGTGGATTTTTCCCGTTTTTGAGTCATACGATCTTAGTTTCTGGTTTCCGCTTATGGAATGTACGACCCTTTAACGTAAAATTAAAGGCTATTTCTATTAATATTCAATTAGATAAAGGAATTTAGCGACTTGTTTGATCCAACCCTTACAAGACCATTGATCACCTAAACTAAACCTCTGTTATCGCCATGAGAAAACTAATTTCGAGCCTACTGCTATTCTTTATAGCATCTTCAGCATTTTCACAATCACAGACTTTAAAAGGAACATTAAAGGATACTTCAGAAAACAGGAGTTTGGCTAACACCGTTATTTCTGTTCTTGGTAAAAAGGATTCTGTTCTTGTAAAATTTGCCCGCGCCGACAAAGACGGCAATTTTACAATAAAAGGACTTAAAGAAGGAAACTATATTCTTTTAATAACACACCCTTATATGGGTGACTATTTTGATAATATAGAAATTAAAGCCAACGAACCTGCTGATCTTGGCAACGTTCATCTAACTCCAAAAAGCAAATTACTTTCTGAAGTAATTGTAAAAAGCGGTTCTCCTATTAAGATCAAAGGAGATACGCTTGTTTATACTGCGGATAGTTTTAAGGTAAGAGCTGGCGCAAATGTGGAAGAACTGTTGCGACGATTGCCAGGAATTACAGTTGATAAAAGCGGGCAGATAACTGCAATGGGTGAACGGGTAACAAAAGTATTAGTAGATGGAGAAGAATTTTTCGGCACTGACCCGGGTATTGCAACAAAAAGTCTTCGTGCCGATGCGGTGCAGGAAGTGCAGGTGTTTGATAAAAAAAGTGACCAGGCAGCATTTACCGGTATTGACGATGGCGTAAAAGATAAAACGATCAATCTTAAAATGAAAAAGATGGCGGGTTATTTTGGAAAAGTGGAATTAGGTGGAGGACTGCCGGATCAATATGATAATTCTTTAATGGCAAACTTTTTTAAGAATAAAAGAAAGGTCGCCGCTTACGGTATAATGAGTAATACCGGACAAACGAATCTAGACTGGCAGGATGCGCAAAATTATGGAGGCACATCTGATAATATGACGATGAGCGATGATGGAGGAATCTACTTTTCTGGAGGTGGTGGTGGAGACGATAATTATAATGGTGGTAGAAATGGGATTCCACAGAACTGGAATGCTGGTTTTCATTACAGTGATAAATTTAATAATGCAAAGAATAGTTTTAACAGCGGTTATAAATATTCAAAAGTTATTGCACCGGGAATAACAAAAACTTTTTCTGAGTCCTATTTACCCAATACTACACCCTTGAGCAGTAGTAGCACCTCTGACAACCGTACCTCAACAAATAAGCATGCAGTTAATATGACGATGGAGTTTAATCTTGATTCAAACAATTCAGTAAAGTGGACCTCACGTTTCAACAATAACTCAAGTCTTGCCAAAGTTGATTATTCATCTGAAACATTAGATGACAAGGAAAATTTTATTAACAATACTACAAGAAAGAGTGAAACTAATACTGATAGAAACAATGTAGTCTCTTCCGTACTCTGGAGACATAAGTTTAAAAAGTTGTCAAGAACACTTTCTGTCAATGCAGATTTTAACTGGAACCGTTCGCAGTCCGATGGCTTGTTATATTCCCTGAACAACTATTACAAGAATGGAGTTGTCAATGAACGTGATACAACTGATCAGCAAACTATAACTGACAATATTAATAATACCGTAAGTACCAAGATCTCTTACACAGAGCCACTTAAAAAAGATTTTTACATGGAGCTCACTTATGGGTTTGCTTATAATAATAACAAGAGTGATCGTCTTATCAATACCAAGAACATTAATGGCAAATACGACGAGATGGTTGATTCATTAAGTAATTTTTTCGTATTTAACAGGATTCAAAATACACCGGGTTTAAGTTTCCGGCTCAATAAGAAAAAATACAGCTTTACATTCGGAGGATCTGTTGATTTTAACCAGTTTGAAAAAAAGGATCTGACAAGAGATACTCTTGTTCATTACAGTTTTGTGAATTTTATTCCAAGAGCAAACTATACTTATAAATTCAAACCAAATGAAAGCCTTCGTATTAATTACAATGGGGCAACAACAGCTCCTTCACTAGAACAATTACAACCAACCTTTGTAAATACGGATCCATTGAATGTTTATCTTGGTAACCCATTTTTGAAACAGTCCTTTAGACACAGCTTTGATGCCGGTTATAATTTCTATAATGTGTTGAAAGAAAAAAGTATGTTCACTAACCTTGGGTTTGGATTTACTGATAATGCTTTTGTGCAAGCGAGTATCGTTGATGATAGTACAGGAAAAAGAACCTACAGTACCGTAAATGCCGATGGAAATTATTATGTAAGATTTTACTCCGACTATGGATTTAAAATAAAAGGTTTTGGCTGGAGAAATGGTATTGGGCCGGGTTATAATTTTAACCGCAGCGTTGAATATATTAATAACGTAAAGAACATAAGCGTTACAAAGACCTACAGTGTCAGGGTTTCTACAAATACTTATAAGCCGGAGAAACATAATATATGGCTATCCACAAGCTTCAGTTGGAATGAGACCAAATCTTCAGTGAGTACAAGCGCCAATGCACAGTATTGGTCACTCAACTTAAATGGCAGCGGAAGCAAAACATTTGCAAAGAAATGGGAAGTTGGATCTGACGTGTCACTACAGATGCGCCAGGAAGATCCGCGTTTCCCTGATGCCAATAGCTTTACGACGTGGAATGGTTATCTCATTAAAAGATTCTTTAAAGAGAATCAATTTGAATTAAAGCTACAGGTAAACGATATCTTAGATCAGAACCGTGGCTATAACAGGAATTTCAGCAGTTATAGCTATACAGAAACTTATTATGAAACGCTTAGAAGATTCTGGCTGTTGACAGCAACATGGAATATTTCCAAGAATGGCAAACCGACAAAAATGTTTTAATCATTAAAAATATTTCGCATGAAAAAAATATTTGCATCAATCATAATTATAACTGCAATTTCAGCAAATGCACAGCAGTTTATCAATAGCGGCATGATAGAATATGAGGTGAGAATAAACAATCATCGCATGTTTGGCGATGGCTTTTTCGGTGAAATGTTCAAAGATAAAATGCCCAATTTTTCAACCACTTATTATCATTTGACTTTTAATGATAATAAAACCATTTACAAATACGATAGGTTGAATGAAAAAGACAAATTGCCATGGGGAACTAATAATGCGGAAGATAATGTCTGGTACAATGATTTCAATAGCAACACAAGGGTAAATCAAAAATTTGTTTTTGATCAAACCTATATACTCACTGACTCTTTAATGAAATTGGAGTGGAAAGTTATGCCGAATGAAACCCGCGAGATAGCAGGTTTTGTTTGCAGAAAAGCGCAGGCTGTTATTTTTGACAGCGTTTATGTATTCGCTTTTTATACAGATGAAATAACAGTAAGCGGAGGCCCAATGGGTATTCATGGCTTACCAGGAATGATCCTTGGTATCACGATCCCGAGAATGTTTACCAGCTGGATCGCTACTAAATTGCAGGTGAACGGAGTTAATACAAACATAATTGCAGCGCCAACTAAAGGAAAAAAGAAAGTAGCAGCAGAATTAAAACAATCAGTAGAAAAAGTATCTAAAGATTGGGGCACATGGGGCCGGCAATCGATCTGGAATATTTTTATATAACCCTATTTCTTTAATTCGGTTACCAATAAATATTTTTCACCGAGTGTAAGCTTTGGTTCAAGATTGAATGTAACTCCGGTTGCAATATCATATGCTTTTGTAAACTCTTTCATACGTTCAGCAAATCTTGAAAGATCAATTGTCGCAGATTGATCCCCTGTATTCATCACACACATTACTGTCTGCTTTGCATCATAACGAAAATAAACGTACACGCCATTCTGTGGAATGAACTGCATTGTTTTACCGGTTTTAAGTGACGAAGACCTTTTACGATAATTAGCTAAGGTCTTTATATAATTGAACACTTCATTTTCCTGCACCGTTCTTCCTGATGCCTCAAATTTATTCGTTTGATCACCGGGGAAGCCACCGGGAAAATCATATCTCACCTCCTGGTCTGTCGGATTCTTGAAATTCTTCATCAGTATCTCATCGCCGTAATAGAAATGTGGAATACCACGCAGTGTAAGCAACATCGCCATTCCCATTTTGAATTTCCTAAGATCCTCACCTACTACCGAAAAGAACCTGTTCATATCATGATTGCCCAAAAAAATGCAATTATTCAATGGCTCTTTGTAAACAAAATCTTTAGCAAGTGTCAGGTATAATTCGTTAATACCTGTGGTCCATTCTGCTTTTTGAGTTAGACTGTTATGCATGGCGGCAGTTAACGGAAAATCAAGTGCACCCATAGCATTGTGTTTAAATGGAAGCTCCATAGTATTACGAACGAAATATGCATTGGCCAGAACATCATGACCCCATGCTTCAACAAAAGTGGTAACAGTCGGAAACTCTTTTAGCAAAGCAGTATTTACATTATTTAAAAACTTCTCATCACAATATTTATAAGTATCAACACGAAACCCGTCAAAGCCGAATTCTTCTGTTATCCAAATTGCATTTTGAATTAAATAAGCTGCAACAAAGGGATTTGTCAAATTAAGATCAGGCAAATGGCGAACAAACCACCCTTTCAACATAATATTATTATCAACCGTTGACTTATTTGGATCAAATACTGAAGCATCTCGATGACTTGGTCCTGTAAAAGTTGGCCATTGATTTATCCAGTCTTTTGCAGGAGGATCCAAATTCATCCAATGATAAAGCCCGATATGATTATACACAGCATCATGCACAACTTTCAATCCTTTTTTGTGTGCCGCATTGATCATTGACTTGTATGCTTCATTGCCTCCATAACGTTTGTCTATCTTGTAATGATCCGTAAACCAGTAGCCATGAAAACCTGCAAGATTAAAAGTTACTTCCTGCATTTTAGGCATATCATTTTCCACGACCGGAGTACACCAAATTGTCGTTACGCCAAGGTCTTTTAAATAATCTAGACGATTTTCTATTCCTTTAAGATCGCCACCATGTCTTGCATATTTATCATTACGATTTGCTTCGGGATCACGCAGGTCTTTGAAAGCATCATTCGTTGGATCACCGTTAGAAAACCGATCTGGCATTAAGAGATAAACAAAATCTTCAGAAGTAACGCCTTTTATTCTTGATTTGCCATTTTCCTTATTTCTTTCTTTTAATTGAAATTGAAATTTTTTCCATTCGCCGGCAATTATTCCGCCAAAGGAAATTGTAACGGTCTGCGGTTTTGCAGTTGAAGATATTAATGCATCAAAAATCAGGTAATGCCTGTTTTCAACACGATGTATTTTTAGAATTTTAAGATCGGGGCTTGAAGACTTAACTACTATTTTATCGACATCTACGTTAATATTAGAGTCAGTACTCCTGATTATTAATTGGATTTGCTTAGTCTTCATTCCAATCCACCAATGAGAAGGATAAACCTCAAAAGGATCAGCACTCCATGCATAGATAGAAATGAATAAAAGGAAGAAGAAGAAGAATATCTTTCTCATAAAATTATTTGTCTTTTATCCGTAGAGTAAGAAATGCGGCGATGATCATTGAACATCCGCCAAGTACGATCGAATAGATCGCATTGTTACCAAATAAATGTTTTGTAAATATTCCCAATAACGTGGCTGCCAATATTTGTGGAATGACAATAAAAAAATTAAAAATCCCCATGTACACTCCCATTTTATGCGCAGGCAATGATTTTGTAAGCATTGAATACGGCATAGCCAGGATACTTGACCACGCAAATCCAATTCCCGCCATGCTTATTATTAATAAATTCTCATTTTTAAAAAGGTAAAATGAGATCAGGCCAAGCCCACCACAGATCAATGCGATCAAATGGGTAATAGGTCTTGAAAACTTCGTTGCTAATACAGGCAAAAGAAAAGCAAACAATGCGGCAAATCCATTATAGCATGCAAATAAAACTCCAATCCAATTGCCGATCTTATTATACTCAACAGAAGATGTATCGGTTGTATTATACAGATGTTGCGCAAGTGCTGGCGTAGAATAGATCCACATTGAAAATAATGCGAACCATGAAAAGAATTGAACAATAGCAAGTTTTTTCATAGTGTCGGGCAAATGGCCAAGATCATCCAAGACTTCGACAAAGCCGTTATCATTTCCGTTTTTATGAAATACACCAGCTAACAATTGAAATAAACCGTACACTGCAATCCCGCCTGTTAACACGTATAATTCTTTCTCCAGTTTGTTTGCTGCATTCATATTATACAAATACAAAAGCACAGATAAAACAGCCCCGATTGAAAACCAGATCAATCCTCTTTTGATAAAAACAGTTGCAGGTGTTTTTATATTTTTCGAATGAATATCCGCTTCACTGAATTGACCAAATTCTTTCATTTGTTCCGGAGAATATTCCTTCGTTGTTAGAACTGTATATGTGATAGCCAACATGAAAACAACTGCTCCGGCGTAAAAAGATATCTTAACAGTATCCGGTATCCCGGAAACTGCTTCGTTGCTCACACCAAATTTTTCCAATACATACGGAAGTATTGATGAAATAACAGCCCCGATACCAATAAAAAAACTTTGTGCTGCAAAACCAGTTGTTAATTGTTTTTCCGGAAGCATATCCCCGACAAATGCCCTAAAGGGTTCCATCGAAACATTAATGGAGGCATCAAGTATCCATAAAAGCAAAGCAGCCATCCATAAAGCCCACACATTGGGAAAAACAAAAAGTGCTAGTGAAGCAAGTATGGCACCAATCATAAAATAAGGTCTGCGCCGACCTAACTTCCCGAGCCATGTCTTATCACTCATGTGTCCAATAATTGGTTGGATCAATAAGCCTGTAAGTGGAGCTGCGATCCAAAGAATAGGGATCTCATCGATCTTGGCTCCTAATGATTGAAAGATCCTGCTGACATTGGCATTCTGCAAGCCAAATGCAAATTGAATCCCTAAGAATCCAATGCTCATATTTATTATCTGTAGAAAAGTTCGGTTAGGTTTTGAACTACTCGATCTTGATTCAAAAGAAAAAGAAGAACCTGCCATAGCAATCAATCGTTAAATGAAGAATTGAAGGGAAGATAGGAAGATTATGTATTCAATACACATTTTGAACACAAAAAAAGGGAACCGAAGTTCCTTTTCTAAAAAAATTATTTCTTATCAACTGATCACAAATCCGTTTGGAATGATCGCACCTTTTTTTACTACAACGATCCCATCCTTTACTGTATAAAGAGAGTGATCTTTATTTTCAAGATGAGTGCCACCATTGATCCTTACATCATCACCGATCCGCACATTTTTATCAATGATCGCATTTTTAATATAACAGCGATTACCAATGCCCAGCAATGGAATGCCTCGCTCCTTTGCATGAGCAATTTCAGCAATCGTCTCATAGTAATCACTACCCATCATATAAGTATTCACAAGAGTGGTTCCATGTTCAACTCGGGATCGAATACCAATAACAGAATGTTCGACACGGCTGGCATTAATTATTGAACCTTCCGCAACCAGGGTTTTCTCAAGCGTTGTGCCGCTGATCTTTGCGGGAGGCAGCATGCGGCTACGTGTATAGATAACCCGGTCGCTGTCAAATAAATTAAAATCCGGAATATCCTTTGTCAGGTCAATATTCGCTTCAAAGAATGAATAAATATTTCCAATATCAGTCCAGTAACCGGTGTATTGATAACTAGCTACTTTATATTTTTTGATCGATTGCGGAATTATTTCTTTACCAAAATCTGTTGCATCCTGAAATTCATTTTGTAAAAAATCAAATAATAATTTGCGATTGAAAATGTAAATACCCATTGATGCGAGATAATTTCTTCCTTTCGCTTTCATTGCTGCACCAGTATCACTTGTCCAATCAGGCAAAAGTTCCTTTTTAGGTTTTTCAATAAAAGAATCAATTAATCCTTCCTTTGATTTAAGAATTCCAAACTCGGGAGCTTCTCGTTCTACAACAGGAATTGTAGCAACAGAAATATCTGCACCCAATGCCTTATGATTATCGAGCATTTCTGCAAAATCCATTTGATACAGTTGATCACCGGATAGGATCAAAATATATTCGCTTTCAAATGGCTCAATATGACGAAGACCTTGTCTAACCGCATCAGCAGTTCCCTGGAACCATGTTGGATTATCAGGTGTTTGTTCTGCAGCAAGTATATCAACAAAGGCTTTACTGAATGCGCTGAAATGATAGGTATTTTTTATATGCCTGTTAAGTGAAGCGGAATTGAATTGTGTAAGTACAAACATTCTTCCTATTCCATTATTCAAACAATTAGAAATGGGAATATCAACCAATCGATATTTACCAGCAATTGGCACAGCTGGTTTGCTTCTACTTGCAGTTAATGGATATAAACGAGATCCTGCACCTCCACCAAGAATTACGCTAAGAATTTCCTTTGAGTGAGTTATCGTTCTGACGGCCATAAGAAAAGTTTATTTTAACGACTGATATAAAGATATGTATTGTTGTGCAGACGACTCCCACGAATGATCGATCTTCATCATAAATTCTCTTATCTGCTGAAACTGTTCTTTCCTGTTATAATAAAGATCGATAGCACGACCTACTGAATAAGTAACATCCCAAACACTTGCTTCATTAAATCTTATTCCAAAACCTTGCGGATCGCCAATATCGACTACCGTATCTTTTAATCCGCCGGTACTTCTCACTATTGGCACTGTACCATATCTCAACGCATACATTTGATTCAATCCACATGGCTCAACACGACTTGGCATTAAAAGAAAATCAGCACCGGCATACATTAAATGACTCAATGGTTCACTATAACCAATATAAGTGCTTACATAACCATTTAACTGGTGCTTTACGCTTTCCAATTGTCCTTCTACGGCCGGATCACCTGAACCAAGAATTAAGAAATTACAATTACCATGGTGCTGGTAAACAGAAGAACTAATTGCGTCTGGTAAAATATCGGCGGCCTTCTCTCCTACTAATCTTCCTATGAAAGTGAACAAAGGTTTTTCTTCATCAATATCAAATTGCTTACAGATCTCTTTTTTGTTTTTTTGTTTTCCTTTTACAAGATTCTCAACAGAAAAATTTTTTGCCAGGTATTCATCTGTTTCCGGATCCCAAACTTCATTATCAATTCCATTTAATATACCACTGCATTTCCCTTTTTCATATTCAAAAAGTTCTTCAAGGCCATTTGCAGTATGACGCAGCTCATCCATATAACTTTGACTCACTGTATTTACTTTCCATGCACATCGAACTGCTGATGCTAATGGATTGATATTTTTTTTCCAATCGAGCATTCCCCATTTCCAACTATCATAGGCGGGTATGTAATGGCTTTTACCCCAATCCATCCAACCCTGGTACTGGGCATTATGAATAGTTAGAACTGTTGGTATTTGGCTTAAATGCCTGAATGCATAACAGAATTTGACCATGAAGGGAATCAATCCGGCATGGTGATCATGTACATGAATTACATCGGGCAAGTGTTGCCATTTACTTAACCAATCACAAACCCCAATTTGAAATGCAGTGAATCTTTCGGAGTCATCATCATATCCATAGATCTTTTCACGATCAAGCAATCCATTTATATCAACAAGAAAAAGATCAAATCCAAGTTTATTTGTTTTCTCTTTTATAACACTGTAATGAAACCATTTGGTTCCGAGATATTGACTTCCTTCATGCACCAGCTCCCATTCATTGTTATATAAAAATTTTGTACGGTACATTGGCATAATAACTTTTGCCACATGCCCAAGCTTGTTCTGATATTTCGGCAACGCTCCCACTACATCCCCAAGACCACCCGCCTTAGCCACCGGGTAACATTCCGCTGAGATATGAATTATTTCCATTGCTGCTAACAGTTGTTTCGAAGAAATTAATTCAATGTAAGCTGTTTTTACTAAAGAGATGAATATTGTATAAAAATTTTTCGCTAACAAAAATTGTTTATTTTCATCACCAAATTATTCATCTAAACGATTGCAACTATGGCAACAGCAATGGGACCTTCCAAACCTATAGCATCATCATCTACAGGTTTTATACCGACCAATTATGGAGCTCTTAGTACTTTAGTTCTTGTTTTTTTCTTCTGGGGATTTATTGCTTCCGGCAATAGTGTATTTATCCCCTTTTGCAAACACTACTTTAATCTTGACCAGTTTCAAAGCCAGTTAGTTGACTTTGCTTTTTATACAGCGTATTACATTGGAGCATTAGTGCTTTTTATGTATGGAGCATTCGGAGGAAAAGATCTTGTTGCCAAATGGGGATATAAAAGAAGTATTGTTTACGGCTTATTGTTTTCTGCTATTGGTGCCGCCGCTATGATCATTGCAGTAAATGCAAACACATTTGCTGGAATGCTGGCAGGCCTTTTTATAGTAGCACTTGGTTTTTCATTACAGCAAACAGCGGCTCAGCCATTCTCTATCGCATTAGGCGACCCCTCCACTGGCATGGGTCGGGTAAACCTGGGAGGTGGTGTGAATTCTTTTGGAACTACCATTGGCCCTATTGTAGTTGCTTTTGCATTATTTGGAACTACCGCTGCTATAACTGATGAAAAAATTGCATCATTAGGTCTTAGCAAGGTTATCATTTTATATAGTTGTGTCGGCGCTTTGTTTATTGCAGCATCAGCGCTTTTCTTTTTTTCAAAGAAAGTTCCTGCGGGTATTTCAATTGAAAAAACTGAAAATGCAAATAAGGCTTTATATTCCTTATTAATAATGACAGGATTGCTGATCGTAATGTTTGTTCCTGTTTTTAATAGTTATAAAACAGATCCTGCTACACTTACTGATATTCAAAAACATGACCTGGAAACATACAGGATGAAATGGTTATTAGGAGCATTAGCTGTTGTTGTTGTTTCTTTATTACTTTCAAATTTAAGTGCAAGAAAAAAACCTGAGGGATGGGGTGCAATGCGTTATCCTCAACTTGTATTGGGCATGCTAGCGATTTTTGTATATGTCGGAGTTGAAGTTACCATAGTAAGTAATCTTGCCGAACTTTTGAAACAACCGGATTTTGGCGGGTATCAATCATCAGAAGTGGCGCCATTCATTTCAATGTATTGGGGTAGTTTAATGATCGGGCGGTGGACGGGTGCTATCTCCGTATTTAATTTAAAAAAGACCACTCAGCAGATCATGATGTTTGTAGTTCCGTTGGTAGCATTTGGTATTATTATTGGCGTCAGTGCTATCTCACAGTATGACGTCACCCCATTATATTATTATATATTATGTGTGTTCATTCAAATGGGCGCATTCTATCTTAGTAAGAATAAACCAGCAAGAACACTTTTGATCTTTTCAATACTTGGTGTTGTTGCAATGCTGTTGGGAATTTTCACAACTGGTAAGGTGTCCATTTATGCTTTCTTAAGTGGTGGATTATTCTGTTCCATTATGTGGCCGGCTATTTTCAATTTATCAATTTTAGGTTTGGGCAAATACACAACACAGGGTTCTGCCTTTTTAATTATGATGATCCTTGGAGGTGGTATCATTCCACCGCTGCAAGGTAAAATTGCAGATTATGTACAATCTAACAACCCTGATCTTATAGGCTATGGCATTCACCAATCTTATTGGATAGCCGTACTCTGTTTTGCTTATCTAGCAGTTTTTGGATTTGCTGTAAAAGGCATCTTGAAAAAACAGGGAATTGATTACGAAACAAAAGCTGATGATGATCTGACACCACTTGAAACATTTCCTGAAGGACCTTTAGAGGTTACTAAAAATTAATTTTTGAAGAAGAATATCGTAGTAACATAAGGCGATACAAAAATATTTTCAATGGCTAAGAAAAAAGCGCATATAATTCCACCAAACGTAACACCACTTGCAATAGGGATTGATATCGGAGGCACCGGAACAAAATACGGTATCGTTGATCGTGATGGTAATGTTTTGTTCTCAGCTGAAATGTCAACAAAAAAACACAAGACAGTTAATACTTTTATTGATGAGTTGCACCAGGTAGTTTCTGAAGTGATCGATAAAGCAGGTGGTGTTGGAAGAATGAAAGGCATTGGTGTTGGTGCCCCAAACGGCAACTATTATACAGGCACTATTGAATATGCGCCTAATCTTCCTTGGGAAGGTGTAATTCCATTGGCAAAACTTATGTCAGACAAATTTCAATTACCTGTTACACTTACCAACGATGCTAATGCGGCTGCTATCGGAGAAATGATGTACGGCGCAGCAAAAGGAATGAAAGATTTTATCATGATCACTCTTGGCACCGGAGTTGGAAGCGGCATTGTTGCAAATGGCCAACTCATCTACGGACATGATGGTTTTGCCGGTGAACTCGGGCATACAATTATTATTCCCGATGGACGAATTCATGAAGGCACAGGTAAAAAAGGTTCTTTGGAAAGCTATGCATCTGCAACCGGTGTAAGATTAACAGCGATCGAATTTTTGGAGAAAAGTAAAAAGCCAAGCTTATTAAAAAAAATTCCTGCTGATATGTTGGATTCAAAAGCAGTCTATGATGCGGCGATCGAAGGTGATGAACTTGCAAAAGAAATTTTTAATTACACAGGCAAGATATTAGGAATTGCGCTTGCTAATGCAGTAATGACCACAAGTCCTGAAGCAATTATTTTGTTTGGCGGACTTACAAAATCCGGTGATTTTATATTAAAACCCACACGTGATAGCATGGAAGATAATCTTATCCAGGTCTTTCAAAATAAAGTGAGGATACTTATTAGTCATTTAAAAGAAGCACATGCTGCGATACTTGGTGCAAGTGCATTGGTTTGGGAGAAAGAATAAATAAAATATAACCTATTTATAATTAAGCGGAAGATGAAGATCATTTTCCGCTTTTATTTTTTCCTGATGATGAAAACTGCAGGAACAGGCCTCTGCCCTTCTTTGTCTGATGTTTTAATTGTTTCTTTTCCATTTACCAACATACAACTACTACCACCACCATCAAGATTCAATGCTTCCCAGCAACCGAGGTCTTTTAGAATTTGAGCTTCTTGCACAAGTGTAGCACCATGAGCAAATGTATTTCTCCCTTCGATCACTAAAATAATAAGTTTACCCTCTTTTGTATAACCCATTGCTGTGCGGGGATGTTTATCATTGATTGCTTTGCCTGCAAATTTTAGTTCTTCGTTATTGGTGATTTTGATTTCTCCGTTTAGTAAGAGCACCGGGCCTCCTCCAAATGCTGTTTTCATTTTCCATCTGTCTTTTATACCCCTTCGTTTTTCCAACTTAGGCAGATGATGAAGTTCCGGTGCAAACGAAAATTTAGATACCCATGAATTACTATCCTTTAGTAGTTCTGGGCTTCTTTCAAAAGCTACAGGATATTTCACTGCCGTATCTGCAAATAACCAGGCAATATCAGCTTTTCTACTCTTCGATATACCGATTGCACTACCAGTAGGATGCCGATACGTCAACGTATCTTTTCCTCTACCAGGAATTGAATGAATGTTATAACCAACAAGTTTCCCATTCTTGATAACCACATTCAGATTTTGATTAGTAGCAAATGAAAAAAAAGTGCCATTAACAACAACTAGTGGCTGATCATTTTTTTGATAGAATTGTGTTGGAGTAAATCGTCGTCCAAGCGTTGTATCTACTGTAAAATCTATTTTTTTGCCTTTTAAATCTGCAATTAAATAATAAGCCCGAAACGGAGCAGTATCTATTGGCTCATTGGTAAAGTAAACATGAACTGAAGATGGTAATGGCTGGTACAATGAATCAACATTTGTCCATTTGAGCTGCGCATTGACGACGGCTGAATTAAAAATTAATAATGAATAATTAATAATTCTTTTAAGCTGTAAATTCATTTAATAAAAATTATCGGATAAGTGTTGATACTCCTTTCATTTCATAAATTTTTCCTGCAATATCTTCAGCCCGCAACATCCAGACATAAGTTCCGGTTTGTTGCTTCACTCCTTTTATTGTTCCATCCCAACCTTCACTTAAACTATTTGTAGAAAAAACCTGCTGACCCCAACGATCATATATTCTGAAATAATAAACTTTTTTAATGCCAACATATAATCCTCTTAAAAAATCATTTTTTCCATCCCCATTTGGCGTAAATCCAGTTGGCACATAAACAGCTGAACCTTTGAACACGGTGATCTTTACCGAATCTTTTGCCTCACATCCCTGCGAAGTCGTAACGGTTACAGTATATGTAATATCATCTTGCAATACTGAAGTTGGATTCGATACCTGTGGATTGCTAAGACCAGTTGAAGGCGACCATAAAAAGGATGGAGTTCCATTAAAGCTTCCTCCATAATCAACCTGTAAAGGAAAAGAGACGTCCTTAAGTATTAATGTATCATTCGATGCTTTTGCAAATACGCTGGCAACATTTATCATTTTATTAGAAACAGCGGATACACAACCATTACTTGCTATTGCAATGGTCTGCACATTGATATTTCCTCCGTGTGAATAACTGTGCACCGGGTTTTGTAATTGTGATGTGGTCCCATCTCCAAAATTCCAATTCCATTGTGTGATCGTTGTCAGGTTATCTGTTTGGTTTGCTAAAAAATTAATTGGCTGATCCGCACAACCGTCAGGTGCAGTAACACTAATAACCGGCGCCGGGTTCACCATAAAAGTTTTTGTAACTGTATCAGATTCGCAACCAATATTTGTTTTTACAACAAGCTTTACTGTATGCGGACCCGGCGTTGATACGATAAGTACAGGTTGTTGACCATTTGCAGTAACTACTCCATCCAGCAACCATGTCCATTGATTAATTACTCCAACCATGTTTGCTGATAGATCAACTATTCGTGCCGGAATACCCATACAAGTATCATACACCTGGAAATCTGCAACTGGTTTAGAGCCCACAGAAATACTTTTTCTTAACGTATCACTTATACAACCATCAAGACCTGTTATCACTTCCTTTACTTCATATATTCCAGGTGATCCATATAAGTGCGGTGGCGGATTTCTTAAAGTACTGCTTGTTCCATCACCAAAATCCCAATACCATGATTGTATAGGAGCAAATGAAACTGAATTATCAATAAAAGTAATTGGAGCACCAAAGCAAACACTATTTACGCCAACATCTGTAGAAAAACCCGGATTTAACGCTGTACAAAACTGTTGCAAATTATGTGATCCACCTGTGGCCGCAGTAAATCCCCAAAAAACATTTGGATCATTATTAAAAATTGTTGCTACTATATCAACTTGTTTTTCCACACGCAATTGACCATCAAAATAAGCCCTCAACCAATGTGTGACGGGGTCCCAGGAAATTCGGAATACATGCCATTGGCAATCTTCTATATTTTCACTGGTTGACAATGCTTGAATTGGTCCTGCAAGATCGCTGCCATGTGCAGGATTACCATTAGCCTGTATACTTATATGATCATAAACAGGATCGTTAAGATTAAGATTTTGCCAGGTATCTAAAGAAATACCAATAGATGGTGTAATTCCGCTAAAACCCATTCCCTCTCCTGTGCTACCAATACTTGTACTTATTGGCTGAAGCATAAAAACGATCCCATCAGCTCCATTTACATCCTGGCAACCAAGAAATACGTTAAAAGAAAAATCAAACGGGTTATTGAGATTTATTTTATTAGCATTCCATACACTTCCTGCTTGTGTAAATGCTGCCGGTGTAAGCGTATAACAATTACAGGTGTTTTGAGTGGCAGCGCCGTTGAGTATGTACTGGGAAAAAGAAAATACCGGGAGAGTAAAAAATAGAAAGTACAGAAATAGTTTAACAATCATACCCCGATAGATCAATTTCATAGCGGCTAAAGATACAAACGGACACTGATAAAATTATTTTAAGATCCGAAAACGAATATGAGTAACTGCATCCGATTCTACTGATCGTATTCTTTCTAATTCAAAAACGTTTGTGAGTGTGTCATCAAACAAACGGGTACCCTTTCCCAATAAAATATGTGAAAGATGAATCTCCATCTCATCTACTAAACCGGCTTTAATAAATTGTCGAATAATATTTGCGCCACCCATTATCCAAATATTTTTATTGCCTGCTATTGCCTTTGCTTGTTTAAGAGTTTCTTCGATCCCGGCTGTAATAAAAGTGAATCCGTCAGCAATCTTTTCAGCATTGTTATGAGAAACCACCAATGCGGGCATAGGAAAAGGAGATTCGCCTCCCCATGCATCATCGATCGCCACATCATAAGTATGCCTTCCAACTATTACAACACCTGAAGTTTCCATGACTTCTTTTATCATGTTAGTGTCAATATCTGTTTTTTTATCAAATATCCAATCATGCAGAAGAAGACCATCATTACCCATTGGTAATTGAGGGCTTACATTGGTGCCAGCAATAAAGCCATCCAATGACATAGCGATATCAACAATAACTTTTCCCATGTGACCACTATTGTTTTTCTACATATTCTTTCAATCCTGTACCAATAATATGAGTCCATCCTTCCATAAAATTTTCCTTAGCAAAATCCTTATTTGCTGTAACAGGAAATGATTCGAGTCCTGTATGTGTAAGTTTTAATCTTGTTTTATTTCCTTCCGGGAATAATTCAAATGTTACAAATGAATCACCTTCATATCCATCATATCGCCAACTATGAGTAAGCTTTTTCTTTGGAATTACTTCTATTACCTTACACAGGTGTAAGAATTTTTCTCCCTGTTTTCCTTCTCCGTAAAATTGAAATTCAAATCCCGGTTCTGGTTTAAATTCAGCCAGGTCAAAATACCATTTCTTCATTTCATCTTTATCAGTAATAGCATTCCATACCTTTTCGATTGGAGCATTATAGATTCTTTCCACAATTATCGGATCGTTCATAAAATTATTTTTTAGTTAATTCAGTTAAATAGTTTTCCATCCTTTCGGCGTTCTGTCTCATTCCTACATCTGCTTTAAACACTTTTATTACTTCCTGTAACTGTTCAGCAGATTCAAACAGAGAATGTATGTTCACAATAGTTTGATCGCCTTGCTCTTCAAACGTAACAGTCATCAGGAACTTTGGTCTTGTCACATGTTCCAAAACTAATTTCACCGGTTTCACCACTTCTTTGTAAATATGTTTGTTCTTATAGTCTGTGCCATCTGGCCCATGCATTACAAACTCCCATACGCCGCCTGGTCTGACATCCATTTCAGAAATTGTATTGGTAAACCCTTCAGGCCCCCACCAATGTTTAATATGTTCGGGACTTGTCCATACTTTCCAAACAAGTTCTATTGGCGCTTTAACAACTCTTTTAATTCCCATCTCTCTCTTTGAGAGATCACTATTTTTTTCTTTTAGCATGCTTAATGGTTTTAGTTGTTTTTGTATTTTTTGTTTGCAACTCATCAAGATAATTTTCTAACGCATCCAATTTTTTATTCCAGAATACCTTGTATTGTTCCACCCATTCTGACACTTCATTTAGCTTTTTAAGATTTGCTTCGCAATGCCGCTCTCTCCCCTTTTGGTTAATGACGATCAATCCGCATTCGGTCAAAATTTTTATGTGCTTGGAAATAGCCGGGCGGCTGATATGAAATTTTTCTGCGACTGAATTCAGGTTTAAAGATTCATGGGCGATCATATTGATGATCTCTCTTCTTGTAGGATCAGCGATCGCCTGGAACACATCTCGTCTCATATAAATTTATTTAGTAACCGATTGGTTACACAAACTTACATGAAACCTTTTGGTTACGCAAAATTTTTCTTTGTCTTTTAAAAAATGTGGGAACTTAAAAGTCAGAACAGCTATTAATTCAACAAGCTGCACTCAAAGCCATTTGCAGAAACAAGGCTCACTATATCATCAATAGGAATAGACTCACCTTTTACGCGGAGTATTTTATCGCAATCGTGCAGATCGAAATTTATCATAAAGGCGGGAAATTGATCATTTAGCAAGGCTATTATTTTTTCTGCCTGCAAGATGTCATGAACATTTGTTTTGAATATCTCCACCATAGATTCACATTTGTTCATTATTTACTCTCGTTGCAATTTATTTTTTTGTGGATTTTTTCAAGGCGGCTTTCATTTCATTTTGCTTTAACCTGAACTTTACCATTTTTTTGATCAATGTTAGTGGCATTGGCTTATCTAAGGGAAACTTAATAGTTCCTTTTGATCCTTCATAAGCAGACATCTCTTCTTTCAATGATTCAGCTCCCCAGGGTGCAGGATAAAAGCTAATGTGTTTTTTCCAGGCAGCAAAGTAAACAAGCATGCCATAATACATATAGCCGGGTATCTGGTAGCTAATAACTTCTTCTGCTTTTGGCGCTGCCGCTTTTATTGTTTTACGAATATCTCTTAATGCTTTTTTAGCATGTGGATCTGCTGCAGATATATATTCATCAACCGATGATGCGGTTTTCATTTTTGCCATAAAAACTATTTTCCTTCTGCTTTTAATTTTTTCTTCCAGAAAGTATAAGAGAGTATTCCAGGTAATATCCAAATAAGCATGCCGGCCATTGCTGGATCAACATTCCCTTTTGAAACTGCTATTCCTGAATATACTGCTGCAAACAAATCAAAAAACAAACCGGCGTAAGCCCACTCTTTGATCGATTTATTTAAACCGGGTATTAAAATGGCGATTGAACCGAGGATCTTTGCGATGCCAATAAATTGAATAAAATAAATTGGATATCCAAGACCTTTATGAAACATTTCTATTGATTGTTCATTAGGCCCAACATTAGGAACAGCAGAGAAGATCATCAGCCCTGCAAAAATGATGGCAAAGACCCAATAAAGAATGTTGGTTGTTTTAGTTGTCATGGTTTTTGGTTTAGCTTCTTTAAAATTATTTTGCGGAACAGTTTACCATCCATTGCACTCCATACTTGTCGGTACAACTTCCGAAATAATCTCCCCAAAACATATCTTGCAGTTCCATTGTGACATTGCCGCCTGCAGATAATTTTTCAAATAATCTTTTTGTTTCTTCTCTTGTATCAGGTTGAAGATTTATATGAACATTGTTTCCAAAATTCACTTTGAATCCCATTGATTCAGGAGCATCTGTTCCCATCAGTTTATGCCCGCCAGTAATTGGTAATTCAATATGCATTACAAGATCCTTGTCAGCGTCAGCTAATGGCGGCATGCCTTCCTGTGGAGGAATATCTTTAAACCGTGCAATATGGCCATTGAATTCAGTACCAAAAACTGATCTATAAAAGTTGAATGCTTCTTCTGTACTACGAACAAAATTTAAATATGTGCTTGTACTTGCCATTTTACTTATTTTGAATGTTAGGGAAGTTTTATTTTAAATTGACTCAGTGTACTTTTTAAAATTATCAAGAATTGCCTGCCATCCCCCTCTTTGCATCTCAACTGAGTTTGTGGATTCGGCATCAAAGGTTTCAACAATTTTAGTTTGAGCACCAGAAGGAGAAAAAGTTACATGTACCTTTCTGCCATCGCCCATTGTATATTCGATCAGTTCATTCTTTTTTACATTGTCATAAATTCCGCCAAAATCAAAACCAAAACTTCCGTCTTTAGCCTCCATTCGTGTACTGAATGTACCACCTGCTCTCAGATCATTTTCTGCTTTGGGAGCATGCCAATCCTCTGATGCAGCACACCAATTTTTAATATGTTGTGGTTCGCTCCATGATTTCCAAACTTTTTCTACAGGAGCATTCACAGTCGCTTCTACTGTAATTTTTGTTGGAGTGTTGGTAGTTGTTTCCATTTTATTAATTTTTAAGATGAACAATCGTTTTTCGGGGATTATAAAAATAACTTTATTTCACTTTTAGTTAAATTAATTTTTTGAATAATTAAACATCCAAATGACACCAAACTTATCAGTAAGAACTCCAAATGTTGCGCCCCAGAAAGATTGATGCAATGGCTCAATAACCTTGCCACCTGAGGAAAGATTATTGAAAAAAGAATTGACCTCTTCCGTAGTGCTGCAGTTTATACAAAGGTTAATAGAATTCCCTTTTACAATATTATTTCCCATCATATCGGATGCCATCAATACAAGATTTTCTTTTGTCAAACTGCTGTGCAGGATCTTTGCACCCATTTCCGAAGGCACTCTTGCTGCCATTGGTGATTCTGAAATTTTTTGCATTACCAACTCGCCGCCCAGGCATTCCTGGTAAAACGTCATTGCTTCGCGGCACTGGCCATTAAAGTTTAAATAGGCATTTATATGTGTCATGATCATTTAATTTAGTTTTTAGGAATTGTCTTTTAACCTTACCAAGCATCTAACATCCTGATCATTTACATATTCCTCGACACAACATCCCTTGGGATCAATTCTCTCGTCAGCAACAAGTTCCCGGAAAGACTGACCTATTTTCGGAATATCTTTCATAAAGTCTTTTATGTAAATACTGATGTATTGTCCTTTTTTAATGATGAAAGTTTCACAACCCAACTTCTCTCCTTCCTCGGAATAGCTTTCCTCAACCGCCGCTTTATAAATTATTTTTGATGGAGTTTCCGGATTAGAAAGACCGAAAAATCGCCTGCCCTTTGGTGAGCCTATTAGTGAGTGAAGTTTTTGATAGGCTCCCTGGATCCCGTCAGGAAATGAAGTTGCTGTTACATAAAAAACTTTTATATCCTGTGCTAAAAAAATTGTTTCCATGATCTTACTGTTTGCTGAAACAAAACTATTGTCAGTTTCGGTAATGGCCGCTGTGCAAATACGTCAATCCAAGGGGTTGTTTGCGACAGCGAATCGTTTTACCTTTATCAAAACGAAAACCTATCATGAAAAATATCGCCATACTTGTTCCTGAAACAGCAGTTATAGAAGCAGTAGCCGATCCTCGTTATATGTTTACCGCCGTAAATGAGTTTATAAAAAGCCAGGGGAAACCTGCCCTATTCAATGTTCAATTAGTTGGTCTTACTAAAGAAGTTAAACTCGCCGATGGAATATTTTCAATTCATACCGACGCGACACTTAAAAATGCAAACAAACCAGACCTGATCATTATTCCTGCTGTCAGCGGTAATCTTGAACATGCAATTAAATTGAATAACGATTTTATTCCGTGGATCGTGATGCAATATAAGAACGGATCAGAGGTAGCAAGTCTTTGTCTTGGCGCCTTTATTTTCGCATCAACTGGTTTGTTAAATGGAAAAACTTGCTCAACACATTGGTTGTTTGCAAATGATTTCAGAAGAATGTTTCCCGAAATAGACCTTGTTGATAGTAAAATTGTAACTGAACAAAATGGACTTTATACAAGCGGTGGTGCAAATTCTTATTGGAATTTATTATTGCATCTTGTAGAAAAATATACTAATCGTGAGTTAGCAATTCTTGCATCCAAGTTTTTTGTTTTGGATATTGACAGGAAGAGTCAATCACCTTTCACCATGTTTATAGGGCAAAAGATCCATGATGATGATGAAATAAAAAAAGCACAGGAGTTTATTGAAAATAATTTTATGGAGAAGATAACTGTGGATGAGCTTTGCTCAAAATTTGCAATTGGTCGCCGCACTTTTGAAAGAAGATTTAAAAAGGCAACAAATAATACGATCATCGAATACATTCAAAGGGTAAAAATTGAATCAGCCAAAAAACAATTTGAAACTGGAAGAAAAACTGTTTCCGAAGTAATGTATGAAGTTGGTTATGCTGATACAAAAGCTTTTCGCGATGTTTTTAAAAAAGTAACCGGCATGTCGCCACTTGATTATCGCAGTAAATACAATAAAGAAACCTTACAGCTGAATTAACTCGATACTATTTTTAACCAGTTGGCCCGATCATATCCCAAAGATTCCCATAAAGGTCTTTAAAAACCGCAACCGTTCCGTATTCTTCCTTTGATGGCTGTCTTACAATTTCAATTTCATTGTCTAAAAGATTTTGAAAATCTCTTTCAAAATCATCTGTATGAAGAAATAAAAAAACTCTTCCGCCGGTTTGATTACCTACCCTGCTTTGTTGTTCTTCATTGGCTGCTTTTGCCAGTAACAAGCAACAGCCATCCTGACCTTTTGGCTTTACAAGCACCCAGCGTTTTGTTTCACTTAATTGAGTGTCTTCGATAAGTTCAAAATGTAATTTATCTGTATAGAATTTTATTGCTTCATCATAATCTTTTACAACAATAGCAATGTGAGCAAGACGCTGGTTCATGGGTTAAATTATTTATTTTCTACTGTGTAAGTAAGAAAAACGAGGCCGTTGTCATAAACTTTACTATCCGTAAGTGTTAGCCATGTTCTTTCAGCAATGTCTTTAAACAAAGGTTTGCCGCTGCCAAGAACAACGGGATGAACAGCTAAAATAAGTTCATCGACAAGTTGAAGATTCACTAATGAAGAAATAAGCTCAGCCCCACCAAAGAGCCAGATATCCTTTCCTTTTTCTTTTTTAATTTTTACCACTTTCTTTTTAATGTCTCCTTTTACAATAATAACTCCTTCTTTTCCTTTACTAAGTGTGTTTGAAAAAACATATTCTTTCATTTTAGGAAACCCCGAAGGCGCCTCACTTTCCATTGCTGAAGCCAATTCATAACTTTTACGACCCATGAATACAGAATCGATCCGTTTGAAAAATGCAGACATACCATAATCCTGGTCAATAAAGCACCAATCAAATTCACCATTCGGACCTTCAATAAACCCATCGAGGCTAACCGCAAGTTGAAGGACTATCTTTCTCATGATGAAAATATTTTATTGATCAATTATCGATTTCTTTTATTGCAGGGCGGCCATCATCTTTTCTTTTCTGGTAATGAATATTAAATCCTGAAAGATCAGGCTTGTATTTTTTATTACGTTTCAATTCATAATTGTAAACACTCTGGCCTAACTTATATAGAAAAGGATAGCCAATATTATCATAATCATATTTATTATCGTTCATTACGCCATCGCTATTAACATAGATCGTTGCTGTAAGCATGAACTCAACTTTATTTTTGAAATCAACTACGTACGACACATCTGTAAGACAGCCATAAGCCCAACCGACTTTATTAAATACACGGATATAATTTGGAATATCATGACTCCCTTGTTTGAAAAAGAATTTCACATAACTGTCATAGTAAAGACTTGTATCATATTTCGGATAATCAGTTTCTGAGGGATATTGTGAAAGATAGCGGTATAGAAAATCATAATCTTCTTTTGTAAGATCAAACCGACTGCTCCCTGGAACTGAATTCGGAAACATAACAGATTGTAATAATTGCTGTAGATGATATACAGTTAAATTATTAGCAGTTGTAAAATCTATTGGCTCGTTAATAATGCTATCCTGTAAATTCATATAAGCCGTTCCCATCTTATTTATGTGGCTAAAATCAAATGAATCTGTATTAAATGCCATTGGCTGCAAATAAATAAGAGAGCCATCGGGTTTAATAAACCGAATAGGATTTGTATGCCTGTTCTCATCTGCATTCATTCGCATAAATCGCCGGGTGATACGAAAATCAGGATATCCCATTTCATGCATTCGGCGATTAATTGCCTGTTGCCCTACAAATTCATACATCCTGTTATAAGCGTCATTGTCACTGACCAAAAAAGCCTTACGGATAAATTGCGCAATGGAAGGCAATCCATTTTCTGCTGTACTGTCTTTATATAAAGTTGTCTGTCGTGAATAGCCACTGTCAAAATACATTGGCGTAAACATATTCACGCCACTTTGTTTCAATTCATTTAATTTTTCAAGCGATAAAAATGCCAGCGGCATTTTTACTGTAGACGCTGGGTTAAAATATTTTAATGAATCATAGTTGTAATAATAATTAGTGAACGATGGAACATTTTTTTTATCCCTATTTATTTGTGTGTAGATAATTTGATAACGATAAATGTCGGGATGACTGATCACAGATTGAAATAAGCTGTCTTTCTCAGCTATAAAAATATTCTCCAATAACTTGTCGGATCGGGACTGTGCAATTGCCGAAAATGAAAATAAAAGAAAAATTATATGAAGGTGACGCATTCAATGAAGATAAAATAAACCGGGTAAATCAATTTATTTTTCTCTGCCAATAAATGGTTTGTTGCTTGTTAAATGACTAATTGCCCGTTGAACATTTTTATCAACGCTTTCTTCCGATTTTAAAAAATTAATATAACGCAATATTTCTTTTTGCCGTGAAGGGCTAAGTTTTTCAAATGCCTTTTTTGCAGTTGAATTTTCTTTAAATGCTTTTTTAAGTTTAGGATGTATCGGTGTTGTTCTTGGTTTCGGATCAAAATCAATTTGTATTTCAATTGGATCGCCAACATCTTTACCAGCAGCTTTCCGCATTGGCATGTTTAAATACAATCTCCATTTGCCACTATACTTTACAAGGTTTTGAATAAAATCTTTACCTCCAATTTTTAAAAGAATAGGTATGGCACCTTTATCTTTTCCCGCTTTTTGAAAAATATACTTTAATAATGTTGATGGGAGCAATACATAAGGATTAACGCCGATGATCTGAATTTTTGAAGAGAACGACTTCATTAAAGCAATTTAAACAACTTAACACATGAGAAAATAAAAAATCCTGCCGCAGCAGGATTTTGAGCCAGGAAATCAATACAGTTTCCTATGGTGGTGGCCAATTGATTAAAATTATTCGTTTCAGTTTTCCAAAAGCGTAGCAACAAAATAAAAACTATTACTGCACCCTGTTCTTTTCATCCTGAGCAGCTGTAGTTCTTTCCCTCTTTTGTTTTAATTTTTCCTTCCCAAAATTGCAGGTATAAGTAAGCTTAAAAGTTCTCCACGAAAATCTTAAGTGAATATCCCCAACAACATTCTGTTCAGGCAGATTTGTATACCCTCTAAAATCATTTGAGTTCAGCATATTACTAACAGAAAAATTGAGGGCATCTTTTGCTCCAAACTTTTTTCTCATCCCAAAATCCAGAGAACCTCTTGACCTAAACATAACGATGCCATTTAGGCTCGGCGACTGATAAAAGCCGGACAATTCCATTGAAAAATTCTTAGGAAGAGTAAACATCTGTGTCATATTAATACTAATAGTTGCTTCTTCGACCCTCACCGGCTCATTTTTATACAAGGCATTCACCTGCTGCCATATTCCCGTTATATTGTATTGCATGCTCCACCATTTTGCAACGGTTACCGGAACAGAAAACACAGCTGATACCAGCTTTTGATTTTCCAGGTTTTCAGGTGTAAGAATTGTTTTGTTGGAAACTGAGTCAACTTCCGGCTGGAAACCTGTTATTGCGTTATCTTCTTTTGTAAAAGAAACTGAGAAAAAATATTTTTTAAATGAATACACTGCGCTGGCAGAATGGGATATGGCCGGTTGCAAACCAGGGTTGCCGGTGAGCAATGAATTGCGATTATTATAGTAAGTGAATGGTGCCAAATCGTTCATCGTAGGTCTTGTGATCCTGGTACTGTAAGAAAAATTGACAGCATTTTTTTCATCCAGTTTGTGCGAAATGAAAAAGCTGGGAAATAAATTTCCATAATGGCGGTCAACAATATCTTTTAAATTTTCTGTTCCGAGATTTGAGTTGGTATATTCATAACGCAAGCCTCCTTTGATAGTTGTTTTTTTACTTGCTATGATACTCATGGAAACATAGGCAGCAGAATAATCTTCATTAAGAGAATAAATTGCCGAAAGAGATGGATCTTTTGTCCAGTTGCCTTGCACTAATCTTTCAAAGCTGACATCATTTTTAAAATTGGCAATTGTGCCCTTGATCCCCGCCTCCATGTTTATTTTTTCTGATATTTTTTTTGAGTAATCAATTGCTCCAACCCAAAAATGCAACGGGGTGATCTTTCCGCTTTTTGTTGTCTCATCGTAAATAAAACTTCCTGTTTTGTTATGATAACGAGTATAATAATTGACTGGCTGATTGTTTTTATAATGCAAATAATAGGCATCGAAAGAAAGGTTATCGCCTTTTGTAAAATTATGTTGCATGTTTATATTGATACCATAGTCTTGCCAGTTATTGAGTTCACTGTTGGAGCTGTTAACTAACGTATCAAGTTTACCGTTCAAATTAAAGGAGTCAATATGATTTTCTGACTGTCTGTACCAACGTCCACTGCTACTGAGTAAAATTCCTAAAACAGTGCGACTGTTAAGCTGGTAATCTAATCCCAGCCTGGTGTTATACTGTCGGGTTGTATCCTCCCGGTCGTTATTGGTATAAGTTTCATATATATCCCCACCGTTCGATATACGATTATATGCAGTAACAGGAAATAGACTTTTTACTCGTGAAAAAGAAAAATCACCGAAGACGTTTACTTTATTTTTGCGATGATTAAAATTCAGACTGGCCTGTGTCACCCATCCTTTTCCGTAACCCAGTGTACCGGAAAATGATCCATTTGTGCCGAAATTATCATTCTGTTTTAATACGATATTTATATATCCAGCCTTTCCTTCTGCGTCAAAATTAGCGGGAGGTGTGGTTATGAGTTCGATCTTTTCAATATTCCCTGCACTCATGCCGTCCAGCATTTGAACAACCGCTGCAGCGGGCATATAACTCAACTTGCCATTGATCATAATGTTAACCCCTTCTTTACCAAGTATAGCAATTGTATTGTTTTGCCTGTTCACTACTACACCGGGCGAACGTTCCAATACCTGTAATGCAGTGTTGCCGGCCGAAGTAATGCTGTTCTCAACATTTATGATAAGGCGGTCGGGCTTTTGCTCATATAATGGCCGTTTGGCTACAACAGTAACATTTGCCAGAACAGATTGTATTGCTTCTAATTTCAATATACCCTGGTTTATATTTTCACTATTGGATAGAACATGGAACATTGCTGTGCTAACATGAGAATGCCCAGTGTAAGAACATGTAATAAAATATTTGCCGGCAACGATATCGTAAAAAGAATAATTTCCCGTGTTATCGGTAATAGTTCCTTTTACAAAAACAGAATCGTCTGAACCCAGTAACATCACGCTAGCCGCAACGATCGGGCTGCCATTTATATCTGTTACAATGCCATGAATTTT